>Ga0137410_10000366_pt1 | contig 31714 bp, 30 predicted proteins | sample CZODoug1_16funga_FD_108878 | JGI IMG/M metagenome (GOLD analysis project Ga0137410, IMG submission 108878) | Vadose zone soil fungal communities from Angelo Coast Range Reserve, California, USA - CZODoug1_16fungal (Illumina Assembly) | ecosystem: Environmental > Terrestrial > Soil > Vadose zone... | reverse complement strand
GCGTCGCGCACGTCCTCGAAGCGGAAGAGGAAGAGGCCCTCCTGAGGGCGCCGGGCCTGTTCGCGGCGGGCGGCGTCGATCATGAAATTCTTCAGCGCGCGCTTGAGGAAGCCCCGGAAGCTGCCGCGGTCGGGGCTGAGCTTCTCCCAGTCCTTGCGCTCGACGAGGCGGGTGAAGAACTCCTGGGTGAGGTCCTTGGCGTCCTCGACGTTCTTGCGTCCGCAGGCGCGGAGATAAAGATAAGCGGGCTTCCAGTAAAGGTAGATCAGCCGCTCCAAGTGCTCCCGCTGGGCTTTGCCCGCCCCGCGGATGAGGTTCCAGGAGGTGGACGGGAAGTCGCGCCGCGAGCCCCCGATCGATGTGTCGCCCATCGCCGTCATAACCCTCCTATACCTCACGACGGAGCCCGGCAGCCGCCAAAAAGTTATTTGCGGCCGGAGGGAGCCGGAAGTCAGCGTCGGCCCGCCAGGGCCAGCAAAATCCAGAGCGATGCGCCGGCCGCCGCGAGCCCGATCGCGCGGCTCCGGCGATCCACGACGGTCGCCGCGAACATAGGACCGAAGATCGCCGCCTCGACGAGCATCGCCCAGATCGTCCACGGATTGAAAAGAATGCCGGCGAGGCCGCCGACGTCGCCCGTATACGCCGTCAGGGGAAGTCCCCCCGCCATCGGGGCGAAGGCCCGGCCCCAGAATGGCTGGAACGGCGCCACGTCGGGCCCGCCCCCCGTGCAGAGGTCCAGGAGCGGGTGCGACCAGACGATCAGCGTGCCTGCCGCCAGGATGCCGGCCGCCTCCTTGCGGAGGCCCCGGAGCGCCGCGACTGCGGCCGCGAAGCCGGCGATCAGCAGGGCGAATCCGAGGGTATGGGTGGGTCCCCGATGGGGAAGCCCCAGAAGCGCGTCCAGGTCCGGGACGCAGGCCGCGGCGGCGGCTCCGGCGAGCCAGGCGCGGTGCTCCAGCGGTCGGAGCGGCGGTGTTCGCCGGCCGAGCGCCCAGAGGCTCATGCCGGCCAGCCCGTGACCCAGGATGGAGGACACTCTTCATTAGTATACCCCCCATACGGAGGGCCCCCGGAACCCTCCCTCCGGGCGCCGAATTTGTTTTTCCAAATTCCGGGGACGTTTCCGGACCCCCTCCGTACAGCCCGCCGGAACTTCAAATGGGAGAACGAATCATGATGACGAAGAGAATCAGCGGGTGGTCGATGCTGGCCCTGGTGGCGGCGTTTGCAATCGGATGCGGGGACGGCGGCGGCAGCGCGGCCACGGGCGGGCCCAGCGCGGCCCAGAAAGCCTCGGCCCAGCAGGCCGATGCCGGCAGCTCCGGCATCGAGCAGACCATGGACGCCGCCAACGACGCCATCGTCGAAAGCGGCGCGCCGGGATCGACGACCGCGAAGACGGGGTCGTCGAAGTCGTCCGCGGCGGGGACGACCATCAACTACCAGGCGACGGTGACGGTCACGGTCGACCTGGACATGCTGAACGGCTCCGGCCAGGACGCCTTCCCGAACGCCTCCGGGCAGTTCTCGGTCTCCGCGACCGGCACGCTGGTCGGCGACCCGAGCGCGGGACAGGCGACCTACGCGGTCCACGTCACGTGGATCACCGACGGCCACTTCACGGACCCCGTCTGCGGCGACACCGCCACGGTGGCGGCCGGCAGCAACTGGAACTACTCGCTCCTCGTGCAGTGGGCCAAGACGGACGACCTGAACTGGTCGATCTCGGCGACGGCGGACGTGAACGGCGCGCTGAACGCGACGGTGACGCACAACCTGAAGACGTGGACCGTGACCGGGACGGTGACCCGGCACGCCGCGGCCTCCTTCAGCCGGACGGCCGGGAACTACGCCTTCACCTTCGGTATCAACGGCACGCGGACGATCATCGTGACCGACGGCACGGTGACCCACACAGTGATCTCGACGATGACGGCCCTGGACCACATCATGATCGAGATCGACGGCGTGGTCTTCGGACCCTACACCCTGGCGCAGATCCGGTGGTGGTTCGGGTTCGAGTGCAACGGATAACGCGACAGACCCTCCGTGTAAAGCCCGCCTCTCCCGGCTACGGGGGAGGCGGGCTTACCTGTTTCCGGGGAACAAAAGCGGTAGAATGTCTGTCAGAAGCCGCGATTCCAAGCGGAGGATCGACCCCATGCGAAGCCTGGCGATCGCTCTCCTGACCGCCTTCCCTCTTCTGGCCGCCCCCGACGGCGACTCCCCCGCCCCTGACTTCACGCTGACGGACCTTTCCGGTCGTGCCGTCACGCTGTCCTCGCTCAAAGGAAAGAAGGCGGTCGTTCTCGTCTTCGCGGGCATCGAGTGCCCGCGGTCGACGTCGGCCGAGGCGCGGCTCGCGGACCTCGCGAAGAAGCACGAGAAGGACGGCGCGGTCTTCTACATGATCAACTCGAACTGGAGCGAGACGGCCGACGCGATCGCCGAGCGGGTGAAGAAGGTCGGGTTCCCGCTTCCGGTGCTCAAGGATCCCCAGAACAAGGTGGCGGATCTCTATAAGGTCGAGGTCCAGCCGACGGCGATCGTCCTCGACGCCGATCTCCGGATCCGCTATCGCGGGATGATCGACGATCACAAGACCGAGGAGCTGGTCAAGCACGCGTATCTGCGCGATGCCGTCGAGTCCGTGCTCGCGGGGAAGTCTCCGGAGACGGCCGAGACGAAGTCCGTCGGCTGCGCGATCCAGAGGGTGGCGGCTCCGGCGAAGGTCAGCGAGATCACGTATGCGAAGCAGGTGTCCCGGATCCTGAACCAGAACTGCGTGACCTGCCACCGGCAGGGCCAGGTGGCGCCGTTCTCGCTCGAGACCTACGAGAAGGCAAAGGCCTGGTCGCAGGAGATCCTGAACACGACGCAACAGCGCTCGATGCCCCCGTGGAAGCCGGTGTCGAACCACGGCTTCTACTACAACGAGCGGCGGCTGTCGGACGAGGATATGGGAGTCCTCGAGGCCTGGCATCGCGGCGGCGCCCCCGAGGGTGACGCGAAGGACCTGCCGCCCGCGCCCAAGTTCAGCGACGCGTGGATGCTGGGCAAACCCGACGCGGTCCTGAAGTCGGAGGGCGGCTTTGAGCTGAAGGCGAAGGGGCGCGACGAGTACCGCTGCTACGTCATCCCGAATCCGTTCGACGAGGACAAGTGGGTCACGGGCGTGGAGTATCATCCGGGGAACCTGCGCGCCGTCCATCACATCATCGGCTACCTGGACCTCGGCGGCGGCTCGGAGAAGAAGGATGCCGCCGATCCGCTCCCGGGATACAAGTCCGACGGCTCGGGGCCGGGGATCCTGCCCTCGGGCTCGCTCGCCGGCTGGGCCCCGGGCAACCAGCCCCGCATGCTTCCCGAAGGCACGGCCCGACTGTTGCGCAAAGGCGAGTGCCTGGTGCTGGAGACCCACTATCACAAGACCGGGCGGCCGGAGGTCGACGAAGGCGCCCAGGTGGCGCTTTATTTTGCGAAGGAGCCGGTGAAGCGCCAGCTGCACGTCCACATGATCATCAATCCCCTCGTCAACATTCCCGCCGGGGCCGAAGACCATAAGATGAACGCGATGTGGACCGTCCCGCAGAACATCCACGCCCTCGACGTCATGCCGCACATGCATCTGATCGGGCGGAACATCTCGGTCGTCGCGACGTTCCCCGACGGAACCGCGAGGGACCTGGTCGTGATCAAGGACTGGGACTTCAACTGGCAGGAGACCTACCAGTTCAAGGAGCCGATGGCGATGCCGCGCGGAACGAGGGTCCGCCTCGAGGCCCGCTACGACAACTCCGCGAACAACCCCAACAACCCCTCGAATCCGCCGCGCAACGTCCGCTGGGGCGAGCAGACGACCGACGAGATGTGCATCGCGTTCGTCGCGTTCACCAACGACCGGCAGGACCTGACCAAGTCCAAGTCGGCGGAGGACGACAAGTGAACGACGAGCCTCTGCCGCTGTCGTTCGATCCGGTGTCGAACGGGGAGTATCTCCCGCCGGAGAAGTCGGCGCGGGACAGGGAGGCCGAGCGGCGCATCCACCGCATCGCGGCGAAGAACGCGTCCCGCACGGGGGTGACGCGGCGGAGCTTCCTGTCCGGCTCCTGCGGCATCGCCGCGACCCTGGCGACGATCAACGACGTCTACGGCGGCGTCGGCGGCCGCTACGCCATCACGCCGGAGATGCTGCTCGATCCCGCCGCCGCCGCGCAGTCGGTGGAGGGGAAAGAGTTCATCTTCGACATCCAGTCCCACCACGTGATGCCCGAGGGCGACTGGCGCGAGAAGAATCCGGGGATGGCCACGGTGCTCCGCCTGATGGAGGGCGGGCGCCGCAAGCAGAAGGACAACCTCTACGGGATCTCGCGCTACTTCTACACGAAGGAGATGTACCTCGACAGCGACACGACGGTCGCGGTGCTGTCGGCCCTCCCGGCGCTGCCCGAGGGACAGCCGCTGGCGGGGAAGGACGCCGTCGAGACGCGCGCGATCGTCGACCGCCTCGGTCAGTCGAAGCGGCTGCTGATTCACGGCCTGGTGACTCCGAACGTCGACCCGATCGAAGGCCAGCTCGACGGCATGGAGCGCCTGGCGAACGAGTTCAAGATCTCCGCGTGGAAGGTCTATACGCCCTGGGGACCGAAGGGCACGGGCTGGTGGCTGAACGACGAGAAGCTCGGAATCCCGTTCATCGAGAAGGGCCGGGAGCTGGGCATCAAGGTGGTCTGCTCCCATAAGGGCTTCCCGCTGCCGTTCCTGCCGGCGAAACGGCACGAGCTGCCGACCGACGTCGGGCCGGTCGCGAAGCGCTTCCCGGATGTGGCCTTCATCATCTACCACTCGGGCTTCGACCCGAATGACGTCGAAGGCCCCTACGATCCGGCGAACGCCGAGCGCGGCGTGAACTGTCTGATCAAATCGCTCGAGGACAACGGCATCAAGCCGAATTCCAATGTCTATGCCGAGATCGGCTCGACCTGGTGGGTGCTGATGCGCAAGCCCCTGCAGGCGGCCCACGTCCTCGGAAAGCTGCTGAAGCATGTCGGCGAGGACCGCGTGGTCTGGGGGACGGATTCGATCTGGTACGGGTCACCGCAGCCGCAGATCGAGGCCTTCCGGGCGTTCGAGATCTCCGAGGAGCTGCGCGAGAAGTACGGGTATCCCGCGCTGACGAAGGAGCTCAAGGCGAAAATCTTCGGTTTGAACGCCGCCGTTCCCTACAAGGTCGACCCGAAGGAAATCCGACAGGCGCTGCCGAAGGACGAGGTCGAGAAGCTCAAACAGGCCTACCTCGAGAATCCCCAGCGGACCTACGCGACGTACGGCCCCCGGACGCGGCGCGAGTTCATCCGCCTCCTCGCGTCCCACGAGGGCTGCCCCGCCTAGTGGTGGTCCCTGCCGACGTTCACCATGGGGTGCGCATCGCGGTCGGCGCAGAGGACGACGAGCAGGTTCCCGACCATCTCGGCCTTCTGTTTCTCGTCGAGCGTGACGATCCCCTGCGAGGCCAGGCCCTTGAGGGCCATGTCGACCATGCTGACGGCGCCCTCGACGATCTTCTGCCGGGCCGCGATGATCGCGATGGCCTGCTGGCGGCGCAGCATCGCCTGCGCGATCTCCTGCGCGTACGCGAGGTGGCTGATCCGCGCCTCGTTGATGTGCACGCCGGCCTTGCCGACGCGGTCCTGGATCTCGCCGCGAAGCTTTTCGGCGACCTCGTCCGGATGGCTGCGGAGGGAGATCTCGCCGACGGCATGAGGCTCGTAGGGGAAGCGCGACGCCAGGGTGCGGAGCGCCGCTTCGCTCTGGATCCGCACGAAGCCGTTCACATCCTGGACCTCGAACACGGCTTTGGCGCTGTCCTCGATGTTCCACACCACGACGGCGCCGATCTCGATCGGGCTGCCGGAGTGGTCGTTGACCTTCAGCTGGGTCGTCTCGAAGTTCCGGACGCGGAGCGAGAGGGTCGCCTTGGAATAGAAGGGGTTGGTCCAGCGCAGTCCCTGCTCGCGGACGGTGCCCACGTAGGATCCGAAGAGCTGCAGGACGCGTCCCTCGTTGGGGTTCACGATGAAGAGCCCCTTGAGGAGCAGGAGGGCGCCGAAACTCCCGAACACCATCGCGACCGCGATCAAGGGGGACGCCCGCATGGCGCCCTCGAAGAATCCGAAGATACAGACGCCGGCGAGGCCCAGAAGGATGATGAGAGCGCCGTAGCCGTTGGCAGACGGGTGGACTTTTTCCTGCAGCATAGCTTCCTCCGCTTCTCTGACGACCATCCTGCATTTTTGCGTCGGAAAATGGAAGAGCCGAGGTGCTTCGGATCAGTTGTTTTTGGCGCCTTCCTTGACCCAGGAGGAGATGGTCGCGATCTGCGCCTTGGTGAGCGGGGCGGCCTTCTTGGGCATCTCGGGCTTGTCGCCGGAAATCGATGTCACGAGCGGGCTCTTGTCGGGATTTCCTTCGACGAAGGCCGGGCCGCCGCTGCCTCCCTTCTTGATCGAGGCGTAGCTGGATAGGTCGAGCTTGCCCTTGGCGTTTCCGCCGGAATGACATTTGCCGCAGCCGGCCTTGAGAATCGGGAGCACCTCCTTCGAGAAGCTCACCGCTCGGACGGGCTTGTCCTGGGCCCCGGCGGGGATTCCCAGGAGCAGGGCAGCGGAAAGAGCGACGAGGAAACCCATCACGATGCGGTTCATCCGATCCTCCACGATTCTCAGGGGCATAACGACGGACCCGGCCGAAAGTCTCCCCAATTCCGCCTGGGGTACGGCGTAGATATTGACGTCGGCAGCGGGGTCGGCACGAAGGAGATCTCATGAAGCGTTCCACGCTCGTCCTGCTCATCCTGACGCTGGCGTCGCTCGGATCCCGCGCGACCTCCATGGCCCAGTCGTCCCCGGACTCCGGCTTCACGCCGCTGTTCAATGGCAAGGACTTCACCAACTGGAAGGTCCCGGAGGGCGACAACGGTCACTGGAAGGTCCTCGACGGGGTCATCGATTACGACGCCCTCAGCGAGGCCAAGGGCGAGAAGCACCTCTTCACCGAGAATGAATACGGCGACTTCGTCCTCAAGGTCGACTGGAGGCTGAAGGAGACGCCGTACATGAACAACTTCGTCCCCGTGATCCTGCCCGACGGGACTCACAAGCTCGGCCCCGACGGCAAGGAACTCAAGGCGCCTCAGCCCGACGCCGACTCGGGGATCTACCTCCGCGACCGGAAGGGGAAGTCGCAGGTCAACATCTGGACCTGGCCCATCGGCTCCGGCGAGGTGTACGGATACCGGATGGATAAGACCCAATCCGCCGAGGTCCGCGCCGGGGTGACGCCGAAGCGGAAGGCGGACAAGCCGATCGGCGAATGGAACTCGTTCGTGATTACGCTGAAGGGGACCCGGCTGACGGTGGCGCTCAACGGCGTGACGGTAATCGAGAACGCCGACCTCCCCGGCCTGCAGGCGCGCGGCCCGATCGGCCTCCAGCATCACGGCAGCATGAAGGACGGGAAGTGGACGAGCCCGCCGGCGCTCGTGCAGTTCAGGAACATCGAGATCAAGGAATTGAACTGAGCCCGTTGCGGCAACCGAAACGCCGCCGGCCCCTCCGGGCCGGCGGCGGATCTGTTTTAAAGGCTATTTCTCCGGCGGCGGGAGGTCGTCGACCTTGATGACCTTGTAGTCGTGCGGGCGCTTGCGGACCACCTCCGCCTTCGTGATCGAGTCGCCGATGATCAGGGAGTCGACGACGTCCTGGCCCGCCGCGACGCGGCCGAAGACGGTGTGCTTGCCGTTGAGCCACTCCGTGGGCAGGTGGGTCATGAAGAACTGGGAGCCGTTGGTGTCGGGGCCCGCATTGGCCATCGACAGCGTCCCGCGGAAGTGCAGGCGGGAACCGGGCTTCAGCTCGTCCTTGAAGCGGTAGCCCGGGCCGCCGGCCCCGCTGCCCGTCGGGTCGCCGCCCTGGGCCATGAACCCGGGAATCACCCGGTGGAACTTCAGTCCGTCATAGTACTTCTTCTCGACGAGCTCGATAAAATTCGCGACCGTGTTGGGGGCCTCATTCTCGAAGAGCTCGATGATGACGTCGCCCTTCGTGGTCACGAACTTCACGCGCGGCAGGTCGTCCGCCTTCTCCTCCTTCGCGCGGAGCTCCAGCTCGGTCTTCCACAGCGGGACGTAGTTCCGCGACATCTCGAGGAACTGCGCGGCCTTGGATCGGTCTTCGGCGCTGATCTGGCCCTTCACGAATTCTTCGAGGAGGCGGATCGCGTCGTCGAACTTCTGGGTCGAGAAGTCGCAGATCGCCAGCATGAGGCGCGCCTCGACGTGCTTCTCGTCCGTCTTGAGGAACTTCTCGAAGTTCGCCGCCGCAACCTCGTACTTGTTCACCGAATGCTCGAGGCGTGCAACCTTGAGCAGCAGGGCGGCGTCGTCGGGCTTGAGCTTCAGCAGCTTCTCCAGGTCCGGCAGGGCCAGATCGTTCTTCTGGTAGACCAGGTAGGCTTCGCCGCGGATCTCGAGCAGTCCCGGGTCCTCCGGCGCGTCCTTGAGCGCGGCGCTGACGGAGGCGATGACGTCGTCCATCGCCTTGACCGTCGACACGCGGAGATCCTGGTACTCCTTGACCAGGTCCTCGCGCGCCTTGGCCAGTTTTTTCAGACGCTCCTCGTCGTCGGAGCCCGCCTGGAACTGCTCGCGGAGCTTCCCGTCCTTTTCGCGGAGCGCGATCATCTTCTCGATGTTCTTGCGGACGGCGTCGAGATCGGCCCTCGCCTTTTTCGAGGCGTCGGAGGGAGGGGCCTGGAGGAGGGCGAGCGCGATCAGCACGGAAATCACGGGAAGCTCCTGAAAGTCGAAGGAACCATGATACGGATCGGGCGCCCGCCGGGGGAGGGAAATGAACTCAGCGGCGGGGCGCAGGCTTGGGCGGCGGCGGAGCGGTCCGGATCGCCAGCGAGGAGGGCTTGAGGTCGGGGAAGGCGGCAAGGATGGCCTCGCGGGTGCGGGCGGCGGCCTCCGCATCGACTCCCAGGGTCCGCGCGATGCTCTGGAGGGAGTCCGGTTCGTTGTCGAACATGATCGACTGCTTGAGCAGCTGCAGCGTGACCGGGGGGACGTCGGCGACGCGGACTTCCTTGGGGAATTCGTGACGGGGCTGCGGCGGCGTCGGCGCCATGAACTGGACGGACTCGAGGACGGAGGCCGGAGGCGGGGCAGACGGAGGCGCCGGAGGCGGGGCGACCTCGACTTTGCGGGGCGGAGGCGAAGGCTGCGGCTGCGGCCGCGTCTGGGTCTTCGTATTCCGCTCGGATGGGCCCTGCATGCGGCGGTTCACACGGAGGCGGAGATCGGGCAGGGAGATCTTGAGCGTCTCGGCGAAGCGGGCCAGCAGGCTGTATTCGGGCGCCTCGACGCGGCCGTCGGCGACGACGACCTCGATCAGGTCCTCGAGCAGGGCGTCGCGCTCGGCCGCCGTGGCGGGGATGCCGATGGAGAGCTTGCGCTGCTGGCCGAGGCCGATGATCTCGTTCATCTCCATGGAATTGATGTTCATCCGGGCGGCTTTTCGCTGGAGGACGACCTTCTCGGCGTCGGCGAGATAGCCGTCGGCGAACGCGGCGGCGACGAGGGCCTCGAACTTGCGCCGGGTGCCGGCATCGGTCATGGCTCTGAGACTCCCCAGTTCCGGTTCCGTGACGCCGGATTATATCATCGGCTGGTCGTCGAAGGGGCCGCGGGGCCGGGGCGGCGGCTCGAACGGGCGAGCGCGGAGACCGAGCGAGAGGATGTCGGCGACCGAGCGCAGCTTCTTCATCTCGTCCTCGGAAAACGCCCCGATCTTCCGCCGGAGCAGGAGGCGTCCGGTCGTCTCGCCGATCCCGAGCAGCAGGCAGGCTTCGAAGCCGCCCTCGATCTCCTTCGAGTACTCGGCTTCGCGGGAGCCGATGCGCGGAACCTCGCCCAGGCCGGGCCGCTGCGGCTCGACGCCAGGTTTGACGGTGCGGCACCAGATCTTGCCCTGGTCTTCGATATCGTAGCGCAGCCAGTCGGCGGGGACGATTTTGAGCAGCTCCGTGCTGAGGTCGGGGAGCAGCGTCTGGACCGCCTTCTTCTGGCGCAGGACGACGGCGATGCGCTCGAGCATGGGCCCGTTGTACCGCGGCGCGCCGGGATCTTTCAACACTAAACGGATCGCCCCGGTGTAGGATGGACGGCGATGCCGCCCCCCGCGCGCCTCCGGTCCGCCGCCGCGATCCTGCTCCTCCTCGCCCGGGCGGGGTCGGGTCAGGAGGCCCGCCCCCCGCGCCTGGACCTGCGCGTCGCCGCCGACGGATGGGGGGAAGCCCGGACGGCGGACATCCAGGCTCTGCTCCGTTCCGCGGCCGACGAGCTCCTCCTGCGCTTTCCCGGATTCCCGCTTCCGGTGATCGACGTGTCCCGCAGCATGGCGGGCCCCATCACCCTCTACAAGCGCGGCCCGGACGGGGAGGTTCAGGTCAAGCTCGACGTCGAAGGGATGCTCTGGGCGCGATTCTCCTTCCAGTTCGCCCACGAACTCTGCCACGTGGTTTGCGGCGCGGAGGAGTATGCGAACCCCAACCAGTGGTTTGAGGAATCGGTCTGCGAGACCTCGTCGCTCTTCGTGCTCGGGCGCATGTCAGAGACCTGGAAGACCCGCGCGCCGTACCGGAACTGGACGGAGTACGGGCCCGAACTGAAAAAGTACCGCGACGAGCGGATCGAGAAGGAAGGCGAGCCCCTTCCCGAGGGCGTTCCCTTCGACGAATGGTTCCGGGGGAGGGAAGCGGCCCTCCGGGCGGACCCGCACCTGCGAAAGGCGAACCTGACGATCGCCGCGGCGCTGCTGCCCCTCTTCGAGGAAGCGCCCGGGCACTGGGAGGCGCTTCGCTGGCTGAACACGGTGCATGGGCATAAGGACCGGACGTTTTCCCGGTATCTCGGCGACTGGTCGCGCTCCGCGCCGGAGAACCATCGCGACTTCATCCGCCGCCTGGCGAAACGGCTGGGCGCGACCGTGGATCCTTAAGGCGATCGGAATCGCATGACCCCCGCCCGGCGCGCCTCCCTCCTGCTCTCCGCCACCACCCTCCTGTGGGGCTCCAGCTTTTTCACGATGGACTGGGGCGCGCGCGGAGTCGCGGCTCGCGTCGGCGCCGCCGCGGCCCCCTCGGGCTTCCTCTTCCTGCGCTTCCTCGCCGCCGCGATCCTCCAGGCCGCGATCTTCCCGGGCCTGCTGCGCCGGCTCTCGGCGCCCCTCGTCCGGGCGGGCGCGCTCCTGTCCGTGCCGTTCTACCTGGGCTTCATCCTCCAGACGACCGCGCTGGCCTTGTCGACGTCGACCATCGTCGCATTCCTGACCAGCCTCTTTGTCGTCATCACGCCGCTGATCGGGCGGCTGTTCTTCCGGGAGCGCGCGGGCGTGGGGGTCGTGACGGGCGCAGTCGTCTCGCTGGCCGGCGTCTGGGTGATGACGGATCCGGCCGGAGGACTCGGGCGCGGCGAGCTGCTGGGGATCGCGTGCGCCGTCGCGTTCGCGTTCCAGATCCAGATGACGAACGTCATCACGAAGAGCCATTCGCCCGAGGCGATCTCGTTCGTCCAGTTCGTCTGCGCCGTGATCTACTCGGGGATCACGCTGGCCGCGATGCGGGTCTCTCCCGGGGAGCTGTTCCGCTCGCTGGGGGAGCGGCAGGTCGCCTGGACGGTGCTCTACCTGGCGGGGGCCTGCTCGGTGGTGGCGATCGGCGTTCTCAACCGCTACCAGCGGGACATCTCCGCCGCGCGCGCGTCGGTGATCTATATGGCGGAGCCCGTGATCGCCGCGATCTTCGCGGCGGCCCTGGCGATGGAGCCGATGACCTTGCGAAAAGCGCTCGGAGGCGCGATCATTCTTGCCGGCAACCTGGTGTGCGAGCTGATCGACCGAAGGGCTCCGGAGGAGAAGGAGGCATGAAAGACTATTTCGGCGGGCGCGAGGAGCAGCTGGTCCGGTACCTGAACCGCGTCTTCCACCCGGAGGACGCGGTCCTGAAGGAGATCCGCGAGCGCAGCCTCAAGGCGGGGCTTCCGGAGATCCAGCTGGGAAGCATGGACGCGCTGCATCTCGAGGTGCTGGCGAGGACGGCCGGGGCGAAGAAGGCCGTCGAGATCGGCACGCTCGGCGGGTATTCGGGGACGGCGATCGCGCGCGGCCTGGGGAAGGGCGGCCGGCTCCATACGTTCGAACTCGAGCGGCGCCATGCCGAGGTCGCGCTCGAGTCCTTCAGGAAAGCCGGGGTGCTGGACCGCGTGATGGTCCACGTCGGCCCCGCGCTGGAGCGGCTGCCCGAGATCGAGCACGAGGAGCCGTTCGACCTGGTCTTCATCGACGCCGACAAGGAATCGTATCCCGCCTATCTCGCCTGGGCGGCGCACCATCTCAAGGTCGGCGGGATGGTGCTCGGCGACAACGCGTTCGCGTTCGGCGAGATCGTCGACGGCCGGAGCGCCGGGGCGGAGGCGATGCGCGAGTTCAACAAGGAGCTGGCCCAGGGCGGGCGCTTCCGCTCGACGATGCTGCCGACCGGCGAAGGACTCTGCCTGGGCGTGAAGATCCGCTAGGGGAAGAGCTTCCGGCGGCGGGCGTCCTCATAGCCCAGGACGTGCAGCACCGGGCCGCTCTGGAGTTCGACGCGGTCGCCCAGACCCAGGTCGTAGCGGACGCGGGAGCCGTCGATCCACAGCCTGAGCCCGACGGTGAGGGACTGCAGGCCGAGCTTCGGGACGAAGCCGCGCGACAGTCCGTAGCGGCGCTGGGGCCAGGTATAGGGCTCGCGCACCAGATACTGAAGCCGCTTCGACGAGATGGGCATCCGCCGGCCGCCGGCCGAGCGGATGCCGGCGGTGGACCCCGCGGCCGTGGAAATCCAGACCCCCGAGCTCTTCTGCTGCTCGACGGCGGTTCCGACGCTCAGGTGGTAGCGGGTCATCGCAGCGGGATTCTTGTGGGCGATCAGCACGTCGTTGAAGGCCAGCTCCCGCACGGGCCTGCCGTTGATCGCGATGCTCAAGCGGTGGATGCGGACGGCCTTCAGGGTTCCGGCCAGCGCCCGCTCGAGCGGCTCGCGGAAGCCGCTGCTGTCCGCGCAGGTCCAGAGCCCCAGCGAATTGGCGGGGTCGGAGTTGATCCCGAGGATGGGCGTGTCCTTCAGGTAGCGCGCGGCGGCGAAGAAGGTGCCGTCGCCGCCGAGCGAGATCACCAGGTCGTAGCGCCGGCGCGCGGCCACGGAGCCGCGGAAGACGGCGTCGGAGGAGACGCCGAGCCGGGCCAGGTGGGCGGTCAGGTCGCCCAGCGCGCGCCGGTTCTCCTGGTCGGCGGTGAGCAGGCGGTGGCGGTCGGCGGGTTCCAGCAGCGCGAGCCCTTTCGCGTCGCCGCCGTGCGACTCGAGGAAGGACTTCTTGTAGACGATGAGCACCTTCATACGATCGGGCCGTCCAGGATCTTCATCCTCGGAAGCGCGAAGGAATACAGCTGGGCGGGGCGGTGCGCGCCGGCGGACCGCTTCTGGCCCTCGGCCTTCAGCAGGCCGAGCGAAAGCATCTTCTTCCTGAAATTGCGCTTGTCCAGCGGCCGCTCCAGGATCGCTTCATACAGGCGCTGGAGCTCCGACAGCGTGAACTGCTTCGCCAGCAGCTCGAAGCCGACCGTGGTGTAGCCGATCTTGGCGCGCAGCCGCTGCAGCCCGGTCTTCAGGATCTTCGCGTGGTCGAACGCGAGCTTCGATGTCCGGCCCGCGGGATGCCAGTCGGCTTTGGCCGCGTCCGTCGATGCGCGCAGGGGGGCGGGGGGCGTGAGGGCGTAATAGGCGACCGCGACGGTGCGGCCGCGCGGATCACGGTCGGGATCGCCGAACGTGTAGAGCTGCTCGAGGTAGACGTCCCGCAGGCCGGTCTCCTCCTCCAGCTCGCGGCGGGCCGCCTCTTCGAGCGTCTCGCGCTCGCGGACGAAGCCGCCGGGCAGAGCCCACTGGCCCCGGAAGGGCGGGATGCCCCGCTCGATGAGCAGCACCTGGAGCCCGCCGTCGCGGACGGTGAAGATGACCAGGTCGACCGCGACGCTGACCGCGGGCGGTTTCACAGCCTCCACCCCTCCGGCCGCTTACAGCTTCCGCGCGATCGGCAGACGGCGGCCCGTGCCGAAGGCCTTCGACGTCACGCGCAGCCCCACCGGAGTCTGGCGGCGCTTGTATTCGCTCTTCTCGACGAGGGCGACGGCCTTGTCGACGGCGTCCTTCGCGTGGCCCGCGGCGACGATCTCTTCCGGAGACTTGTGCTCCTCGATATAGAGCTTCAGGATCGGGTCGAGGATGTCGTACTCGGGCAGGTCGTCCGAGTCGCGCTGGTTGTGGCGCAGTTCGGCGCTCGGCGGACGCTGGATCGTGTTCGCGGGGATCAGCTCGCGGCCGGAGTTCACGACCTCCTTCGCGATGCGGTAGACGAGGGTCTTCGGGACGTCGGCCAGCACGTCGAGGCCTCCCGCCATGTCGCCGTAGAGCGTGGTGTAGCCGGTCGCCAGCTCGCTCTTGTTGCCGGTCGAGAGCAGCAGGTGGCCCTGCTTGTTGGAGATTGCCATGAGGACGGTGCCGCGGATGCGGGCCTGGAGGTTCTGTTCCGACAGGTCGCCGGGGCGGCCGCTGATCACCTTGCCGACTTCGCCCGCGAACGAGTCGAAGATCGGCTGGATCGGGATGGTCTTGAAATCGATGCCCAGGTGCTGGGCGAGGACCTGCGCGTCCTTCTTCGACGCGTCGCTCGTGAACTGGCTGGGGAGGGAGACGCCCAGGACGTTGTCCGGGCCGAGCGCCTCGGCGGCGGCGACGGCGACGAGGGCCGAATCGATGCCGCCGGAGAGGCCGACGACGGCCTTCTTGAAGCCGCACTTGTGGGCGTAGTCGCGGGTGCCGAGAACCAGGGCGCGGTAGGTGGCCTCCGCGTCGGAAAGCTTCACGTTGTGCTGATCGCCCGCGCCGTAGTCGAGGTCGATCATGATGATGTCTTCTTCGAACGGCTTGGCGTGGGCGATGACGTTGCCCGACGCGTCGACCGCGAGCGAGTTGCCGTCGAAGATGAGCTCGTCGTTGCCGCCGACCTGGTTGACGCAGATGACGGGGCAGTTGTAGGCCTTGGCCTGCGCCTTCATGAGCTCCTCGCGCTGCAGATCCTTGCCGATGGACCAGGGCGAGGCGGACATGTTGAGGATGAGCTGGAACTTCTTCTTGGCCATCTCGGCGAGGGGGTCCTTGGCGTACTTGCGGGGCCCGCACATCTCGTCGGTCCAGATGTCCTCGCAGATGGTGAGGGCGATCTTCTGTGCGCCGATCTTGAGCGGGGCGGTGCCGGCGGCGGGCTCGAAGTAGCGCGCCTCGTCGAAGACGTCGTAGGTGGGGAGGAGCGACTTGAACGTGACGTAGGCGATCTCGCCGCCTTCGAGGAGGGCCGCGGCGTTGTAGAGCGGCTTGCCTTCGGCGGAGAGATTCTTTTCGACGAAGCCGACGAGCGCCGAGATGTCCTTGACCTTGGGCGCGAGTTCGCCGAGGGCGGCGATGTTCTGCTCGATGAAGGCGGGGCGGTCCAGGAGGTCGCGCGGGGGATAACCGGTGAGACAGAGTTCCGGAAAGACGACGAGCTGGGCGCCGAGCTCCCGCGCGCGGCCGATGTACTGCAGGATCTTGTCGACGTTGCCCTGGATATCCCCGATGGTGGGGTTGATCTGCGCCGCGGCGATTTTCATCGCAGTTCCTTTCCGGGCACGTCCGGCGCGCGGCGACCCGATGGTCTGCCCGCGCGGGGACCTCCCCTAGAGTTCAAATCTTCCTCTGTCCCCGGGTGTCGGCCAAACCGCGCCGATAGTATCCCCGGTTACGTCACCGCCACTGAACGGCCGTAAGACTTGCCTGCCAAGGAGATACGGGGCCATCCCGCCGCCCGTTGGAACGGGCAACCTCCTCGGCGTCGCGGAGACCGGCACCAAAGGGCGTTTTGCCGGCCCAAAGCGAGTCGATTTTATACTTGCAAGCGGGAACGGATGCAACAGGTATTTCCAGCCGGCCGAGGGGCGGGATCAGCCCCGGTATTCCGCACGGAGCTGCATCAGCAGCTCTCCCAGGCGGTTGCGCCCGCTTCCGTCTCCGCCGTCGCCCCAGTAACGGTCGTACTTCGTGTGCTCGACGATCTTCCGCTCGCCGGTCCCGAGCAGGAGCCGCTTCAAATCCTCGTGCTGCCCGAATTTCGCGCGCAGGGCCCCGAGCATGATCTCGTCCTTCGACATCTCCCAGTCCGGGCGCAGCGGACGTTTCCGGGAGCGCCCCATCCGCGCCGCGATCATCGGGCTCTTCGCGAGCCGGATCTCCTCCGCGTGCGGCGTCCCGGCGAATTTCTGTGCCTGGAAGTAATGCTCCGAGGTGGGCCAGGTCCGGCCCTTCAGACGGAACGGAAACGGCGCGAAGTTGGAGAAGGCGCCGTGTGCGTCGCTCACGCCGTAGAACAGAACCGGATGCTCCGCCATAATTAGTGTTCATACTACACTAAGTAGGCGGTCTGTCAAGTCGACGTCGTGCCGGAAACCGTTTCGGGAATGCAGCGGTATTGCGCAACAGGGGCGGTTGTTCGGGCGTCCAACGAGTGGTATAATTTCGAGCGCGGAGACGCGGTCATGCAAGACGTCATCGTCGGCGGAAACCTGCACGGACACAAACTCCTCGAGAAGGTGGGCCAGGGCCATTACGGCGAGGTCTGGCGCGCCGAGTATGCCGGCCACGAGGTGGCCCTCAAAATATTCAGCGGCGACCGCAAGCCCGCGCATCTCCGCCGCGAGGTCTTCGCCCAGTATGCCCTCGGCCGCCTCGACGGCGAGGAGGGCCGCTGGTTTCCGCGCGTCGAGCATCTCGACCTCGACGCCGACCCGCCTTATCTCCGGATGGAATTCATTGAGGGCTCGCCCCTCGAGAACCTTCTCTCGCCGTCGTCGCTCTCGCTCGACGAGCGGCTGTCGATCGGCGAGCAGATCCTCCGCGCGCTGGCCGCGGTGCATGCCCACGACTTCGTCCACGGCGACCTGTCGCCGCTGAACGTGCTCGTGACGGCGTCGCGCGACGTGCGCCTGATCGACGTCGGCTACGGCGCGCTCTTCGACGCGTCGGCGGACGTGGCCCTGTCGACGACGAACGAGGACCAGCCCGCGGGGGTGGCGTCGCCGCTGTATTCCGCGCCGGAGCGGTTCAAGCTGGCGGCGGACGGCTGCGGGAAGCCCTCGGATGTCTTCTCGTTCGGCAAGCTGCTCTATCACATGATCACGGGCGAGCAGCCCTTCGTGATCAAGCCGGTGAGCCTGAAATTCCGCGCGCTCGGCGCGGCCTGGGACGAATTCGTCTTCAAGTGCCTCGAGGAGAAGCCCGAGGCCCGCTTCGCGGACGCCACGGCCGCGCTGGCGGAATATCGCAGGATCTTCCGTCCGGCCCTGGCGCCCGGCGAATACCGCGCCGAATGCCCCGAGTGCACCGCGGCGCAATCCATTCCCGGCGGCTGGGCCGGCGAGCGCTTCGACTGCCGCGGCTGCGGCCGCCGTCTCGAGGTGCTGTTCTACGACGACGGCTCCCGCTACGCCACCACGGCGCTGCTGAGCCCCGCCGAGGCGTCCGTCGTGCCCGACGTCCAGATTCTCGACGTGCAGACCGCGGCCCAGTCGCGGAAGTTCTGCCCCTCGTGCGGCGGGGAGATGAAGATCGAGGCCCGGAAGTGTCGCCATTGCGGCGTCTGGGCCGACGAGCGCGCGAAGCAGATCCTCGCTGCGGCTCCCGCTCCGCGCGCGGTCGAGGCGCCGACCTATCTCATGGCCTGCGTGGTCACGTTCCTCGGCTACTTTTTCTTCTGGGTCCCGGGCCTGATCCTGAACCTCTACTTCCTCGAGGCCGCCCGGCGGACGGCCCGGGAAACCGGCCGGGAGCCGTCGGGCTTGGGCGCCCTCCGCGCCCTCCTGATCCTGCTGGTCTACGTCCCGCTCGCCGTCGTCGGCGCCCTGACGATGCTGGCCATCGTCGGCGCCCTGATCGCCCGCGGGTTCCTCTGATCGGCCGTTTCTAGCGCGCCTCCCCCCCAAGGTGCTATAGTCCATCCTCGATGGCCATCGGGCACGGGTGGGATGTCCACAGGCTGGTCGCCGGGAGAAGGTTTCTGCTCGGCGGCGTCGATATCCCCCATCCCACGGGCCCCCTCGGGCACTCCGACGGCGACGTCCTCCTTCACGCGATCATCGACGCACTTCTGGGGGCCGCCGGCCTGGGCGACATCGGCAGGCTGTTCCCGGACACCGACCCGTCGATCAAGGGCATCGCGAGCGAGGCCATGCTCGCGACGGTGCTGGGGTTGCTTCGGGGGAAATGGACCATCGTGAACATCGATGCGACGGTCATCACCGAGGCGCCGAAGATCGCGCCGCACCGTGACGCCATTCAGTCCCGTGTATCCACCCTTACGGCATGCAGACAGGTGAACATCAAGGCGAAGACGAACGAGGGCTTGGGGTATATCGGCGCGCGCGAGGCGATCGAATGCCACGCCGTGGTCGAGCTCAAACCGGCATGAAGCTCCACAATACGCTCACCCACCAGACCGAGCCCTTCACCCCGATCGAACCGGGCCACGTGAAGATGTACAACTGCGGCCCGACGGTCTACGGCGACCAGCACGTCGGCAACTACCGCACGTTCGCCTTCGCCGACATCCTGCGCCGCTACTTCGAATACAAGGGCTGGAAGGTCACCCAGATCATCAACATCACGGACGTCGGACACCTGACGCAGGACGACATCGACTCGGGCGAGGACAAAATCGACGTGATGGCGCGCAAGATGGGCTGGACCGCGATCCAGGTCGCCGAGCACTTCATGAACCGCTTCTACGCCGACCGGAAGACGCTGCTCATGCGCGAGCCCGCGAAATTCACGCGGGCGACCGAGCACATCCCGCCGATGATCGACCTCATCCAGCGGCTGCTCGACAAGGGCGTCGCCTATAAGGTCGGCGGCAACGTCTACTTCGACGTCTCCAGGTTTCCCGCCTACGGGAAGCTGTCGGGGAACACGCTCGACGCGATCAAGTCGGGCGAGTCGGGCCGCGTCGGGGACGAGGTGAAGGAAAAGCGGCACCCCGCGGACTTCGCGCTCTGGAAGACCGACGCCAAGCACCTGATGCAGTGGGATGCGCCCTGGGGCCGCGGCTTCCCGGGCTGGCACATCGAGTGCTCGGCGATGTCGATGCAGTACCTCGGCGAGACCTTCGACCTCCATACCGGCGGCGAGGACAACATCTTCCCGCATCATGAAGCCGAGATCGCGCAGGCGGAGGCCGCGACGGGGCATCCCTTCGTGAAAGTCTGGATGCACGCCCGCCATATGCTCTGGGACGGATTGAAGATCTCCAAGAGTCTGGGCAACGTCATCCTGGTCGAAGACATGCTGAAGAAGGGCTACACGCCGCAGGAGATCCGCTACACGCTGGTGTCCACGCGCTACAGCCAGCGGGTGAACTTCTCATGGCAGTCCTTCGACGATTCGCGCAAGGCGCTCGGCTACATCGTCGAGTTCCGCCGCCGGCTCCAGGATGCCGCGAAGAAGCCCGCCGGCGCCGCCACGATCGACCTCGAGAAGCACCGCCGGGATTTTGAGGCGCGGATGGACGACGACCTCGACGTCGCCGGCGCGATCGGGGTGCTCCAGTCCTTCCGCAACGACGGGAACCGCGCGATCGACCAGGGCCTCGGCGGCGAGGCGGCGCAAAAGGCGCTCGCCCTGCTGGAGCGCTTCGGCGACGTCTTCGGCATCCTTCCGCCCGAGGCCGACGAGGCCGTTCCCCCCGAAGTGATCGCGCTCGCCAACGCCCGGCTCGAAGCGCGCAAGCGCAAAGACTTCAAGGCCGCCGACGATGCGCGGGACAAGATCAAGGCGATGGGCTGGTCGGTGGAAGACACCAAGGACGGGATGAAGTTCAAGAAGCTATAGAGCGCCCTCCGCCGGAATGCATCCGCCGAAGGAACTATTCTTCATTCTGCTCTCAGAAGGGCATCCATCCCTTCTGAAACACCCGATCCATCAGCCAGAACAATCCCAGCAGCAGAATCGGCGCCGAACCGATCCGGACCAGCTTGACCTGGCGCTTCGCGGACGTCGCTTCATCGGGGCCCTTGCGGATCCACGTCAGGATCGGGAAGGCCACCAGCAGGATCGCGAGCTGGCCGAGCTCGACGCCGAGGTTGAACGAGAGCACGGGGATCGCGACCGAGTCCAGGTCCTGGAGCCGCTCGTGCAGCACGCTCGAAAAGCCGAGGCCGTGCACCAGGCCGAAGAGGAACGTCAGCACCCAACGGTACTTCGCTTCCTTGAGGAAGTAGTTTTCGGCGGCGACGTAGACGATCGACGCCGCGATGAGCGACTCGGTCAGCGTCGACGGCAAGTGGACCACGTCGAGCGCGGCGAGCAGCAGCGTGATGCTGTGCGCGACCGTGAACGAGGTCGCGATGCGCACCATTTCGCCGAGCTTCTTCGCGCCGAGCATCAGCGCGAGGAGGAACGCAATATGGTCGTAGCCGATGAAGATGTGGTGCATCCCCCAGACCAGGAACTCGCCGCCCGTGGACCAGAGCGTCGGCTGGACGCGGCGGGCCGTGAGCTCCAGGTCGAAGGGCCCGTATCTTGAAAAGCTCCGCTTGGCGCCGTCCCACGAGACCACGAGGATCGCATGGTGCTGCTCGGTCCTCGTGGCGAAGAACGCGCCCGACAGGACCGCGTCGCTGATCTTCGCGGTCGAACGGTAACGGAAGGTCTGCCAGAAATGCGCGATGTACTTTTCGCCGGAGGCGACGAAGGTCTCATAGACCGGCTCCAGGGCGCCGTCCTCCGGCTCCAGCTCGACCCCGTTGACCTGGACCCGCATGCAGCTGCGGAGGTACTTCAGGATCTCGGGCTTGAAGGCCTGCAGCTGGCGCTCGGTGAGGTCGATCGCCGGCGCGGGCAGCGTCAGCACGGTCCCGAGGCCCTGCAGAGACACGTCGACCGCCCAGGTGAGGACGTCGTCCTTGACCTCGACGCGGGACGACGAGAACTTCTCGTCGTGCGCTAGGGCGGCGGCCGACGTCGACAACACGAACAGGAGGGTCCAGGCGGGTTTCACGAATTCCCCGTCTTGAGCAGGATCAGGAGCGTCACGACCGCCCCGGCAAAGAGCAGGTTCGAGAAGAGATATCCCCAGACAATGGCGATCTTATGGCGGTGCTGGAAGCGCGTCAGGGCGTACGGCAGCAGGCCGAGCGGGATCCAGCCCGAGCCCGCGTTCCCGTCCTTCGTCGCATGCTTCTTCAGGACGGAACTGCACAGCGTGGCGGGCAGGGCCGCCAGGATGGCGATGACGACCAGGAAAACCCTCAGGGGCTCGGTAATTGAATAACCTCCTGCGCTTACTACAATACCCAGATGCACGCCCTGCCCATCATTATTCTCGCCTTGTCTACGCTGGCGATCGGCTATCGGTTCTACAGCGCGTTCCTCGCGGCGAAAGTCGCGGTCCTGGACGACACCCGGACGACCCCGGCCCACATCTACAACGACGGCCATAATTACCACCCGACCAACAAGTGGGTGCTCTTCGGTCATCACTTCGCCGCCATCTCCGGCGCCGGCCCGCTGGTCGGGCCGGTCCTCGCCGCGCAGTTCGGCTATATGCCCGGCCTGCTCTGGCTCGTGATCGGCGTCGTCCTCGCCGGCGCGACCCAGGACTTCCTCATCCTGGCGGCTTCCCTGAGGCGCAAGGGCCGCTCGCTTGCCGAGATCGCCCGCGAGGAGATCGGCCCCGTCGCCGGCGTGGTCTGCGCCATCGCGATCCTCTTCATCATCGTGAACGCGCTGGCGGGGCTCGGCCTCGTCGTCGTGAAGGCGCTCGGCGGAGAGGAGCTCAAGTTCCCCCCGGGAAGCTCGATTGTGACGCAGAAGAGCCCCGAGCGGATCTCCGATCATCTCTGGAAGATCCCCGGCCCGGTCAAGATCGTCTACGGCAAGTCGGGAGAAAGCCTCAGCGTCCAGGAGGACTTCGACTTGGAGTCGACCGACGGCTTCGGGAAGGCGACGGAGTCCGGCGTCTATCCCATGCCCGACGGCTCGCGCCGCCTCATCCGCGGCAGCTCGTGGGGCGTCTTCACGATCGCGTGCACGGTTCCGATCGCGCTTTTCGTCGGCCTCTGGATGTACAAGATCCGCAAGGGCAGGGTCGTCGAGGCGTCGCTGATCGGCGCCGTCGCCGTCCTCTCCTGCACCTGGCTCGGCAGCCTGATCCCCGGTTCGCCGTTGGAGCCCCTCTTCGGCCTGAGCAAGAACCAGGTCACCGTCGCGATCGCGTTCTACGGCTTCACCGCGTCGGTGCTCCCGGTCTGGCTCCTGCTCTGCCCGCGCGACTACCTCTCCAGCTTCCTCAAGATCGGGACCATCGCCGGGCTTGTCCTCGGCGTCCTTATCGTGAACCCCCGGCTGAACATGCCGTCCGCCACCGCCTTCTGCGCGGGCGGCGGGCCGATCGTCCCGGGCAAGGTCTTCCCCTTCATGTTCATCACGATCATGTGCGGCGCGATCTCCGGCTTCCACGCCCTCGTCTCCTCGGGAACGACTCCCAAGATGATCGACAAGGAGTCGCAGGCCCGCCCGATCGGTTATGGCGCCATGCTGATCGAAGGCCTGGTCGGCGTCGTCGCCCTCATCGCCGCCTGTTCGCTGCAGCCCGGCGACTACTTCTCGATCAACGTCGACCTGGCCAAGCAGCCCGGCTTCCACGACCAGATGATGAAGGCCGGCACCGCGGAGTTCGGGGAGCCGCACGAACTTGGCGCGTTCGAGAAGGGCGTGGGCGAGCAGCTGCAGGGCCGCTCGGGCGGCGCCGTCTCGCTCGCCGTCGGCATCTCCAAGATCTTCTCCGGACTGCCCGGGTTCTCGAAACTGATCTCGTTCTGGTACCACTTCGCGATCATGTTCGAGGCGCTGTTCATCCTCACCACGATCGACACCGGCACGCGTATCGCCCGCTTCATCGTGCAGGAGCTCGGCGGGCGGCTGCACCCCCAGCTCGGCAAACAGGACTGGATGCCCGGCGCGGTGATCTCCACGCTGGTCGTCGTCGTCTGCTGGTCCTACTTCATCTGGACCGGGTCGATCGACACGATCTGGCCGATGTTCGGCATCGCCAACCAGCTGCTCGCCGCGATCGCGCTGAGCGTCGCGACGACGGTGATGATCAACGCCGGCCGCGGGAAGTACGCGTTCGTGACAATCCTGCCAATGGCGTTCGTCATGATGACGACGCTGTCCGCCGCTTATTTGCTGGTCTTCAGCAGCAACGTCGTCGTCAAGACCGATCCCAAGGGGTTCTTGCAAAAGGCGCAGGAGGCTTCGACAGGGGCTGAGGCATTCAAATGGGGCCTGAACATCGCCCTCACAGCGATCATGGTCGGCTGCCTGCTGGTCATCGTGGCCGACTCCTTCCGGCGCTGGCGGAATCCGTTGCGACCCAACGCTCCGGAGCCCCTGCGCGTTTAAACACGAACTCGGGTCCCCGGCGCAACTTTGCTTTTCCGGGGTGGGTCTATATACTGGTTGGCTTCATTGAGGGTTCCTTTCATGAATTCCCGCCGCCTTTCCGCGCTCGTTCTCTCGCTGCTCGCCCTCGCGGGCTGCCACGAGGACCCGCAGGTGCTGAATGTCGCAGTGGCGGCCTCCGTCACCGCCCTTTCGGTGACCTGCAGCGGCGGGACCGCATCCTCGAGCCCGGGCGTCGACGGCACCGGGGGCGCCGGCGGGACCTTCTCCGTCACGGCCAGCGGCCTCATCTCGCTGGGCAGCCCGGCCTTCGTGCCCGCCGTCCCGTCGGCCCCGACCCCGCCCTCCACTTTCGCCAGTACTCCGGTGTCGCCGCTGCCGGCGGCCACCACGTCCGCGGGCTCGATCCATCTCACCGGCGTGCTGGCCGCGTCCGGCGCCGTCACCGTGACGGTGACGTCGACCAACGGCGACATCGTCTTTGACGGCCTTCTTCAGGCCGGGGATTCCGGGGGCGGAACCCAGACGAACATCGTGCTGAACGCCCCGAACGGAACCGTCTATATCCAGGGTACGATCCAGACCTTCGGAAACGACGCCCTGTCCAACGGCCGCGCGGGCGGGAACCTGACCATCTCCGCCGCCCGGGTCGTGATCACCGGTCCCATCGATACGCACGGTGTGGCGAACACCACCCTTCCCGGCATCAACGGCGGGAAGGGCGGGGACATCGACCTCAGCTCGACCGTGGGGCCCATCTTCGTCACGTCGGGCGCGATCACCACGACCGGCGGCGCCGTGGTCGACACCGCGGCCTCCGTCTCGATCCGGGGAGGCGACGGCGGCTTCCTGCGCCTGAACTCCGCGGCGGAGGTGAGCGACATCTTCGTCTTCGTCCCCGTGAATCTCGACGGAGGCGCGGCCACCGGCAACGGCACGACGCCCCAGGGCGGGAAGGGCGGCGACATCACCACGCGCGGCACCGGCGAGATCAACTTCGTCGCGAGCCTGTCGATGGCGGGCGGCGTGACGACCGGGACCAACATGGACGCAGTCGGCGGCAACGGCGGAACCCTCACCGTCAACGGCCGCGCGGCCTGCCGCATCTACGGAACGCTGACCCTGGGCGGCGGCGCCGGCACGGCGTCCGTCACCGGCGGCTCGGTGACCGGCGGCAACGGCGGTTCCGTCCTCCTGGGCCAGATCGCTCCGGCCCTGGATCTGGTCGAGCTGGGCCAGGGTACGTACTCGATGGCGGGCGGCACCGGACAGCTGAGCACCGGGGTCGGCGGCGGCGTCGGCGGATCGGTCGCCGTCGAGAGCCTCGACGGGGACATCAGCGTCGAGTCGTCCCTCTCGACCGCGGGGGGTGCGGGCACGGGGGCCGGGAACTCCTCGGGCGCCGCGGCGGGGAACCAGCGATACCGGACGGACTTCCAGGCGTCGGGCAACGTCAGCAACCACACGCTTTCGATCCCCTCGCTGGCCTCGCTCCTGGACGCGAGCGGCGGGGCGGCTCTGGGGACCGGCACCGGCGGCGCGGGCGGGAACGTGCTTCTGCAGTGCGGCGGCGACCTCACCAGCGGTGCGCGGATCCAGGCGTCGGGCGGCTCCTCCGTCAACGGCGTGGGCGGCGCGACGACGCCGATCACGCCGGTCATCGCCGGCGTGGACCCGACGAGCGCGGTGGTGTTCCGCGTGGCGGCGACGAACATCGCGCCGACCGGCGGCCTCAACGCGGCCGGCGAGATCCATACCCAGGGCGGCTCGGTTTCGACGGGAGGCAGCGGCGGGAACGGGGCCAGCATCACGATGCTGATCGCGGCCGGGTCGGGATCGCTCCAGTCGCTGGGACTCCTGGTCACGTCGGGCGGCGTCGGCGTCCTCGGCGCGGCGGGCAGCTCCGGCAGCCTGTTCTTCACGTCGCAGTCGGGGAATCTCGACGTCACCGGAACGCTGACCGTCTCCGGGGCGAATTCCCCGACCGTCCCCACGGTCTCCGGCAACGTCACCGCCCGCAGCGGAGGCATCCTGACATTCGGCGCGAGCGTCCTCGCGGTCGGCGGGTCGTCGACGGATGCCAACGGCCTGGTCTCCGGAAGGAAGGGCGGCGCGATCCTGCTGGATGGGACGAGCGTGTTCGCGTCGGTGACCCTCGTCGCGGGCTTCACGATCCAGGCGGACGGCGGCAGCGCGCCCGGTACGTCGGTGGCGACGCTGGGCGGCGCCGGCGGTTCGATCACGATGCAGACCCGGGGGCAATTCATCTCCCTGGCCGGCGGCTTCCTGGCGCGCGGCGGACCCGTGAGCGGCACGGGCACGGGCGGCCTCGGGGGCCAGGTGGTGGCCAATTCGGACTTCACGGGCGGCGGCACGGCGGGCGATATCACCCTTCAGTTCAACGGCGGCATCGACGTCTCCGGCGGCACCGGCTCCCTCGGCGGCTCCGCCCAGCAGAACGGCGTCGACCCGGGCACGGCGCTGGCCAATCCCCCGGTCAACCTGGCCGTCGTGTTCGACGCCAACAACGGCCTTGGCGGGACGGGCGGCGGGGCCCCCGGCAAGGTGATCAACAACGGCACCATCACGGCGGCGGGCGGCGGCGGGACCGTGGTCGGCGCCGGCGGCGACGTCTACTTCGACGGCCTCAACGCGTCCGGGGTGACCCTGACGCTGCTGGACGCCGGCAGCCAGAACCGCGCCGGGACGCCCGCCGGGCAGTTCTATCCCCACTAAGGTCCGGCCGCCGCGAACTTTTCAGGCCCCTCCGGCTACTCATCCTCCAGGCAGGATCTGCGTATGAATATCATAGAGGGGTCGCCGGTCCTGGATGCGACGCGGCCCCACCGCATGAAACCCGAACGTTCCTGGAGCGAAGCGGAGCTGGTCGACGGCTGCCGCGCGGGACGCCGTGAGGCGCTCGACGCGCTGGTCGCGGTCTACTATGACCGGCTCTACCGCATCGCCTACGCGATGGCGGGCGCCGACGCTGCGGCGGACCTCGTTCAGGAGACCTTCCTGGCGGCGGTCCGGGCCTTCCCCCGCTTCCGCGGGGAATCCCAGCTGTCCACCTGGCTCATCTCGATCCTCCGCAACCGGTTCTCGCTTCTCCTGCGCGGGCGCCGTAAGTGGCACCTCGCGGCGCTGCCGGACGACGGCGCCCTGCTCCCGGCCCCGGAACCCCCGGCCGTCGAGGACGACGTCCGCGAGATCCTGGACCGGGTGAAGGATCTGTCCGAGGAGCTGCGGACGACGCTGGTGCTCTTCCACGTCGACGGCATGAAGTACGCCGACATCGCGCGTGCGATGGACTGCCCGGTGGGCACCGTGCGGTCGCGTCTCTTCGAGGCGCGTGAGCGGCTCCGGAAACTCGTGAGCCAGACGGAGACCCGATGACCTGCAGCGATGCCCGCGAAGCGCTGGACGCGCTGCTCGACGGCGAGCTGGACGCCGCCGAGGAGGCCGGGCTCCACGTTCATCTCGAGGTCTGCGCGGATTGCGAGGCGGAGCTGAAGTCCCTGCAGTCCTGGCACCGCACGCTGAGCGGGGCGCTCGCCGGAGGCGATATCGCTCCTCCTGCGGAAGCCCGGCGCCGCGCAGCCGACGCCGCGGCGCCGTCTCTGGGCCGCCGGCGGATTCCGGCCGGCCGCCTTGCGGCGCTGATCGCGATCGGGCTGTCGGTGGGTATCGTGGCCTCGGCGGTCGGGGTCTCCCGCGCGTCGGAGGTCCGGATCGCCCGCGTGGTCGAGCGGATGACGGAGCAGGAAAGCCGCGACCTGCGCCTCCGGGCGGCGAACGCGGAGATCGAGCACGACCTGGCCGATGCCCGGCGCGCGGTGGCCGGCCGCGGCGACGAAGATCCGGCCGCCCGGGCCGTCGCGGTGGCGTCGACGAACATCACGCGCCGCCTCGACGAGGAGACGCCGGAGACCCAGAAGTCCGCGGGCGAACGCGTCTCGATCACGCGCGAGGCCGAGGGCGGTACGGTCAGCGTGGTCCAGTTCGAGGACGGCCGCATCCGGGTGCAGACCCCGGCGGAGCGCGTCGAGGCGCGCAATATGGAGGAACTCCTGAGCCGTCACGGCGACGTCTGCCGGCGCTACTCCATCGGCGGCAGCGACGGGTTCCTCAAGGTGGCCGACAGTTCCGCGGGCGCCGACTGGAAGGGCCGCCTCGACCTGCTGCTCCGCGGCGGCGCCTGGGACGAGAATCTCCAGTGGGAGGCGTTCCGCGGCTGGGCGGCGGCGAGGATCGGCGATCCGAAGGAAATCGAGCGCCGGCTCCGGGTCCACCAGGAGCGCTGCCGGGCGACCGCCGAGATGCCGGCCCCCGAGCCTGCGGTCGACGTCGAGGCCATCGCGAAAAAAGTGAAGGCGCTGACGCGGACCGAGCTCGCGCAGACGCAGGCGCGGCTCGAGGCGGACATGAAGCGCCTCGAGGAGCGGCTCAAGGCCGTGGCCGAACTGCGGACGCGGGCGAAAGGCCTCAAAATTTTCGCCGAAGACGTAGGGCGGGAATAGGGGTTCAACGATTGCCCGGGACGAATCCCGGGGCCGTGCGTACTGACCGTGGGTACATCTTGATGGAGGGTCTGGTGATCAATCTGGTGCCGATTCGCATCCGACTGGGTCTGGCCGCGCTCATTGCGGCCGGCGTGGCAACCGCTCCTGCCTGCGTCGTCCGGGTGAAGGAAAATCCTCCGCCGCAGCACGAGGTGTTCGTGGAGCGGCGGCCGGCGACGACCGAAGTCGTCGTCGTGGAGACTGCTCCTCCTCCTCCCCGGCGGGAAGTGATCGTCGGGGTGGCTCCATCGCCGAATCACGTCTGGGTCAACGGGTACTGGTGGTGGAACGGCCACACGCATGTCTGGATCGGCGGTGGCTGGCACCCCCGCCCCCGCCCCAGTGCGGTGTGGGTCGAAGGCCGCTGGGAGCCCCACGGACATGGGCACGTCTGGGTCGCCGGATACTGGCGTTAGCGTCGCTCGAATTTTCAAGGGGGCCGGCCCTGTGGACCCTGCAGGGCCGGCCCGCCTGCCTTCCGCTCGACTCGGGGAGCGCCGGTCGGAGTCGATGTTCTCTTGAGACCGAGCGCGGGAGTGTTCATGGCGGTCCTGACGGCCGGCTTCATCGTCGGCATCGCCCGCATTCCCGCCCCGGTGGGAAAACGCCGGGAAAGGCCGCCCGTGCGGAGCAGCGTTGCCGTCGAACAGGATCCGAAAGCCCCTACGGTGATCCGGGATCCCGCCCCCGTCGCTCCGCCGGGGGTCCTCATCCCCGAGCCTCCCCCTCCTCCCCGCCGGGACGAGCCGCCCCCCCAGCCCTCCGCGAATCACGTCTGGGTGGGCGGGTATTGGTACTGGAATGGGCGAACCTTCGTGTGGATTGCGGGCGGCTGGGTCGCCCGTCCCCGTCCCAACGCCGTGGGGGTCAGCGGGCACTGGGACCGTCGCGACGCCGGCTACTTTTGGATCCCGGGAACCTGGCGCTGAGGGCGGGGACCGCCTTTCCGCATCCCTGGAGATCCGGCTGCCGCGGCGGCGCGTAGGATCGGTATGAGAATTATGACGGCAGCCCTGTTCGCGATCCTGGCGCTCGGCGGACTTCAAGCCCGCGCACAGGAAACCTCCTCCGGCATCCCATGGGGAGAGTGGTCCGACACGCTCTTCGAGCGCTCGCAGCGCGAACACAAGCTCGTCATCCTGCACCTGGGCGCCGACTGGTGCCACTGGTGCCACGTCATGGAGAAGACCACCTACCAGGATCCCGACGTGGTCAAGCTGATCCGGAAGAGCTTCATCGCGGTCCACGTCGAGCAGGACGCGCGGCCGGACCTGTCGAACCGCTACGAGCAGTACGGCTGGCCTGCGACGATCATGTTCGACGAGAAGGGGAGGGAGATCGTCAAGCGCCGCGGCTACATCCCGCCCGGCCCCTTCGCGAAACTGCTCGAGGCGGTGATCGAGGACCCGACGCCGGGCCCCTCCGCTCCGCCCGCGGCCGCGCCGGTCTTCGGCAGCGCCGCCACCCTCGAGTCCGGGCTCCGTCAGCAGCTGACGAAGCGCTGGGAGGACGGCTACGACGCCGACCTGGGCGGCTGGGGGCAGATCCAGAAGTTCCTCGACAGCGACAGCATCGAGCTCGCGATGCGGCTGGGGAAGGGGAAGTGGGCGGAGCAGACCCTGGCCGCCCACCTGCAGCTGATCGACCCCGTCTGGGGCGGCGCCTATCAGTACTCCCACGGCGGCGTGTGGGGCAATCCGCACTTCGAGAAGATCATGCCGTTCCAGGCCGACGCGATCCACGCCCATCTTCTGAATTATCTGAAGACCGGGAACGAGAAGAGTCTGGCCGCAGCGCGCGCCGTGCGGAAATATCTCTCCGACTTCCTCATGAACGAGGACGGCGTGTTCCTAGTCAGCCAGGACGCGGACCTGGTCAAGGGCGAACACGCCGAGGCGTACTACTCGCTCGACGACGCGGGCCGCCGCAAACTGGGCATCCCGCGCATCGACCGTCATCTCTATGCCCGCGAGAACGGCATCGCCATCCGCGCGCTGGCCGAGCTGGCGGGCGCGACCGCGGACGCGGACGCGTTGAAGTCGGCGATCCGCGCGGCCGACTGGGCGCTCGCGAACCGCTCGCTCCCCGAGGGGGGCTTCCGCCACGACGACCGGGACGCCGCGGGGCCGTATCTCGCGGACACGGTCGCGATGGGCCGGGCCTTCCTGTCCCTCTATATGGCGACCGCCGACCGCGCCTGGCTGGAACGCTCCGCGGCGGCCGCGGGATACGTCGAGCGGACCTTCGCGGCGAAGGACGGGCCGGGCTATCTCACGTCGCGCCCGGCGGGGCCGCTGCCCCCGGTGCGGCAGATCGACGAGAACATCAGCGTCGCGCGCTGGACGAATCTGCTCCGCACCGCGACGAAGGTCGAGTCTTATCGCGCCATGACCGAGCGGGCGCTGCGCTTCCTGGCGAGCCCGGACGTGGCGCTGACCCGGGGGATGATGACCGCGGGGATCCTGCTCGCCGAGCTCGAGGCGTCGACGGAGCCGCTCAAGGTGACGGTGGTGGGGAAGCGGGGCGATCTGGCGGTGGACGCCCTGCTTGCCGAAGGGCGGCGCGCCTCCGAGCCGTATCTGCTGGTCGAGCTGCAGGACGAGGCCGCGTCGAAGCAGCCCGGCGCCTATCGGGTGAAGGACAAGGTCACGGCGTACGTGTGCACGGCCGAGGCCTGCAAGGGTCCAATTTTCACGGCCGGCGATGTCCGGGCGGCGGTGGCCAGGCTGACGGCTCGTTAGATTTATTGCGGAACGTCACAATCAACCCTACTCTGGCTCCTAGGAAAGATCCGATTACGAATGTGGTTCGTAATCTTTGCGAACCTGATTGGGAGGCATGATGAAGAATCCGATGAGTCGTCGGGAGTTCGGGAAGTACGTCGCCTCGGCGGCGGCCGGTCTGGCCGGCGGCGCGGTGATTCTCTCCGGCTGCGCGAGCTCCGAGCCCGCGGCCGAGAAGCATGCCTGCAAGGGCATGAATGCGTGCAAGGGCATGGGCGGCTGCAAGAGCGGCGACAACGGTTGCGGCGGCAAGAACAGCTGCAAGGGCAAGGGCGGTTGCGCCACGGCCGAGAAGCATGCGTGCAAGGGCATGAACGCCTGCAAGGGCATGGGCGGCTGCAAGAGCGGAGACAACGGTTGCGGCGGCAAAAACTCCTGCAAGGGCAAGGGGGGTTGCGCCGTTCCCATTAAGCACTAGAATAGTCTGCGGACTCCGGGAAGGGTGGGAGGTTCCCCTCCCACCCTTTCCCTTTTCCATCGATGACCAGATTCGCCAAGCCCAACCTCGGCCTCGGCGTGGGCCTCCGCAGCCAGCACTTCGGACATATCCTGAACAAGAAGCCGAAGGTCGACTGGTTCGAGATCGTCACCGAGAACTTCCTCGACACCGAAGGCCGCCCGATGTGGATCCTCGACCAGATCGCCGAGCGGCACCCCATCGTCGTCCACGGGGTGTCGATGTCGGTCGGCTCGCCCGACCCCGTCGACCGTTCCTTCCTGGCCAAGATC
>Ga0137410_10000364_pt1 | contig 31776 bp, 30 predicted proteins | sample CZODoug1_16funga_FD_108878 | JGI IMG/M metagenome (GOLD analysis project Ga0137410, IMG submission 108878) | Vadose zone soil fungal communities from Angelo Coast Range Reserve, California, USA - CZODoug1_16fungal (Illumina Assembly) | ecosystem: Environmental > Terrestrial > Soil > Vadose zone... | reverse complement strand
TAGCTTCACGGGAATTACTCTTTCGGGGACGGATACTTTCACCGAGCGAGATGCGTATAAAGGTATGTCGTGCCAGTCGAACATTCTGCAATCTATGAGGTATCAACCATGAACCGCAAATTCACCTATTTCGGCCTAGCTTCCATTTTCTTTATTTGCGCCGCTCCGGCCCATTCTCAGACGGCTCCCGCGCCAAAGGACCCTCCCGCCGCCGAAACCAAACTGCCTACCGCGGACGAACTCTCGGAAAAGTGCGCCAAAGGGAGCGGCGGAAAAGACGCCTGGGCCAAGCTGAACACCATGGTTATGACGGGCACAGTGGACATACCCACGTTTGGCGTGTCGGGCAAGGTTGAAATGTTCGCCAAGCGCCCGAACAAGATCTTGCGAACTACTAACGTCATGGATGGCCAGTTCGTTCAAAAAGAGGGTTTCAATGGCCAGGCTGGCTGGACATCCGATCCGCAAAAAGGCTTGCGCGCCATAACGGGAGCCCAACTCGAGCAGGTAAAAGTTGAGTCGATCTTTGATACCGATGCGCACCTGAAGGAGGTCTACCCAGACCTGAAAGTCACGAGCCGCACCAAAGTGGGCGATCGCGAAGCCTATGCCGCCGTAGCGCACGAACCGGGAGGAAAGACCGTCACTATGTACTTTGACACACAGACCGGACTCCGCATCGCCGAAGATACGGAAGGCCCGGATGAAACCGGAACTGTCGTGAAAGCCCATCTTCTCTTCGAGGATTACCGCGCCGCCGGCGACATCCAACTCCCTCGCACGATTCGCATTGAAGCTCCGAACGTCTCTCTGGTGATCAAGATTGAAGACGTGAAATTCAATGATCCCGTGGACGACGCGAAGTTCGCAATGCCTGCTCCTGCAACAGACTCAAGCCAGCCGCATTGAGCCGTTCATTTCACAAATTGAATGCGTAAAGCAGAAACCGGGTTATGAATAAATCCACCACGAGTACACCTAGGGAGCCCGCAACGAATGCGGTAATCGTTGCGCGGGCCACACCCGCTGTCCCCCCTTCGACACGAAACCCTTGATAACACCCCACGGTCGAGACGATGAAGCCAAAAACTATCGCCTTCGTGAATGCCATGCAGAGGTCGCCGAAAACCAGCGCTTTGATGGCGTGGCTCATGAATTCTTCCGGGCCAAGGTGCAGTACGAAATTTGCAATCAAGAAACCCCCAAGGAGTCCCGCAACGACGCCTATTGTCACGAGCAGCGGCATCATTAGCACGGTCGCGAGTACGCGCGGCGTCATCAGCTTGCGGACTGGGTCAATGCCGAAAACCCGAATGGCGTCCACTTGTTCGGTCACCACCATTGAACCCAACTCGGAGGCCATCGCGGTGGCGTTACGGCCTGCCACAAGAAGCGCGGTGAACACTGGACCAAGCTCACGCATTAGCGCGAGCGAGACGGCGTTACCAGTCAAAACCGTCTCTCCGAAACGAGCAAATTGTGATGCCGCATTTAAGACAACTACGCCGCCAACACAAAAGAGCGCAACGACGACAATCAACACCGAACCCACGCCAATCTGGTCCATCTGTTTGACTAAATCGGAGAAGTAACGGGTGGAGGCAAAGATGTTGCGTACCGACTGTATGGTGAGGAGCGTGTAATCCTGGAGGAAGGAAGTCCACATCTTCAACGTGTCCTCGATAGCCGAGGGAACCGAAGTTGAATTCATAGTCGCACCCCTTGTCCTAAGTGGGAGCTTCCCACGGTGAAGCAAGTCATTGTGAGGCAAAGCACTGATCGCCAATAACACTCAAATTTCAAATGTGTGCTGGTAGCCCACCCCTGGCATTTCTTGACCCTGCGAGAGCCCCCAAAGTACACTTGTAGATTCGAAAACTGGCGCGAGAGCGGCTAGGAAAGTGTCGTTTGGGCTTTTCGTGAAAGATTTGCCTCGCGCGACGCGTAATTTAATAGGGGGATTGCTTTGCCAAAGCGCACATATCAACCGCGCAAGCGCCGTCGCGCAAAAACGCACGGATTTCGCTCGCGCATGAAGTCCGTTGGCGGCCGCAAGGTTCTTGCGGCACGCCGTAAGAAGGGACGCCATCGCCTTACGCCCGAATAATTCAGGGCAAGAATATCCGCGCGAAGCGCGGCTGGTGCAAAAGGCGCAGTTTGACGCTGTCTACCGCGCCGACAAACGCCGCTCGAGTTCCCACTTCACTGCTTTCGTAAAGGCGAACAATCTGCCGCAGAGCCGCTTCGGCTTCAGCATCAAGAAGGCTCTTGGCGGTGCGTTTGTGCGCAATCGAATCCGGCGGCGCTTGCGAGAAATCGTGCGGCTGCACCGGGAGGAGATACCTGCGGGATGGGACATCGTAATTCATCCGAAGAGTTCTGTAGCGAAAGCGCCGTTCGTGGCGCTGACGACGGATTTTCTGCGGCTGCTAAACCTAAGAGCTTAGCTGTTGGCGTGGCGCTGTTCGCGTTGCGCTGCTACAAGGCGTATCTCTCTGTGCTAATTGCGGGAAGCTGCCGCTTCGAGCCCACCTGTTCCATATATGCCTACGAAGCAATTGAGCGCTTTGGCCTGCTGCGCGGCGTATGGCTTGCCACAAAGCGGCTCCTCCGCTGCCATCCGCTTTCGAAAAAATTTGGGTACGACCCAGTTCCGGAGACTTGGGAAGAAATGAATCCGAATCACATCAATGGGAATACCGAGGTAAATTCGTGAGCGACGCTTCTCAAGGGAAAAATATGCGGCCGGAACTTCGTATCTTCATCGCGTCGGCCCTTTCCATTATCGTGATTCTGGCTTGGGCGAAATTTTTTGGTCCGAAGCCACCAGCGCAGACTCCTCAATCGAGCAACTCCGCCGTCACGGCGCCTGCCACAAGCGGAACGCAAGCAAACACTGCCCAATCCGCTAGCACGCCCTCTCCTTCACCGGCAAAGTCTGCGACCATGGCTGCCACTCCTCCGGCTGTTGTTCTCGGCGAAAAACAAGAACGCACCATTGTCGTGGAAAGCGATCTGTATCGCGTCGAATTTTCCAACCGCGGCGGCGTAGTGAAGAGTTGGCGGTTAAAGAAATATCTCGACGATGCAAAGCCCCGTCAGGTACTCGACCTTGTTCATGCGAAGACGTCGCAAGAAGAGGGTGGCTGGCCACTCGCCGTTACGCTGGACGATGCAAACCTCGAAACCACCGCAAACTCCGCGCTGTACGTTTCGTCGGCCGCCGACAATTTAACGGCTCCCGCCGACATTTCCTTCTCCTGGAGCGACGGGCATCTCGAAGTCACCAAGAAATTCCATTTCGACAAGGACTACGTCTCCAAGGCGGAAGTCACCGCGAAATACGACGGCAAGCCTTTGACTGCAGGTCTTTCCTGGCTGGGCGGTTTCGGTGACGTGACCGTCACCAACCCACGCCCGATCGAAACCGTGAACGTGGTTTACAGCGAGCAGGGCAAGCTGAACGCGCTTCCCTATAAAAAAGTAGAGGATTGGGACAAAGTTGCTCGCGGCGTTTGGTGGGGCGGCAAGGATTGGACTGGTATCGAAGACCGCTATTTTGCCGCGGTTTTCTTACCCGAAACCGGCGCGGCGCCGGGTAAGCTTGAAACTCGTTACTGGAAGGTTTGGCATCCGGTCCAGTTTGAAGGCAAAGACCTGCCCGAACCCGTGCCGCAAGTTTCCACCGCGACAACGCCGGAAACTTCGCTGCGTCTCTACGTAGGCCCGAAAGATTACGACGTCTTGAAGAAGATGTCGCCCCCACTTCACTCGCTCGTGAATTTCGGCTGGCTCGAAATCATTGCGGATCCGCTCTTCCACGGCATGAAGTGGCTGCAGAAATACATCCCGAACTGGGGATGGGCCATTGTCGTGATGACCCTCGTCATCAACATGCTGCTCTTCCCGCTGCGCATCTCGAGCTACAAGACCACGCTGAAAATGCAGCGCGTAGCGCCGGAAATCAAAGCGATCAACGAGCGTTACAAAAAATATTCCATGCGCGACCCGCGCAAAGCGGAAATGAATAAAGAAGTGATGGCGGTTTACGCTCGCGAAGGAATCAATCCCGTGGGGGGCTGCTTCCAGATGCTGGTGCAGATGCCGATCTGGATTGGCTTGAACACCGCGCTGCGCAACGCGATCGAACTGCGCCATGCGCCGTGGTTCAGCTGGATTACGGACCTTTCCGCGAAGGATCCTTATTATATTTTGCCGGTCATCATGGCGGCCTCTATGTATCTGGCAACGAAAATGACGCCGATGACCACGACCGACCCCCAGCAACAAGCCATGATGAAGTTCATGCCGCTTTCTTTTGCTGGAATGTTTATTATTTTCCCGATTTCTTCAGGACTCGCCGTCTACATTTTGACGAGCAGCTTGGTTGGCATCTTGCAACAGTATTATTTGAACCGCTCGCACCCGATCAACCCAACGAACAAGTTGGCAAAAGCGAAGTAGTCGCGAATAAGAACGGCGCGGTAGATTAGCGTCCGCGCCAGCCCTTCGAAAGCACATTGCCGTTTGCATCGAACCGCACTCGGTAGGTAAATCCGCCCGGTCGATCCGGGCGCATCCTCGGAAACCGCAAATCGGAAATCTCTACAATTGCTTCGCCGTTCTCCATGTGGAATTGCGTCACGGGAAATCTCGCGAACCAAAGGACTTTTTGCACTTCTGGAAGCCTCTTTGCACGCATGATCCATAGATTGACCGGCGCGTCCGGCGAATATTTGTATTCAATGGACGCGTCATTTTGATCGGCTAGGGCGGCGGTTTTTTGTGTGCCAAAGGAATTTGGCTTGGTCAAATCGATGGGCAAGTCATAAACACCGCGGGAAGTGCGGACGAGGCCGTCCCAATTCAAAAACGATGGCGGGTAGGGCAGCGCGCCGAAAGATTCCGGCTGGACTTTTTCGAGTGCGATGAAGTTCTTCACACGCTCCAGGGCCGCGTGATGCGCGTATAACGTGAGCCCAAGATAGAGGCAGGCAAGCGCGAAGCCACCTCGATTCCAGTTCACTGCTTTGACGCGCGCACCCCATCCGCGAAATGCCGGCAACAAGAAAATCAATGAAAACGACAAACTGGCTATAACCACGGCAACGTCAGAAATCGGCGCGCCGACAATTCGTCCGATGAATGCAATCAAGAATGGCGATGGCACGAAAATCACCCACATTGTGAGTGCACGGCGTTTGGCATGAAGCGGGTCGCGGTTCACCCACTCCAGCAATTGCGGGACAAGCAGAATTCCCGTGAAGGAAAAATCCACGATAAAAAGCAGATCCCATGCGGGACGCGACCATTCGAGCGGTGACCAGATCATCGTGCCGAACGTGGTAACCAGGTCCAGAAAAATATGGCTGAAAATTCCCGCTGCATAAATGCCGATCAGCACGGCAAGCGGCGGCGACTCCCACTTCCTCCACCGGGCAAACCATTGCGTGATGAGCGCAAGCGACACCGCGAAAATGGGCAGGCACAGCAACGAATGAGTGATGCCGCGATGCCAGGTAATCATCAGCATGTCGTTGCTGGAAAGCATGTCTCGAAACGTGTCCGAGTCCGGAAAAATCGCCCCCAGCATCATCGCCCAGGTAGTCACGCGGGCACGATTCATCTCGCGCCGCGAAAACAAATCTTCTCCGCGAAACAGCGCCTTGCCAATCAGCGCGCCGGCAACACCATGAGTAATCGTGTCCATGGTTTTAGTTTTGCAAGCCCGAGAGTAGGTACATCAACTTACGTGAATCAACGGAGAATTTTTCTGCGTAACGACCCCGACAGGAGAAGCCATTGCCCCATGTTGCTGCAAGAGATGGTGCGCAAGTTCCGACGCGCGCGCATCAATTGCGATGAGCAATCCGCCAGAAGTTTGCGGGTCGAAAAGCAGCGATTGATGCTCCTCTGAAACCTTGGGCCCGAAGCCGACACAATCCCCGATAAAGGCACGGTTATTCTTGAGCCCGCCGGACAAGTGACCTTCCCGCGCGGCTTCCACCGCCCCTGGCAAATAACTGAACGCCGTGTGTTCAATCTCGAAAGAAACGGGATTGATTCCATTCGATGGGCTACCCAATGCCATCTCTCGTGCATGTCCCAGAAAACTGAACCCAGTCACATCTGTCACCGCGTGAATCGGATTCTTCACATTCGAATCTCTCTCCACTTCACGGAGCGCTGCTTCCGCTGCCGCATTTAACGTAATCATCGCCTGAATCGCAGCATCGAGCGAATGCTGCGACGCGCGATCTTTTTTCAACGCGGTAGTAATCACTCCCGTCCCAAGAGGTTTCGTAAATAGGAGTACATCGCCTGTGCGCGCGCCAACATTGCGCCAAATCTTGTCGGGATGAATTGTTCCCGTCACTGCGTAACCGAACAACATGTCGTCTGTTCGAATCGAGTGTCCGCCCACCACGCTGCATTTCGCTTCCTGCATCTTGGAAAGACCCCCGCGAATGATGCGCTCTAAAATGTTCGGATCGGCTTTTTCAGGAAATCCAACGAGCGAAAGCGCTGAAATTGGTTCCCCTCCCATCGCGTACACATCGCTTAGCGCATTTGCCGCGGCAATCGCCCCGAACAGTTCCGGCTCATCCACAATCGGTGTAAAAAAATCCACCGTTTGCACCAGTGCGAGTTCATCGCTCACTCGATAAATTCCCGCGTCATCATTCGTATCAAACCCCACGAGAACATTCGGATCCGTCTGCCGCGGCAATTTTCGCAACACGCTTTCAAGCGTCGCGGGATTCAGTTTTGCCGCGCATCCGGCCGCTTTCGCCATGGCCGTGAGTTTCATTGTTTCCGTCAAGACAGTTTCCTCTCCGTGTCCCTGAGCAGTTCCCATTATAAGGAAGTTGAGCGTAGCCGTTTGGCGACATCGCGCAGGGCCAACTTGCATGAAGCGCTCGTCTCATGCTCTTATCGCACGATGCCTCGGGACTTTCTCTTCATTTTTCTCGTGCTGCTTGTAATCGTTCCTTGGCGGGGTTGGGCGCGCCTGCAGCGATTGCTCGTATTGCCTCAGATTTCAGGCCGCGAACGCACTCTCCTCTATCTTACTTCCATCGCATCGCAATGGATCATCACAGCCTTCGTGGCCTGGCGCTCTTTCGCGCGGGGTCTCTCGTTTCCGGAGGTGGGCCTGAAGTTCAAGCCAACCCTCGACCTGCTTCTGGTCGGAATCGTCGGGGGCATCCTGATCGGCGTCGCTCATTGGTTCAACCTTCGCCGCGTCGGTCGCTCCAAGAATCCCGCAGTCGACAAAATCCGCGCTCTGGCGGACAAAATCTTTCCGCATTCAAACACGGAGGCGCTTGTCTTTTGCGGCCTGGCCGTCACCGCAGGTGTCTGCGAGGAATTCCTCTATCGCGGTTTCGTTTTCGGGGCACTTTCGCATATATCTATACCAACCTGGGGCATTCTTCTCGTCTCTTCAGTCATGTTTGGTCTTGCCCACGCCTATCAAGGACGCGGCGGCATGATCGGCACCCTGTTACTTGGTACAGTATTCGGATTGGTGAGAATCTTGTACGATAGTCTTGTGCCAGTCGTCTTCTGGCACGCGGCGGTGGATATTGTCGCGGGATTCGCAGGCAAGCGGTATCTAATTGAAAATAAATAGGTTATTTTATTTCCCTGTGAACAAAGGCGCGCAAATTTAGATTACTATTATGCAAATAGGGAAAACCCAGCTCCCTTCGGAAGACGCGATCCATCGCGCTCTCGCGGAATTTCATATTGCGGTAAATTCCGCACAAGTCATTCAAATTCAGCAATATATGGACGTCTTATTGCGTTGGAACGATAAAATAAATCTCACCGCGATTCGCGATCCGATTGAGATACTATATCGTCATTTTTGCGAATCCATGTTTGGTACCATCGCGCTGTCTGTGGAAGACTGTCGGCTGGCCGACGTGGGTTCCGGCGGCGGCTTTCCGGGCATTCCGATGAAGATTATTCGACCGGAAATGGACCTTTATTTAATTGAATCGAACATGAAAAAGGCCACGTTCCTCACGGAAGTTGTTCGTGAACTTAATCTTACGGGCGTCCGAGTCCTGGTGAGCCGCTACGAGGAGCTCTCCGAAGAGGTCGCTCCTCTGGACATCATCTGCTCCAGAGCGGTCGGAGAATTCGGCCCGTTCCTCGAGTGGGCCTCTTCCCCGATCATTGGCGCTCAAAAAGTGGCGCTCTGGATCGGTGCCCAAGACGCGGAGTCAGTGCGCCGACTCCGCACCTGGTCTTGGGACGAACCAAAGCCAATTCCGCACTCGCTGCGCCGCTTTATACTCGTCGGGATCCGTAACCCGCAATAAGCCCATTCTCCATCTGAACAACTTGTTCCAAATGTTTCACGTGGAACACTTTGCCGAGACAAAGCCGAACCAAGTCATTCTGGCGACTCTGGCCTAGGAGGGTTGTTCCACGTGGAACGTTCTATGGCTAGAGGCGGGGACTCGCAGTAGCACAATATTCAAAGGCGCGGCCAAGTGTTCCACGTGAAACAATCGAACGCGCCGCGGCAGACAGTCAAGACGTTCCACGTGGAACACGTCTGGGTACTAGCCTCTTCCACAGCTCCAAACGTTCCACGTGAAACATCTTGCTTCCCACGTCTACCTTTGCTAAATTTTCGCGGGTTTGGGGGATCGCTTGACTCGTATTATCGCGGTGGCTAACCAGAAGGGCGGAGTCGGCAAGACCACTTCGGCAGTAAATCTTGCCAGCTGCCTCGCCGTCGCAGACCAACCCACTCTCCTCGTCGACTGTGACTCACAGGCCAACGCCACGGCCGCAATTGGCTTCCCAAAAGATCCTTCTCGCAGAACTCTCTACCACGCCCTGATTTTGAACGAACCTTTTGAGAAGATTGTTCAAAAGTCCCAGGTTGACAACTTGGATGTCGTCCCCGCCGACAAGAACCTGGCTGGTGCCGCCGTTGAGCTCGTAACTTCAGAAAATCGCGAATATAAACTGCAATCCTTCCTGCGCGAAATTAAGGATCGGTATCGCTTTATCGTGCTGGACTGCCCGCCAGCCCTTGATTTGCTCACGTTGAACGCCCTTGTTTCTGCCAATTCCGTTTTAGTTCCTATCCAGTGTGAGTATCTGGCCTTGGAAGGCGTTTCCGAATTGCTGGACACATTAATGCGAATTCGCAGAACGCTCAATCCGACGCTCGAAATTGAAGGAATTTTGCTGACAATGTACGATGAGCGCACGACGCTATCGCGACAGGTCGCTACGGACTTACGCAGCTTCTTTGGCGCTCAGGTGTTTCAGGCCGTGATCCCGCGCAACGTTCGTTTGGCCGAAGCTCCAAGTTTTGGTAAGCCTATTATTTTCTATGATATCCATAGTAAGGGCGCAGAAGGCTATACGCAACTCGCCCAGGAGGTCATCAGCAATGCCGAGAAACGCGTTGGGGCGGGGGCTCGGAGCGCTCATTCGGGAGCCTGAGGCTCCAGAAGCTCCAGTTCAACCACAGCAACCAGTTGCCACAACCTCACACGGTGCCGCGACAGCGCCGGCGCGCGAGCCCTTCGCCAGTGGCCCGCAGCAAATTGACATCGATCTAATCGAACCCAGCCCCTACCAACCGCGCACGCGCTTCCGCGAGGAAGCCCTTGATGAACTAGCGCGCTCCATCAAATCCAGTGGCATCATTCAACCCTTGGTTGTTCGTCCCATCGGTAATCGCTTCCAGCTCATCGCTGGCGAGCGGCGTTGGCGTGCAGCGCAGCGGGCGGGAATGGCCAAGGTTTCTGTAACCATTCGGCAGGTTCCGGACGAGCTTGCGTTGGAAATGACGTTGGTCGAAAACATTCAGCGCGAAGATTTGAACCCGATTGAGGCGGCGCGCGCATTTGAACGCTTAATGGACGAATTTGAGCTGACGCAAGACCTGGTTGCGGAAAGAACGGGAAAGGACCGAACAACGGTCGCCAATGCAGTTCGGCTGCTAAAACTGGAATCAACGATTCAGGAATGGATTGAGGAAGGCAAACTTAGCGCGGGGCATGGCAGGGCTTTGTTGGCTGTCATGGATCCGCAACTTCGCATGCGTTATGCGCAGCGCGCAGCCCGTGGCGGCCTCACTGTGCGCCAAATCGAGCGCCTGGCTTCCCGTCGCGCCCGAGGCCAGCGCGCCGCCGCGGAAGTCCACGAAGACGCAAACATCAAGGCAGCCTTGGAAGACTTGCAACGGCATTTGGGCACGAAAATTGTCCTTCACCAAAAGACAAAAGTACGCCCTGGCCAATTGATCCTCGAATACTATGACGAAGCTCAGCTCATGGGCCTCTATGATCGCTTGATGAAGTGAACTGGCGCTTGCGGAGGCGCGAATCTCAATAGAAGGACTGACCGTTCGTTCAGTCATCGGATTCGACAACTCGCCTTGTCGGAATCGTTGACTTGTTTTTCACGCCAGCTAAAGTGGGGGTGTTCGATTTGGGGGAATTTATGGCATGGAAGTGGCCGGGAACATCCAGTAGCGGGAAAAGCGAAGAATGGACGGGATTCATCGATCAAGGTGTGACGATGGAAGGCACGCTGACCGTCACAGGCACGTTCCGTATTGATGGCAACGTGAAGGGAAATGTGATTTCCGAGCAGACGCTGATCCTCGGCGAAAATGCCAAAGTCGAAGGGCAAATCGAAGGAAATCGAGTTGTCATCGCCGGACGCTATGACGGCGTAATCTTCGCGAAGGGCCGCGTGGAAATTCAGGCCAAGGGCGTCGTGACCGGAGAAGTCCACTCGCCCTGTCTTGTGATTGACCCGGGCGGAATCTTCGATGGTCGCTGCCACATGCTCGGCTCTTCGGACACGTCCACAAGCGTCACTATTCCCATTCGTGCGTTGAGCCAAGCCTAACCACGTCGTAGTTTCTGCGCACATTTTTTTTCAGTCTTCTACAGGCATTGACACGCCGTAGTGCTCCGTCTATCGTCAAAACTGCGGTTTTTGTCCTCGCTAAAGGATTGCCACGTGAAAGTGCTGGTGATTGGCGGCGGCGGTAGAGAGCACTCCCTTGTCTGGAAGTTGCGCGAAAGTCCCCGCGTGGAAAAAATCTGGTGCGCTCCGGGAAACGGCGGAATTGCCGCAGAAGCCGAATGTGTCGCTATTGACGCCGGAGACGTACCGGCGCTCGTCACATTTGCAGAAAAAAATCGCCCTGACCTCACCGTTGTCGGTCCAGAACTTCCGCTTGTAAACGGCGTGGCCGATGCATTCCGCGCAAGGAATCTCGCGGTTGTTGGCCCTTCCCAACTTGCAGCACAACTCGAGGGCAGCAAGATCTTCTCGAAGGAATTTCTGCTGCGGCACAAGATTCCCACTGCCAGACTATTTGGCGCTTTCGAAAATCCGGACGAGGCCACGACGGCATTAAAAGATGTGCAATATCCGCTTGTTATAAAGGCAGACGGACTCTGTGCCGGCAAAGGCGTCGCACTTCCGGCCAACGAGGAAGAGGCGCGCGTCTTCATAGATAGCGCCATGCGGAAAAACGAACTCGGCCCCGCCGGCCGCAAACTGATGTTTGAAGAAACTTTAACGGGCGATGAGCTCTCGTTCATCATCGTAACCGATGGAGAAAAGTATGCGCCGCTTGTTCCGACGCGCGACCACAAGAGAGTCTTTGATGGAAATCGTGGCCCCAACACCGGAGGCATGGGCGCATTTTCTCTGGACGAATTGCTCCCAAGCCCTCTGCGCGAAGCGATCACGCGCACAGTTGTCGAACCAACGCTACACGGACTCGCCGCAGACGGCATTCGGTATCAGGGCTTTTTATATATCGGCGTGATGATCACTTCGGAGGGCCCCAAAGTCCTTGAATTCAACTGCCGTCTCGGAGATCCGGAAACACAAGCCATTATGGCGCGCCTCGATTGCGACTTGGCAGAAATTCTCTACGACCTGGCGGTTCGGCGGTTTGACGCTGCAAAATTCCATTGGAAAGCCGGGGCCAGTGTCTGCGTTGTACTGGCGTCCGAAGGCTATCCGGGAAAGTATCCAACTGGAAAGCCAATTTCCGGACTAACCGGTTTAGCAAACAATAATGGTGTGAAAATTCTACATGCAGGCACAAAGCTCATTGGTGATGTCATCGCCACATCGGGCGGCCGAGTCCTCGGGGTCACGAGCTCTGCTCCGTCGCTGGAAGAAGCAGTCGCTACAGCTTATACTGCGGTCAATTTGATCAAGTTTGATGGCATGCAATTTCGGCACGACATCGGCGCACAAGCCGGTCTTGCGCACTCTGCGGTGAATTGATCCGTGCCGCGTGTCGCTCACATCTTCCGAGCTCCCAAGAAGCGTCTTGCCATGGAGCCGTTACTCGTGGCCACAGTCCTTGAAAATCACGGAATAGAAGGCTGCGCTCACGCGCGGCCCAACGGCAAGCGGCAGGTCCTGCTGGTGGATCTGGAAACGCTCAATGCCATGGACCTCCTGCCAGGCAGTATTCGCGAAAACATCACGACGGAAGGGCTCAATGTCAATGGACTAGAACTCGGCCAGCGTCTGCGCATTGGTGAAACGCTTCTGGAAGTAAACGCCGTTTGCACACCCTGCGATCAGTTGGAAAAGGTGCGCCCAGGCTTGCGCAGAGAACTCTATGGCCGGCGCGGAATGTTGTGCCGCGTTGTTGAAGGCGGGAGGGTCGTTCCAGGCGACTCGATCGAACGCCTCTAAATCACGTGCAAATCTATTGCGGCGTCGGACGCTTGCGCAGGGAAGGCGCTTCCGGCGGCTGATTCTTATCGTTCTTGTCCACTTTTTCGATCGGCTCTTGCGGCGCCACTATCCAATCGAATCCGCGCTGATCTTCCATTTTTCCCATAAAAAAATATTGCTTGGGATAGAGCAACGGCACGGCGGCTCGCAAAAATTGCTCCGCCTCAGGCAGCTCCACTTTCTGCGCCTGCCCCTTGACAATCAAATCCAGCGCCTTCGCCATTCTCTGATCGCTCCGAAACACCGAAAGTCGCGGATCGTTTCCTTCCAGCAGCGTCTGCAACGTGGGCGTCTTTTCGTCCGCGGGATAGGAACTCTCAACGATCACTTTTGGCGCTTTCTTCTCAGGCGGATAAATCTGCGTAAAGCGCGGCCGCAACACGCGCGTCTGCCAATAATTATCTCTCGTCGCCAGCAACTCTTGAGTGAACCGGTATTCCACAGTCCAGGCTTCCGGCCCGTAATTCTGTGGTCCGTATCCAATCACCACCATTTCAAAAATCGGCTGATCCGCGGGAAAATCAATCTTTCGCCGTAGCTGGGCTGCCAGCGGCCGTAATTTTTCCAGAAATGCCGTCCCCATAATCTCCAAATCGGGATCCGCTTCTCCGTTGTAACTCCCTTCGTAGTGCGAGTCTCGCCCGCTGAACCGTTGGAGGCCTCGGTCCAGCCGAATCGGCTTGGGGTCTGCCGGCGAACGCCACTCGGATGCCCCAAACAGAATGGCCACATGCTGTCCATCTATGTCTACTAATCGGGGCGGCGCCGCTCCTTGTTCCACGGGTTGGTCAATCGCAGCAAAGAAAATCGCGCCATCTTTCGCAACATGCAAAATCACTCTGCCGCCGGAGAGACTTGTAACAATCTCGTCGTCATGGTGGGTTTGAGCAAACGTGACTATCGGCGCGGAGCACAGGAGGAAGAGCGGAAGCGTGAAGCGGAACGTGCCGAGGAATTGGCGCCAAGCCCCAAATCGCCTGAAGTACCCGTAGCCCACAATAAGGCCACAGTAGCACACTCCCGCGGCGAGATTGTGCGTTTCGCTCAAACCCAAGGTTCCGGTAAAATGGTACGTTGAATCCACTACAAGGAAGTGAACTATGGGGCTGAACAAACCCAAATCCGTGAAGCACAACGGCAAGCGCCTCTCTGAAATTCTCGACGCGCACGACAAGTTTTTCTCCGGCAAGGAAGGCGGGGTTCGTGCCGATCTGACCGGCGCGAATTTGAGCAGTACCGATCTCACCGGAGCGAATCTCACCGGAGCAATACTCGAAAATGCCAATCTCGAAGGTTCCGACCTGCGCAAATCCAGGCTCGCTCATTCCAATCTCACCGGCGCGAATCTCCGCAAAGCTGATCTGCGCAACGCCGATTTGACCGAAGCCGTTCTTCCCAATGCGAATCTCTCCGAAGCCCAAGCCAGCGGCATCGAGTTCTTTCGCTGCGATATGGCAAACGTGAATTTCCAGAAGGCCAATCTGCGCAACACGAATTTCCGCAGCGCAATCATAAACGGCGCGAATTTTGCCGGGGCCGATCTCGGCGTTGCCATCCTTCGAGAGACCGACCTTTCCCAAGTCGATCTCTCCGGCCTGGACCTTTCCACGACCCTTTTGCCGCGCGGCTTTACGGTTGGCGCAGCGAAAAAGACTTCTGCTTGATTCGCCGCGTGGGTGGGTGGCAATCTGCAATTTTGCGTGATAGCCTCACGCTGAAATACGCTAGCCCCAACAAATCTCAGTGGCCACACCAACGACACAACTCGATAGCTCTGCTCTGCGCGCCCGGGTTCTGGAAGTTGTACGCCAGCTCCTCATCGAGCTCGGCAGCCAGGGCGCTGTCCCTCTGCTCACGTTGCGCTCGAATCTGGACCGCGATTTGGGCCTCGGCAGCCTCGAACGGGTCGAACTCATTGCCCGCCTCGAAACAGAATTCGGCGTTCGCATGTCCGATCTCGCTGCCGCCGACGCCAGTACACCCGAAGATTTAGCCGCGCTCATTGACGGCCCAAACAGCGGCGTAGTCACAGTAGACGAAGCCCCATCAGCCCTCCGCGCTGCAATCGAAACCAAAAAACTCTACCGCGCCGCCGATGACCAGGGTATCTACTCGGCGCAAACCCTGAACGAAGTCCTTCGCTATCGCGCGCTCCATGACGCCACTCGCGTCCATCTTGACGTCACCGAAGACGCTGAAGCCGGCGAAAAAAATTACACGCTCACTTTCTCGGAACTCTACGCCGCGGCTCAACGCTGCGCAGCGGAATTGGCGCGCCTCGGCGTCCCTCCCGGCGGTCGCGTGTCCTTGATGCTTCCCACCTCGCGCGCCTTTTTTGTTTCCTACGCGGGCATCCTGCTCGCTGGTGCAGTTCCCGTTCCCATCTACCCGCCATTTCGCGCCGATCGCATCGAGGAATACGCCGGCCGCCAAGCCGCCATTCTCAACAACGCGGAAGTCTGCCTGCTTCTCACGTTCCGTCGCGCTGAAGCCGTGGCAAAACTTCTCAAGCCGCGCGTCAAATCCCTCGAGACTGTCCTGGACGCAGAAAAACTTCTCGACGCCGCGGACAAAGCTCCTCCGCCGGCGCCTGGCGCGCTGCCCGCCGATCTTCGCGGCGGTCGCATCCGCAAGCCAAACGACATCGCGTTACTTCAATACACCTCCGGATCAACCGGTAATCCCAAAGGTGTCACGCTCACACACGCAAATCTTCTCGCCAACATGCGCGCCATCGGCGAAGCCGTCCAGCTCACTTCGAATGACGTTGGCATCAGTTGGCTCCCTCTTTACCACGACATGGGCCTCATCGGCGCATGGCTCACGCTTCTGCACTTCGGCACCCCGCTGGCCGTAATGTCTCCGCTCGCGTTTCTCACGCGTCCCGAGCGTTGGTTACATGCCTTTCACAAACATCGCGGTACCATCTCCGCGGCGCCAAATTTCGCCTACGAACTCTGCGTTCGCAAAATCGCCGACAAAGATATTCAGGGCGTTGATCTCAGCTCCTGGCGCGCCGCACTCAACGGCGCCGAGCCCGTCAATCCCGAAACGCTCGACCGCTTCGCAGAGCGTTTCGAACCCTACGGTTTCCGCCGCACTTCGCAACTCCCCGTCTACGGACTCGCCGAAGCATCGCTCGCGGTCACATTCCCTCCGCAAAACCGCGTTCCTCTCGTCGACCAAGTCGATCGCGAGATTTTCACCGCGCAAAGCAAAGCCGTTCCCGCATCCGACGCCGATTCTGCCATCGCGTTTGTCTCTTCCGGTATGCCCGTGCCAAATCACGAAGTCTGCATCGTGGACGATTCTGGCGACGAAGTTCCCGATCGCACCGAAGGATTCCTCTGGTTCCGCGGCCCGGGTGCAACGCGCGGCTACTTCAACAATCCCGAAGCGACCGAAAAGCTATTTCCACAAGGCCCCGCGCCCGAAGGCGAATTCGCCTGGGTCAACTCCGGCGATCGAGCCTATCGCACCGACGGTGAAATCTTCGTCACCGGCCGGGTGAAAGACATCATCATCAAGGGCGGCCGCAATCTTTATCCGCACGAAGTTGAAGAACTGGCTGGCCGCGCCCCAGGAATTCGCAAAGGTTGCGTCGTCGCATTCGGATTAAGAGACGGCGGCACCGGCACGGAAAAACTCATTGTCGTCGCCGAATCCCGCGAAACAGAACCCGCCGCAAAATCCGCAATCGCCGCCTCCGTCACCGAACAAGTCTCGCAAGGCCTTGGCCTCCCGCCGGATCGCATCGAACTCATCCCGCCCGGCAGCATCCCAAAAACATCCAGCGGCAAATTGCGCCGTGAAGAAACAAAGCAGCTTTACATCGCCGGCACGCTCTCCGCAAAGAAAGCTCCCGCTTGGGTCCAAATCGCGCGCCTCGGCGCTTCCAGCACCGCTCGGACAGCAGGCCAAAACGCCGTCTCCGCATTGCGAACAATCTGGGACACTATTCTCGGCGTCTACTTCATCTGCCTTTTTATCGCGTGGATCATTCCCGCATGGACCATCGTTCTCTTTTTCAAGGACGAACGCGCGGCAGGCCGATACACTTCCGCAGCGCTAAGAGTTCTCTTCGCTCTAGCCGGTTGCAAAGTCCGCGTCGTTGGCAAGGAATATATGGACACGCCCGGCGCAAAAATCTATGTTTCGAATCATACGAGCTTTTTCGATGTTCTCCCGCTCATGCTCGGTCTCGGCGTTCCCTATCGTTTCGTGGCCAAAAAAGAAGTCCACAACATGCCCTTCATCGGCACCTTCCTGCGGAAAATGGGCCATCTCTCGTTCGATCGCACCGTCAGCGAGTCCCGCCGCGAAGCCGCGCACAATATCGAAGGCTCAATTCGCGCCGGCGATTCCGTTTTCGTTTTTCCGGAAGGCACATTTGTCCCGGAGCCTGGCGTTCGTCCGTTTCAACTCGGTGCATTCAAAGCAGCCGTGGACACCGGCGCGCCACTCATTCCCGTCTCTCTTGCAGGTACGCGCAATTTTCTGCGCGATGGAAAAATTCTCCCAGTCCCAGGCGATGTCATCATCACACTCTCCCCGCCCATCTATCCGCACCGTGCTGGAACATCGCAAACCGAAAATTGGCAGGAACTCGTCCGCCTCCGCGACGCCAGCCGCGAAGCTATCAGCAAATATTGCGGCGAACCTGTCCTGTAACGATGACTGCGAAACTTTCTTTTTCCTGCAACCTGCGCGAAATCCTCCGCATCTCTATAGACAAACAAGCGAGAGAGTCTTCGCGGCATTCTGCCTCCTCTGCCTGAGGCAGCCCGCGCACGCAAGGTTGCGCCCCTGGCGCGTAAACCTGCGCAAAAACAAACCTCATGGAGGCTGTATGAAGTCTAAAGTTGTAGTGTGTCTGCTTGCATTTCTTTCGTTCTCCGCCGCGTCGGCGTTCGCGCAAGACGTTCCGAAATTCGACATCTTTGCCGGATATTCCTATGTCCGCGACAACCCCAGCACCCCCGGTGTCAGCGGTTTCAATCTGCACGGCGGCAGTGCGTCCGTCGCATACAACGCGAATCATTGGCTCAGCGCCGTCGCCGATTTCGGCGGCTATCACGCCAACAATATTCTTGGCACGGGCGTTGATGGCACAATCTCCACATATCTTTTCGGCCCGCGCCTTTCGTATCGGAAATTTGAGCGTGTAACTCCATTCGCACAAACGCTCTTCGGCGTCGCCCACGCCAGCGGCAGCGGGTTTGGCGTCACCAGCACCAGCAACGCATTCGCCGCGTCCTTCGGCGGCGGTGTGGATGTAAAACTCTTCCACCGTTTGTCGTGGCGGCCCGCGCAAGTCGAATATCTGCTGACGCGCTTCCCGGAAACCACAACCGACCGCGAAACGCAGAACAATCTGCGCGTCTCCACTGGTTTCGTTTTCCATTTCTAGCTTTTTCTTCTAACGATGTTGGTTGCCCAGGAGCGATATGGGGCCGCGGACAAAATAGGCAGATCCGCGGCCTCCGCACCTTTCTCAAAATCACAAACAAGAAAGGCCGCACTCGATTCATCGAAGCGCGGCCTTTTTCTGCTTCGGCTGTAATTATTGATTCAATGAGTAAATCACCGTGATGATGGTTTCGACTTCAACAGGCTGACGATTTAACCTTGTCGGTTGATAGTGCCATTGCCTCACTGCATCTAGGGACGATTGCAAAAGCAGTGGGTCGCCGTCGATCACCTGCAATGACTCGACGTTTCCCTCCGTCGAAATCACCGCTCGCAAGTGCACTTGCCCGGATCTGTGCAATGTCTTCGCTAGACCCGGATAAACCGGGTCTACACGATGAATCAACTTTGCCCCTTGCACGTCCCCGCCTAGAACAACTCGCGTTTTCTTGTTCTTATTCGGATCCTCCGGCGCTTTCGGTCCGCCTCGCTCACCGAGCATGTTGATCAGGCCGTCTCGATTTCCAACATAGTTGTCGCCTATCTGGATTTCCCCATCTCCAGGAAGCTTCTCATCAAGCCTTGTGTTGTCTTGAGTTGCAGGCCGTGGAGTAACTGGCCGATCCCAACAAGTCAAACAGACTTGGTGAATGTGCTGGATCTGTTGCCTTACTTCACCTACTGGCCGATTCGGTATCGGCCGGTATGGTGGCATCGGAATCGCGCTTCGATAGCTGATTTTTTCCGTATGACCCAACAAGGGAACCATCACGATCGCAACAATCGCCACCGACTGCAGTAAAATCGAAATCGTCAACGCGCGCCGTTTCATCTTCCGTTCGCGCGCTTTCTGTTCCACATCTCCTTCAATCAAACAACCGCCCAACACGCCGATTTGCTCGGCTCTTCTATTTTCTTCTCCGGACATTTTCACACCTCTCCCAAAAAGTTTTTCCCGAGCAAGCTGAAAGTTTTTTGCCACGCCGGCAGATGCAGGCTGCCTTGCCTCTGCCGGCGCAGCGCTCGCAGGGATGTGAGGTGCGCGCGTCCTCTCCCTAACTTGGACACCGTCAATAGTTTCCGGTTCCCGCCTATTTACTTTTCAATTAGTTTGTTGCTTCAAGAGAAACGCAATAGCGTCACGCCCACTCTTCGAAACAATTCAATCCAGCAATAAATCCCGCCATTCCAATAATTTACAGCCCTGTATCAAAACACCCCTCTCGCGCATCCATCTTTCTAGGACGTGGATCCCTAGGAGGGCCAATCTCATGGAACGGCACTACCCCGAAACTTTGGGCGTGCGCCGCACCGGTTGGGCTGCCCTGGACCGCGATCCGCAGCAGGACACCGTTGAATTTGTCTGTCCGCACTGCGGCGCGCGCGACCAGAAAAAGGCTCGCCGTGAACGCACGCTTTACCGCTTTACCGATGGCTTCCTGCAGGATTTACAGGGCGAAGTAACCGTTTGCCATTCCTGCAAACAACAGCTGCGCGTTGTCCCTGTCATTCTCTTGCACGATCAAGAAGAAGAGCGTCGCTTCGGCGCGGTGTTCTCGGACGATTTCGCTCTCGTCACAAAATAGACTTTCTGCCCCCCATGCAACACAAAAGGGCGCCCCGGCTCAGTCGGAGCGCCCTTTTTCTTTCTAAACTTCAGCCGCGCTTAGCGGTAGCGCCAGCAGTGAAACCGCGCGTACCAATAACGGTATCCGGCATACGGGCGGTAATGCGATCGGTACACGGGGCCAACATAAACGCGCTGCGGTCCGTAAAATCCCGGTCCATAAAATCCCGGACCCACAACCACCACACGTGGCCGCGCATGCACGTAAACCACTGGCCGCGCCGACGTCGTGCCCGCTCCGAAAAATGCAAGGAAGCCACCCAGCGCCACCGTCGCAATCGGCGCTTTTCCAATCAACTTCTTCCCATACGCAAGAATTATGTTCACGATCTCCTCCCTGCCTTCCGGGCCGCTCTTTGGGCCTCTACAGGAACACTCATAAAACACCTCTGTCGCCAAAAGGTTGCGGCAACTCAAAAGCCCTTTATTTATGCGGTTTTTTAAAGGCTAAGGGAATCTGTCATTTCGAACGGAGTGGCTCGGCTTTTTCTTGCGTGCGTGTTGGCACGCCGAGCCACGGAGAGAGAGAGCTCTCTTCGATCTTCTCTTCTAGTACGCCTGCAGGAACGGATCCACTTCCATGTGATATTTCTCAAGCCCCGAGCGAACGATGTCGAACGCTTCATCCACGTTATCCGCAAACTGCAAAAGCTTGTACTCGCTTTCGTTGATCGTGCCCCAGCGCACCATCGCCTTCCAGTTCAGCACTTCATCCCAATATTTTTTTCCGTAAATCAGGATCAGATTGTTCTTGGGAAGTTTTCCGGTCTGCAGAAGAGTCATCATCTCCCAGAGCTCGTCCATCGTCCCGAATCCGCCCGGAAAAACAACCAACGCTTTCGCAATTTGCGCAAACCACAATTTACGCATGAAAAAGTAGTGGAAGTTAAAACTCAGTTCCGGGCTGATATAAGGATTCGCAAATTGCTCATGTGGCAGCTCGATCGAAAGTCCAATTGATTTCCCTCCCGCTTCATAAGCGCCTCGATTCGCCGCTTCCATGATTCCCGGACCGCCGCCGGAGCAAATCACGAATCGCCTCGGCCTTGGTCCTAGTGAAAGCGCCCATGTCGTCAGCTTGTGCGAAAGCTGCCGCGCCTCTTCGTAGTAACGCGACATTTCCAGCGCGCTCTTCGCTTCTCGCAAAGCCGCACGATGCTTTACCTTTTCTTCTTTCTTCAACTTGGATACTTTTCTTTCTTTCAGCCGGGTCAATCGGCCGGAGGCTACTTCATGCGAGTCAAGCCGCGCCGACCCAAACATCACAATTGTGTCGCCGATCCCTTCTCGTTTTAGCTGTGCCAGTGGATCGATGTATTCCGCGAGGATTCGCAACGGCCTCGCCGGCGTGCTCTCCAGAAACTCCCGGTCCTCGTGTGGCGCTTTTGGCGCATGCTGCGGCTTCAATTTCGGGCGTGCATCGGACATGCTTTTGCCTCCGGCTAGATGAGACCTTCAATTGTAGGAATCGCAACCCTGCACGGCAACGTCCAAGCGCGCCCCTGCGTCGAATCAAGTACACTCCCGGTAGCACAGAATTTATTCTGTAACGGCGCTGCCTGCACCTGGGTGTTGCCAGAGTAAGGCAAATGTTCAATCGCAGTGGGCTTATGAAGCTATTTCTCGTCGCGGGGCTGTCTTTCGCCTCGTCGTCCGCCTTCGCCCAATCCCCAGATGGCCCCATGGTCCCGCGCCCGGAGGTCCCGATTCAACAACCCCCCAAACGCTCCCAAGCCACCATCAAAGCCAAAGTCGTCCTCGTCAACGCGCCGGTCACCGTCCGCGATTCGAAGGACCAGATCGTCACCAGCCTCGAAGCCAAGGATTTTCAGCTCACCGATCACGGCGTCGCGCAAACCATCACCCACTTCGACGTTGGCGGCGATCCCATCTCTCTCGCCGTTCTTTTTGAAACCAGTTCACGCATCGTGCCGCTTCTTCCCGCAGTTCAAAAATCCGGCATCCTCATCACCGAAACAATTCTCGGCGCAAATGGCGAAGCTGCCATCATCGGCTTCAACGATTCCATAGACAAGCTGCTCCCCTTCAGCAGAAACGCCGACGAAATTCAGAGCTCAGTCTGGCATCTGCAAGCCGGAACATCCGGTTCGCGTCTCTATGACGCCATGAATGTCGGCGTCGAAATGCTCACAGGCTTGCCGGAACCCACGGCCACAACGCCCGGCCGGCGTCGCATCATGTTGATTGTTTCAGAAGCGACCGATTTCGGCAGCCAGACAAAACTTGGTGAAGTACTCCGGAAAGCGCAGTTGCAGAACATCACGATCTACAGCGTCGGCCTCTCCACCACACGCGCTCTGCTGCAAGCCGAGCCCAAGAAAAATCACACAGACATTTCTCCGCCGGGCACCTATCCTCTTCCGCCAATTCCGGGCAAGGCTCCGATCCCTGAGGAAGATGACCCGCGCTTGAACAACACAGTTGACCTGATGGCCCTCGCCGTCTGGGCGGTCAGTCATATCGCTGACAAAGTCAGCGCTCACGCACTCGAAGTTGCCGCCACTGCCACCGGCGGCGCACACTTCGCCACCTTCAAGGACCGCACAATCGAAAAGGCGCTCGACGAAATCGGCGGCGAACTCCACACCCAATACACCATCGGCTACGCGCCCACAGACACCACTGCCACCGGCTACCACGAAATCAAAGTCAGTCTTATCGACCCTAAATACCGCAATCTAAAACTCCGCTCCCGTCCTGGTTACTACATCGCCAGTTCCGACGACTAATTTCCAAAAACTCTGTCATCCCGACCGGAGTAGCGCGGTTTTATCTTGCGTGCGCCCACTTTCTTAAACAAGCCGCACGCTACGGAGCGGAGGGACCTTGGCTTGATCTCTTCGCAACCGAAATCACTGTGACGACCAACCCAGCACTGTATACAATGCCTTTAGGTGTTCCTCTTTCTTTTCTCCTTGCCTTCTATCTTCTTTTCTTCGTTTTTCTCTGTGCCCCCTGTGACTCTGTGGCTAATCCCCTCTTTCCTCCGTGTTCTCCGCACTCTCCATGTAAAATTCTTCTTCTCGCTCCAATGCTTGCAACCTTCCACGTCCGCCTCGCCACTACTGCCGATATTCCCACGCTCCACGCCCTCATCGAATCCTCTGTCCGTGTCCTCCAGGCGGGCGACTATACCCCCGCTCAAATCGAAGGCGCTCTCGGCACCGTCCTCGGCCTCGATACCCAGCTCATCGAAGACGAAACCTACTACGCGATCGAAGCCACAACTCAATCCAATAAAAAGGTAATCGCCGCCTGTGGCGGCTGGAGCAAACGCAAAACCCTCTTCGGCAGCGATCACGCCGCCGTCCGCGAATCTGAACTCCTCGATCCCAAAACCGACGCGGCAAAAATCCGCGCCTTCTTCGTCCACCCGGACTGGGCCCGCCGCGGCCTCGGCACGCTTCTTCTTGAAACCTGCGAAAACGTCGCAAAAGCCGCCGGCTTCACTCGCTTCGAAATGGGTTCTACCCTCACTGGGGTCGCCCTCTACAAACTCCGCGGCTACCACATCGTCGAACCCATCTCCGTCCCCCTCCGCAACGGCGAAACCCTACCTGTAATTCGCATGGCGAAAATCCCTTAGCGTGAGATTTGACTTGAATCATTCCGCCCTGGCAGGTATAAGTTGGCTAATTCGTAGGAGTGGCACTCTTCCGCCTTCGACTTCGTCGAATCAGCGTTCCTACGCGAGGAGTGCCATGGCTGACGGTAATCTTCCACAGCTTTCCACAATGATTCTCGCCGTAGGCGCGCTGGGAACGGCGGCGTTCGGATTGGTTGACGCCTTCAAAGTGTTGCCCAGGGGCGGCGTTTCCTACGCCGGTTTCACATACGTTCGTAGGATCATCGAGGAATTGTTGCCGCAAACGGTAAAAACGGGCCTGACTCTCGACAAAATTGTGTGGTCCTTGAAATCCCAGTGGATTAACGGCGCGGCCACCATTTCGGACCAGGTGAATATTGCCAAATCCCTAGTGAAGCTGCAGCTCACTCCAGACGCGGCGCCCACTCTTGCCAAAGCGACCGGCTCGGATCCGAACATCCTCACGCAAGTCGCCGTCTGCATGCAGAATGCAACGCCCCTTTCCACCGTTCAAAGCGATGTCTATGGCAGATTCGACCTTGCTCTGACCACCCTGCTCGACCAAGCCTACCAGCGGGGTGCACAGCGCTACCGGAACAGCGCAAAGTTTGCTGCCGTATTGGTGGCGGTGGCTCTTTCGCTCGCTGCGAACAAATGGGCGGTGCCAAACCCTCTACCTTGGTCGGGGGCCTTGTTGCTTGGGCTAGTCGCCACGCCTATTGCTCCGGTAGCCAAGGACATCGCATCCGCAGTACAAACAGCGTCCAAAGCGATTCAGGCGTGGAAGAGTTGAGCGATGCCCCACTGGTTCCTCTCCACAAGAGCGCAATCTATCGGCGGTTCTACCGCGCCGGTTAAGGTGCTGGACGCAGACCGGCCTGGATCGACGGAAGACCTGCTTTCCCAACTGAAGAATGAGATTCAAGGCCGCGACGTTTTCTTCGCAACGCATGGCTTTGAAGTGAACCAGCAGGACGGCATGAGCAAGCTGAGCATATGGCTGGACAATCTTCAGATTGGGGACGTAACAAAAATAGGAATCGTCTGGCCGGGCGACGCTTCGCTAAAATTGTTCTTGGACTACATCCTGGAAGGCCGCGAAGCCATCCAGTCCGGCAAACTGCTCGCCGATTTCCTGAACAAAAACCTTGCTGGCGCCGTCAGTCTGTCGTTTGCTTCCCATTCGCTCGGTGCGCGCGTGACGCTCCAGACTATTTCCGGATTGGCGGATGGCATTCGAATCAAGCGAGTGATTCTGATGGCGGGAGCGATTGACAATGATTGTCTCGTCAACGAATACAAAAACGCCGCACGCAGGATCGAAGAAATTTCGCTGCTGGCTTCCACCAAAGACGACGTGCTGGCCTTCGCGTTTCCGCTCGGCAATCCATTGCAGGGAATTTTGGATCGTGGCCATCCGTACTACCGCACAGCTCTAGGACACAAAGGCCCCAGAGAGCCATTTCCGCCTTCGCCTCCATTGCAGGCAAACTGGCAGATTCCGGAAATTCTGAATTACGGCCATGGCAACTACTTGCCCGGGCCACTGCTCGCGGCCAGCTACGCTTTGCCCGTAGACGTTCCGCCTGTTAACGACCAACCTCCTCCCGCGGGGACGCCAGCCGTGCTTGCTGCCAACAATTTGTGGAAGCCCGCCTGGTCTGCTGCCTTTGTGTCAACGCGATACCGCTAGAGGAACTCTGCCACATCCAGCTCCGCCCAAATTGAGTAAACGTAACAATATAGGTAACTTATGCTACCGTAGTTTCTAACGCACAGGGCTTAACCGTGCGCGCCGCTCTTTTACAACCAGACTTCCTTAACCACCCGATCCCGCGTCCTAAAATGGAACTTACTGGGGCCTATCCCCGTGCTAACTCTTTTAGAATGAATGCTTACAGAAAAAAGGGGGGAGAGCGTACTCCGCTACTTACACTACTTGTGTCCAGAACGTCGCATCCCGCGTCGCCAGAAGCGCATCCTTCCGCGCATTCCATCGCAGAAAATGATCCGTCTTCGTATGCGCCGTGTGGTGGTCTTTTGATTCCCACACTTCATGCAGCAGGAATGCTCCGCTTCCATCCGACGTGCGGTGCAGATCGTATTGTAGGCATCCGTCTTCTTTTCGCGTCGGGGGCACTAGCGCGCGGAGCTCCGCTTCCAGAAACGGCTCGTGTCCTGCACGAGCGCGCATTAACACAACGATCGTCAGGCCGCTCTTCGGCAGCTTTGCGTGATTTGCAGCGCTCGCTCGGCGCGAACTTCTCTTGGCTGCCTTCTTTGGCTTCTTCTTTGCCATCGCGGCGGGGATTGTACTCCAATCACCCCAATTGGCAAGCAGAACTGCCTGACCTGTATGGCTCTTCTCTGTGACTCTGTGGCAAACCAGATTTGCCCTATTTCGCGGCGTCTTTCCGCCCTGCGTTCAGGTTGTCAAAGTTCAGCACGGTGTTTAGCACCAACGAGTACGTCCCGCGCGTCTCCCCGCGATAGATCGGATTGATCGAAAACAGCACCACGTGCCCTTGTCCCACCGGCGTGTCCAGCACCGCCGGATGCTGCGCAATGTCTCCGCCGTTTTCAATCAAACCGGAAACGAGCAAATCTTTTGTGTTTGCAAATCGCATCACCACCCGCGCCCGGTTTCTTGCCGGAATCACGCGCGCGTTGTTATGCATCTGCTCGTCGGTTACGGGAGGAAATTCCCAGGTCTCCGCTTCCGCCTCTTCTGGAATTTCTGAGGCGCCACGGCCAACGGCGTAATCGGCTTCGTCTTTTTTTCCGCGTCCCGTCGGCCGTTCGCGCATATCCGGCCCAAGACGCCGGCGACGCCGTCCCCCCGCAACGCTGTTCAGCGAAAAAATCACGGCGTCGTCGCAGTACGCGGAATTTTTTTCTTCGTAGCCGTACGCAATCGGGCTCGCGCCGTCTACTAGTTGCGTTCCAACAATTGCGCCGACCATTTTCATTTTTTCGCTGCGCGCCGCGTTCACTCCCATTCCCATTCCTACATTAACCGCAAACTGCGCCGTGTCGTCCACGGCTACAAGCACGCCGCCCTTGTTCACAAATTCCTGCAGCTTCATCAAGCCGTCGTAGCCGAGTCCGGGCCGCATGTCGTCGGTCGAATCATTTTTTCCAACAAGATTCGGGGTAAGCGGGGTATTTTGCCACGGTAGCGGGTTCCCCCAAGCCGTCGGTAATCCTTGAATGATCGCCGTCGCAGACGCGTTGATTCCAACTGGAGGAAACAAAATCGCGTCGTACTTCGCACGCAAGTCCGGGATCTTCGCAATTGCTTGCGTGCTCATGTAGTCGTAAGGAACTTTCATTGAGTCGAGCGCGAGCCGCCACCAGCCTTCAGACTGAGTGCTCAGCCACGTGTGGATATACGCGATGCGAGCGGCGCGCACTGGATGGGTTTTCACGCTGGGCGCAGCGCCAAGCGCAATCGCCTGAAGCCCGAGTTCTTTCGCCGCAGATTCCACTTCGGCGCGTTTCGCATCACGAATCAAAAATGTTCCGCGCGTGAATTTCGTTCCACCGGCTTCAAACGCCTCTTCGGCTGCATCAATCGTCGCGTCTTTCAATTTGTAACGCAGTGTGGCCAACGCAGGCTCCGCGTGGTTACTGATTGCGAGAACCGCTCCATCGCCTTTCACGCCTCCCGCAGCGCGCACGTCGGTCACTTTTTCCATTGGTGCGTCCAGAATTTTCGCATCCGTCACGCGAACCACTTGCACGCCAAAAAGTTCGCTGAACGACCAGGCGGTGTCGTCATATGGTGTCTTCTGCGGATCTTCCGGGCTCCAATACTGGTGATCCAGTAAGGCATCCGCAATGCGCGAATACGGCTGGTCCATGCGAATCACGTAGCTGCCTGCAGGGAAGCTGCGAGAGGTGGGTTCCGGCTTCGCGTCTTTTGCGTCGCCGGGTTTTTCCCCTTCTTTTTTCTTTTCTTTTTTCACCGGCAAGCTGATTGTAATTGCGGCTTTCGCTCGCGAGACTTCGATTTTCTGTTTTTGCAAAGTCTGCAGCAATTCCGCCTGCAGCGTGGCGCGCGGCTCATCCGCCGGCAGAACGTAGGCCGCCGGTCCTTCCGCGCCGGGCTTGGTCACGGAACGCTTAGCCTTCAAATAAAAATTCTTCAGGAATAGCCGCTTGTTTTCGTTGAAGTAGTGGAGGGAAGTCAGCAAGCCGGTCTCTTCGTAGTTGTTGTTGTCGCGCTGCGACCAGAGCGCCTTCGGCAGCGGCGGATTTTGCTTATACCAGGTGCGCGCATATTCTTCCGGCTGAAGCGTCCGCTCGCGCGTGTCGGCGTTCCCGTTACCGAAGGTTTCATAGAGGCGGCTGATTCCGTTATGCAGCGCCGCGATGAACATTAAATATCCCGGCGACCAGGTGTCGAAATCACCGTGCGTAAAAACGCCAGGCATTCCCAATTTTGTCATGTCCGCCACGTTGCGCGAGGCGATCATGTTCCATTCGTCGGCAAGCAACGGATCGATCCAGGCGTTGTACGGCCCATCACCGACGGTGTTGTCGTAGAGATACGGAACAGATTCATGGAGGTCGTGCAACACTTGCGCGTTCCAGTCGACGTAGGTGTTCAAAACGTTTTGCGTGAGTTTCAGCGTCACTCCCATCGCGTCGCGATTATTATCGTGCGCGACGTACTTGCCCCAATAAATTAGGGGCGGATAAAACTCCTTCGGATGGGCGAGGTGCCATTTGTAGATGTCCACCACACGAGCGCGACCGTCTACTTCCACAATCGGTGTAATCAGCGTGATTACACCGTCCCGAATGTCCTTGATGTATGGACTCTCATCTACTGCGAGCCGGTACGCCAGCTCCATAAGCGCAGTCGGCGCGCCGGTTTCCGGCGAGTGAATCGTGCCGGTGATGTAGTAGACGGGCGTGCTCTGCGCAACGATCTTGTCCGCCTCCACGTCATTCAACTGAATCAAGCGCGGATCGGCGAGTTTCGCGAGCCGTGCCCGATTTTCTTCAAGTTTCTTCAAATTCTCTTCGGAAGAAACGGCCACCGCAATCATCTCGCGGCCTTCTTCCGTCGTCCCAATCGAGAGGACCTTTACGCGCGGGCTCGCTTTCTCAAGGAGCCGCATGTATTTGTAGACTTCTTCGGGATACGGAAGAATTCCGGGTGCACCGGCAACGTCGCCGAGCACAACTTCCGGCGTCGGCACGTTTTTCGACGCGGGGAGATAGTCCACGAGCGGCGAAGTGAAATAGGGCGCCGTGGTGTATTTCTTGATTTTCGCGGTGTAAGCCTCATCCACAGGCTGCTTGGGGTCGCGCGCCGGCGCGGATTCTCCGTCCGCCCTGCTCAGCGGCGCAAGCACTAGAGCAAGAAACAGGAAAGAAAAAAGTTTTGAGAGAAGGCCACTCTTCATTGAAAGTCTCCTGGGGTCAGCCAACTGCGGGCGGGATTGTAACGCAGAAAGGCGCGACACTGCGCATCCGAATGGAACTTTACAAAATCTGTTTGCTGATGGGGCTCTTGGCTATTCGGCACCAACGAACTTCAAGCAAACGGGCGACGGTACAGTGACATTGTCGCCGGTCGGAGTGAGCTGCCCGGAATTGGAGTCCACGTGGAACGCCACAATCGTGTCGCTCCATTGGTTTTCCACGAAAAGAAAATTGCCCGAAGGGTCAAAAGTGAAGTGCCGCGGCTCTTTTCCACCTGTCGGCGCGCTGCCCATTGCCGTGAGTGTTCCTTTTTTCGGATCGATTCCAAAAATGGCGATGCTGTCCTTGCCGCGGTTGGAGACATAGAGAAATTTCCCGCTGGGATGAATCGCCACCTCGGCGACGTCATTGCGCCCGGAAAATTCCTGAGGCAGGGTGGAAACACTGTTGACCTGCTTCAAGTCGCCCGTCTTCGCGTTGTAAGTAAAGCTTGTTGCAGTAGAAACCACCTCGCTGACGACGAATAGAAATTTGCCATTGGGAGAAAAGACGGCGTGGCGCGGACCGGAGCCGGGCTTGAGAGCCACCGAGGGTGGAATGTGCGGGCCGAGTGTGCCTTTTTTCGCGTCAAACTGAAAAATAAAAACCTGATCGAGGCCCAGATCTACGGCCAGGGTGTAACGATTGTCGGGGCTTGTTTCGATCCAGTGCGCGTGCGGGCCTTCCTGGCGCTCCTTGTTGGGACCCGGTTTTCCACTGTCCTGACTCAGCGTAGTCTTATCTCCGATTTTTCCGTCGGCAAAAATTGGGAATACCGCAAGCGTCCCGGACGTGTAGTTCGCTACGAGAATGTATTTGCCGCTCTGATCGAATGCGATGTAGCAGGGGTCTTCGCCGAGCGCAGGGACCTGATTGAGCTGCGTCAACGTTCCGGTCTTGGCGTCGAGCGAAAAGGAAGTGACAAAGCTGGCTTTGCCGCCTTCGTTGACGGCGTAGAGAAATCTTCCGCTAGGATGAATCACCACGAAGGAAGGATCTGGCGTTTCGGCGGCGACACCGGCCGGCGTGAGCTTTCCACTCGTCGCGTCATAACGGAATAGGTAGATCCCTTTGCTCTGCGTTTTCGTCGTGTACGTCCCGGCAAATGCGAAAAAATATTGTTTTGGAGGATTGGGTTTCTTGTCCTTCTTGTCCTTGCCATTGGCGAGGAGGACTGGGACAAACAAGAAAAGAACAAACAATAAGCGGCGCGCAGTTTTCATGGCCCGAGGATTTTAGCACTCGGGCAGAACTTTCGCGCCGCGAAAAGTTGTGCTGCGGGAAACTACGCTACTTCTTTTCTTCTTCCTCTTCTTCCTGGAGTACGGCGGCGGCGGCGATGGAATCTTCGCCGTCGAGTTTGAGCAGGCGAACGCCCTGCGTGGAGCGGCCGGCTTCACGAATTTCATTCGCGTGCACGCGGATGACTTTGCCGTGTTCGGTGATAATCATGACGTCGGATTCTTCGGTGACCTGTAAAGTCGCCACGACGGACCCATTGCGGTCGGTGGTCTTCATGTTCACGACGCCCTTGCCACCGCGCGAAGTGATGCGATATTCGGCGAGCGCGGTACGCTTGCCGTATCCCTTCTCGGCAACGGTGAGCATCAGGGTTGTGAGCGAATCCTTGATGTCCTCATTTTCTAGTTCTTCGAGATTTTGCGTCGTTTTCTTGCGCTCCTTCGCAACGACCTCAAAGTCGGGCTGGACGGCGTCCATGCTGACGACGTAATCATCCTTGTCGAGGTCCATGCCATTCACGCCGCCAGCGTTGCGACCCATGGCGCGGACTTCGGTTTCGCGGAAGAGAATTGCCTGGCCTTCGTGGCTGGCGAGGAAAATCATCTGCTTTCCGTCGGTGAGTTTGGCACCGATGAGTTCGTCCTTCGCTTCGAGATTGATGGCGATGATTCCGGTCGAGCGGGGATTCGAAAATTCGGCGAGCGAGGATTTCTTCACAGTGCCGTTTTTTGTGGCCATGAAGACAAAGCGGTCCGCTTCTTCGAGATTTGTAGCGGCGACGAGAGCAGTCAGTTTTTCGTCTTCCTGGAATTTCACCAAGCTGGTGATGGCTTTTCCGCGCGTTGCGGCCGCGGCTTCCGGCAGTTCATACACTTTCTGCCAATAGACACGGCCTTTCGACGTGAAGAGCAAGATGTAGCTGTGCGCCGAAGCGACGAAGAGGTGCTCGACGAAGTCCTCTTCTTTCGTCTTCGCTCCGATGCGGCCCTTGCCACCGCGAGACTGGTGGCGATAAGTATCGGCGGGCGTGCGCTTGATGTAGCCGGCGTGGCTAACCGTGATGAGCTGGTCAGTATCGGCGATCAGATCTTCGAGCTTGATTTCGTCGACCTTGTCCACGATCTGCGTGCGGCGATCGTCACCATAGGCTTTGTGGACGTCCTTGAGCTCGGCGGTGATGACAGCCTTTAACTTGCGCTCGCTTGCCAGAATTTCCTTCAGTTCGGCAATGAGGTCGCGAATCGACTTCAATTCACTGAGAATTTCGTCGATCGAGAGCTGCGTCAGGCGGTGCAATTGCAATTCGAGGATTGCGTCAATCTGCTTGTAGCTTAGATTGAGCGAGCCGCTGCGCCCTGCGGATTCGATTTCCGCAGCGCCGACGAAACGGTACTTGCGGCCATCGAGTTTCACGCCTTCGAGCTTCTTCGATTTGCCGTTTTCCGTGATGGTGACGTCCTGTTCGCTGAAATACTTGAATAGGTTTTCCTTGGCTTCCGCGCGGCTGGAGGATCCGCGAATGATGCGAATGACGTTGTCGAGATGGTCGAGCGCAATTTGGTAGCCGACCAAAAGATGTTCGCGCTCTACGGCCTTGCGCAATTCGAAAAGCGTGCGCCGGCGGACCACTTCCATGCGGTGCTCGATGAAGAGC
>Ga0137410_10000363_pt1 | contig 31813 bp, 22 predicted proteins | sample CZODoug1_16funga_FD_108878 | JGI IMG/M metagenome (GOLD analysis project Ga0137410, IMG submission 108878) | Vadose zone soil fungal communities from Angelo Coast Range Reserve, California, USA - CZODoug1_16fungal (Illumina Assembly) | ecosystem: Environmental > Terrestrial > Soil > Vadose zone... | reverse complement strand
CTCGACAACTACGTTCCCGATCTCGTGATCCTCGACGTCGGCCTGCCCGACATCGGCGGGCTGCAGCTGCTGCACGGCTGGCGACACGAGGAGCGCACTCGCAGCATGCCCGTGATCATCGTCACCGGACGCGGCGAGGAGCGCGATCGCGTGTCCGGTCTGCGCGCCGGCGCCGACGACTACATCGCCAAGCCGTTCTCGCGCGACGAGCTGCTGGCGCGAATCGAGTCGGTGATGCGCAGAGTGTCGCCGAACGACACGAAGGAAATCATCGAGATCGACGGGCTCAAGATCGACAGCGCGAGCATCCGCGTGACGGCCAAGGATCGGCCGGTGAGACTGGGCCCGCTCGAGTTCCGGCTGCTGCGCCACTTCATGACGCAGCCCAACCGCGTCCACACCCGCGACGAAATCATCGACCGCGTCTGGCGCAGCAAGGAATACGTCGACCCCCGCGCGGTGGACGTGCAGATCCGGCGCCTGCGCCGCATGCTCGAGGACGTCGGCTACGCCGAGTGCATCCAAACCGTCCGCGGCATCGGCTACCGCTTCGCACAGTAGAAAAATAGGGACATGTTGCCTTTTTCGGCGTAGGGGGACGAGTGTCTCGGTCCTCGGTCGAAAAAGGCAACATGTCCCTATTTTTCTACGCGAGGGCGCCGCGAACGGCGAGGATCGCGAGCGTCGCGAGCGTCGCCACGTGCAGCGCGGCCGAGCGCGCCGGCAAAGCGATCACCACCTCGCAGCCGTACAGGAGCACGGTGGCCAGCGCCACCAGCTCGACCACCGAGCGCGAGTTCACCTCCACGCCGCTGAACACCGCGAGCGCGAGCACGCCGAAGACGATGAGGTAGTCCGTCGGCGTCGTGCCGAATTCCTGCTTGGCCGCGAACCGCATGTAGATGACGATCGCGCCCGCGAGCGTCAGCACGGTCACCTGACCCACAAACCGCACCGGCTCCGCGCCCACACCCGGGTAATTCACGAACAGGTACGCGCAGAAGATCGCGGCGGCGTACACCGACGCCCGCACGAGCAGCGAGTCGCCGGCCCGCGTGCGGAACATCTCGGCGGCGACTACGGCCGCGAGGATCCCGGCCACGATCGCGAAATCGTGCGGCACCGTGCCCACCCACAGCGACCCGAGCAGCATGAAGCTCGGCACGGCCGACAGGATCACTAGCAGCGGCCCGTCGCGCAGCGCTCCGCTGCGGACCACGGCGCCGATCGCGGCGGCGACCCTCGAGCGCCCGCCGCCCCGGCGCAACCGCCAGCCGCGGCGTTCCGCGGCAATCAGCCCTGCGAACAGTCCGCCCACGAGCGCGCAGTACGCGCCCGTGACCGCGAGGTCCGACTCGTAGCGCAGCAGAATCGCTCCCACCACGAGCGCCACCTGAACGGTGTAGATGATGATCACCGCCTCGTAGTGGTCGAAGCCGAGCGCGAGCAGGCGATGATGCGCGTGGTTGGTCGAGGCCTTGAACCAGTTCATGCCGCCCTTGATGCGCTGGAACAGCACCGAGAGGATGTCGGCGATCGGCAAGCCGAGAAGCAACAGCGGCAGCGCGGCACTGATCGCCGTGTTCGCGACCTGCGTGAGATACACGACGAGGAACGCGAGCGTGAAGCCGAGCACCTGACTGCCCGCGTCGCCCATGAACACGCGCGCCGGATAACTGTTGTAGCGCAGGAACCCCAGGATGCCGCCGATGGCGGCGATGGCGACGCCCACGGCCAGCGCGTCGCCGACCACGTAGCCGAGCACCGCGATCGCGAGCAGCGACAGCAGCGACTCGCCGGCGGCGAGGCCGTCGAGCCCGTCGGAGTGATTCACCGCGTTGATCGCCCCGATCATCGCGAACATCGTGAACGCCTTGCCGAGCGCCGGGCTGAGCGCGTCGGGCGCGAGAAACGGCAGCCGCGACACGTACAGGTCGCCGTGCAGCACGACGATCGCCACCGCCCCCACCTGCCCCGCGAACTTCGTCCAGTGACCGAGCTGGCGCGCGTCGTCCCAAACGCCGAACAGGAACAGCACTAGGGCGGCCAGCACGAACGACTGCAGCAGCGGGTCGAGCTTGAACGACAACAGGAGCGGCGCGAGGCAGCCGATCGTGATGCCCCACCCGCCGACGCGCGGCACCGGCGTCGTGTGGACCTTGCGCGGATCGGGCAGGTCGACCAGACCGAACCGCGGCGCGAGCCGCCGCACGAGTGGGATCAGCAACATGCTCACGGCCACCGCGAGCGTGAAGACGAAAAATGGGTTGAGGCTAGACTGCACAGTCGTCCCGGACCGAAGCGGGCGCCGCTCGGAGCGTCTGTCCCTAGAGTCTGGCCCTAGTGTCAGACCCTGGGGACAGACGCTCCCGGGCGCCCGGTGCGCATCGATGTTCTGTCCGCCATTTAGCCGCGAGCCCGTTACAGTCTCATGACGTCCGACGTTCGCCTTTCATCTATCTGACACGAAGGCGGCCCATACTTCTCTGCCTGGGGAAGCGGTTCACCTGTCCTCGAAGACACCGACCCACCGTACAACTAGAACGAGGATCTCTACGGAAGTCGACGCCTGCTTGGCGGCGCACCGGGCGCGGCGATGAAGATCCTGCACGTCATCTCGTCGATCGATCCGCGCGGCGGCGGCCCGATGGAAGGCGTGCGCTGCCAGGGCCAGCGGCTGGTCGAGCTGGGCCACACCGTCGAGGTCGCGACGCTCGACGGCCCCGCCGAGCCGTTCGTCGCGGCGTTTCCGTTACCCGTGCACCCGCTCGGCCCCGCACGCTCGGGCTATCGCTATTCGCCGCGGCTCGTTCCGTGGCTCCTCGCGCACGCACCCGAGTTCGACGCGGTGGTGGTCGAGGGCCTGTGGCAATACCACAGCTTCGGCACATGGCGCGCGCTGCGCCGGCTCGAGCTACCGTACTACGTGTTCACGCACGGCATGTTGGATCCGTGGTTCAAGCGCGCCTACCCGCTCAAGCATCTGAAGAAGTGGCTGTATTGGCCGTGGGCCGAATATCGCGTGCTGCGCGACGCAGCTGGCGTGCTGTTCACGAGCGAGGAGGAACGCCTGCTGGCGCGCGAGTCGTTCTGGCTCTATCGCGCGAAGGAGCACGTGGTGGGGTACGGCACGAGCCCGCCGCCGCAGAACGCCGAGCAGCTGCGCGACGGATTCCTGCGCGCCTTCCCGCAACTGCGCGGCAAGCGGATCGTGCTGTTCTTGAGCCGCATCCACGAGAAGAAAGGCTGCGACCTGCTCGTCGAAGCGTTCGGCCGTGTAGCCGCGCACGATCCGTCGCTGCATCTCGTGATGGCCGGTCCCGATAAAACCGGCCTCAAGCCCAAGCTCGAGCGGCTGGCGGAGCGCGCCGGCGTGGCGGCGCGTATCACCTGGCTCGGTATGGTGCACGGCAGCGTGAAGTGGGGCGCGTTCTACGCGAGCGAGCTGTTCGCGCTGCCGTCGCACCAGGAGAACTTCGGCGTCGCGGTCGTCGAGGCGTTGGCATGCGGGCTGCCGGTCGCGATCTCGAACAAGGTGAACATCTGGCGCGAGATCGCGGCGGATCGGGTCGGGCTCGTCCATCCGGACACGCTCGACGGGACGACCGACGCCCTGCGAGCCTGCCTCGAAGCCACGCCGGAGAGCCGCGCGGCGACCCGTGGACGCGCGGTCCGCGCGTTCCGCAAGCGCTTCACGGTAGACACGATGGCCACGAATCTGCTCGCCGTCCTCGGCGACGGGAAAAATAGGGACAGGTTACTTTTCCGCGAGCCGGCGCAGCCCGGAGCCGCGGCGCCTGGCCCCGGGATCTGAACCCTGGGGTCGGACACCGCGGACAGACGGACGGGAAAAGTAACCTGCCCCTATTTTCGGGTTGTAACCGGTTGTTCATGGAGGAGCTACATGCTTCCCCACCGGCCCAAAGCACCGCGGCGACACGCCGCGCCGCCGACCATGATGGCAGAAGAACACGCCGGCACGCCGCCGACATTCGACACCGCGACCGACCCTTACCTGCGCCCGAACACGACGTTCGGCAGCAGGCTCGGCCGCGGGCTGTGGCTCGCGGTCTACGTCACGCTGTTCCGCTGGTCGCCGCGGCCGCTGCACGGCTGGCGGGCGTTCTTGCTGCGCGCGTTCGGCGCGACGATCGGCCCGAACGCCAAAATCTACCCGCGGGCGCGCATCTGGGCGCCGTGGAACCTCGAGTGCGAGGACGTGGTCGCGATCGCCGACGACGCGATCGTCTACAACCCGGCGCGCGTGCGCCTCTGCTCGCACAGCATCCTGTCGGAGCAAGCGTATCTGTGCGGCGCGAGCCACGACTACACCGACCGCGCATTCCCGACGATCTCGGCGCCCATCACGATCGGACGCTACGCGTGGGTGTGCGCGCGCGCGTCCGTGCAGATGGGCGTGACCGTGCACGAAGGCGCGATCCTGGGATTGGGCGCCATCGCCACCTCGGACCTCGAGCCGTGGTCGATCTACGCCGGCATTCCGGCGCGCCGAGTGAAGGCGCGGCCGCGCCTCGTCTGACGATGAGCCCCGACGCCGCCCAACGGGCCCTCGCCCCGCCGATCTCGATCCTCGTGCTCACCAAGAACGAGGAGCAGGATCTGCCGGCGTGCTTGGACTCGGTCGCTTGGTCCGACGACGTGCACGTGTTCGACTCGTGCTCCACCGATCGCACCGCGGAGATCGCCGCCGCGCGCGGCGCGCGCGTGACCCGCAGGCCGTTCGACGGCTTCGCCAGCCAGCGCAACGCCGCCCTGCACGGCCTGCCGTTCGAGCACGGCTGGGTGCTCACGCTCGACGCCGACGAGCGCGTGCCCCTGCCGCTCGCGCGCGCGCTGGCAGCGTTCGTCGACGACCCGCCCGACGACGTAGCCGCGTGCCGCATCCGGCGCCGCGACTTCTTGGGCCGCACCTGGCTCGAGCGCAGCCAGATCTCGCCCTACTACGTCCGCCTCGTGCGGCCGCACAGAGTGCGCTACCGGCGCGAGGTGAACGAGGTGCTGGACGTCGACGGCGCGATCCACGACCTCGCCGAACCGTTCGACCACTATCCGTTCTCGAAGGGCATGCGCCACTGGCTCGACAAGCACAACGTCTACTCGAGCATGGAGGCGAGCTGCGCGCTCGACAGCCGCCGCGGCGAGACCCCGTTCTCCCTGCGCAAGGCGTTTCTCGCGAGCGACTTCAACGAGCGGCGTTTCCACCAGAAGGAGCTGTTCTACCGGATGCCGCTGCGGCCGTTCGCGAAGTTCCTGTACGTCTACTTCTGGCGGCGCGGTTTCCTCGACGGGTCGGCCGGCTTCACCTACGCGACGCTCCAGGCGATCTATGAGTACATGATCGTGCTCAAGGCGCGCGAGCTCGAGCAACGCGGCGCAGCGCCGGCCGGTTGAGCACCCGCCGTCATGCAAACCATCGCGCTTTCCACGGGCGGCATCGTCACCACCCGTCTCGGCTTCGGCACGGCGGGCCTATTGCGCGAGCCGAGCAAACGCCGGCGCCTCGACGTGCTGGCCTCGGCGCTCGACGCCGGCATCCGCCACTTCGACACCGCGCCGCTCTACGGCCTCGGCGAGAGCGAGCGGTTGCTCGGTGAGTTTCTCGCCGCGAGGTCCGAGCCCGTGACGATCGCCACCAAGTTCGGCCTCGCGCCGAGCGCCGCGGCGGCGCGCCTCGCGCCCGTGCAGGCCCTGGCCCGCGCCGCGCTCAAGGCTTTCCCGTCGCTGCGCGGCCTCGCGCGGCGCCGTGCGAGCCGCTTGCACGAGCCGCCGCGATTCGACGCGGCGAGCGCGCGCACCAGTCTCGAGCGCAGCCTCGCCGCTCTGCGGCGCGATCGAGTCGACGTCTTCCTGCTGCACGAATGCTCGCCCGAGGCGGTCACGGACGAGCGCTTGCTCGAGGGCCTGCACGAGTTCCGCGACCGCGGCCGCATTCGCGCGTTCGGCACGGCCACCACGTTCGACCGCACGCTCGCGATGGTCGCGGCGCGCGCGGGCTACTGCGAGACGGTGCAGCTCGACAGCGACGCGCTCTCGCAGAACGTGCGGCGCCTGCCGTGCGGCGCCGGCACCGCCGTGATCACCCACGGCGCGCTCGCGCGCGCGTTCGCCGAGCTCCGCTACATGCTGCGGGCCGACGCGGCGGCGTGCGCGCGCTGGACCGCGGCGCTTGACGCGGACGTCGGCGACCCGGCGGTGCTCGCGCGGCTGCTGCTCCAGGCGGCGCTCGCCGCCAATCCGCGCGGCGTCGTGATCGTGCAGTCGACGTCGCCGCGGCACGTGGCGGCGAACGCGGCCTCGGCCGCGTCGGCCGACCCGCAGCAGCTCGCGCGGCTCGCCGACCTGTTGCGCGCGTACTCGCGCCGGCACGCGAACGGCGCGGAGCTCGCCGGCCTCCGCCCGAGCACGCACCCGTCCGGAGCGCCGCTGTGATCCTCCACCTCGCCGACCGCGATCCCGCAACGTTGCTCGACACCGACGTCTGCGTGATCGGCGCCGGCGCGGCGGGGCTCGCCATCGCCCACGAGCTCCTCGGCAGCCGCAACCGCGTGCTCGTGCTCGAATCGGGCGACTCCGCACGCAGCGAGGAATGCGACGCGCTCAACGAGGCGCGCAGCGTCGGCGTTCCGCACTCGGGCGCCGTCGACGGCCGCGCGCGCGTCCTCGGCGGCGCGACGACGGCCTGGGGCGGACAGCTGATCCCGCTGCGCGAGAGCGAGACGCGCGCGCGGCCGTGGGTGCCGGGCAGCGGCTGGCCGTTCGGCCCCGAGACGCTCGAGCCCTACTACCGGCGCGTCGAGCGCCTGCTCGCAGTCGAAGGCCCGCCCTACGACGAGCGCACGTGGCACCGGCTCGGCGTCGCGCCCCCTCCGCTCGACCGCGACCGGTTCGTCTATCGTTTTTCTCAGTGGGCGCCGCTCTCGCGCCGCAACTTGGCGCTGCTCACGCGCGGCGCGATCGCGAAGTCGCGCAACGTCGACGTGCTGCTGCGCGCCACGGCCACCGACCTCGCGTCGAGCGCCGACGGCAGGCACGTGGACCACGTGGCCGCGAAGGACGCGGCCGGGCGCGCGTTCCGCGTCGTCGCGCGCGTCTATGTCGTGTGCTGCGGCGGCATCGAGACGCCGAGGCTGCTGCTCGCGTCGCGGTCGGCGCGCGGCATCGCGAACTCGTCGGGAACGGTGGGCCGCTACTTCCAGGACCACATATCGCTCGTCGCCGCGGAGATTCCGTCGACGTCGCGCGCGGCGATCCGCCGCTACTTCGCGCCGCGCTACCGCCGCGGCACGATGTACACCTGCAAGATCGAGCCCGCCGACCGCACGCTCGCCGCCCACGAGCTGCTGAACGTGATGGCTCACGTGAAGTTCGAGATCGCCGACGCGCTCGGCCTCCTCGAGGTGAAACGCATGTTGCGCAACGTGCAGGAAGGAAGGCTGCCCGTGCCGTCGCTGCGATCGGCGGCGGCGCTCGCTCGCGGCAGCGTGGAGCTCGCCCGGCTCGCGTTCGCGCGCGCGGTGCTGTCGCGACGGGCCGCGCCGAGCCGGGGCCGGCTGCGGCTCGTCGTGGACGTGGAGCAGGCGCCGAACAAAGACAGCCGCATCCTGCTCGGCTCCGAGACCGACCGCTACGGAATGCCGAAGGCCGTCGTCGACTGGCGGCTCACGGGCCAGGAACACGACACGCTGAAGCGATTCACGGCGCTGCTCGCGGCGGACTGGTCGCACGCGGGGCTCGGCACGCTCGAGCTCGCGGGCGAGCCCGATTTCGACGCGCGCGACGTGCTCGGCGCGGCCCGCGACATCTACCACCACATGGGCGCCGCCCGCATGAGCGACGACCCGTGCAACGGCGTCGTAAACCGCGACCTGCGCTGCCACGACGTGGACAATCTGTACCTCGCGAGCAGCGCGGCCTTCCCCGCCGGCGGCATCGCGAATCCCACGTTCACCCTGCTCGCGCTGGCGCTACGGCTCGCCGATCACCTCGAGCGGTCGCTCGGCGGCGACGTTTCGGGATGGGAGAGCCCGGCCGAGAGCCGCCGGGCACGAGACGAGGAGGCTACATGCTAGCGAGCCCGCTGATGGTGACCTGGCGCAATCGTGTCCGCGGCAATCCGCTGGCGCGCTGGATCTACCAACGCTGGATGGCGAGCCGCGACTACGAGGACCGCTTCGGCAAGCGGCTGCTCGCGACCGTCGACGACACCGCGATCGTCTGGGACATCGGCGCGAACGTGGGCCTGTACACGTCGCAGTTCCTCGCGCACGGCGCGAAGCAAGTGGTGTGCTTCGAGCCGGCCCCGGAGGCTGTCCGCACGCTCGAGACGAAGTTCGCGGCCGAGCCGCGCGTGCGGATTTGTCCGGTCGCGCTGGCGGACGCGGACGGCACGGCCGCGCTCGTCGCGGCCGGCTCCGCCCCAACCAATAGGCTCGGTTCGCCGGGGCTCGGAACACCGGCTGCCGCGGCCGAGGCGTACACGACGGTCGACGTCCCCGTTCGCCGCGGCCACGCCGTGGCCGCGGAGCTTGGGCTGCCGACGCCGAACGTCGTGAAGGTCGACGTCGAAGGCTACGAGTGGGAAGTGCTGAAGGGCCTGGACGACCTGCTCGCGCGCCCGGAGCTTCGCGCGGTCTTCGTCGAGATGCACTTCTCGATCCTGCACGAGCGCGGGCTGGATCGCGCGCCGCCGCAGATCGTGGCGCTGCTCGAGAGCGCGGGATTCGCGGTGCAGTGGCTGGATCTGTCGCATCTCGAGGCCACGCGCGCCTGACGCGCGCGATCGACGGCATGAGCGCCTCCGCCGACTACCGCAGCCGCATCTACGCGCGCTACGCCACCGAGTTCAAGGACTCGGGCGCGCAGTTCGACGCGGCCGCCGCGTGGAACTGGGGCCGAGCCTATCGCCACTACCTGCGCGGCTGGCTCCCCGAACCGCGCGCCGCCGAGATCCTCGACGTGGCGTGCGGCGGCGGCCGGCTGCTGTACTTCTACAAGACGTTGGGCTACTCGCGCATCGCGGGCGTCGACGTGAGCGCGGAGCAAGTCGCGCTCGCGCGCCAGGTGGCGCCCGACGTCGCCGAGGCCGACGTGCTCGAGCATTTGGCCGAGTCGCGCGAAGGCCGCTATGCGCTGATCTCCGGCATCGACATCATCGAGCACTTCCACAAACCCGAGGTGCTGCGGTTCCTCGACCTCACGCATCGCGCGCTCGCGCGGGGCGGCCGCCTCGTGCTGCAGACGCCGAACGCCGACAGCCCGTGGGCCGCCGGGTACCGCTACGGCGACTTCACGCACGAGGTGGCGTTCAACGCCGACGTGTTGTCGAGGCTCATGCACCTCGCGGGCTTTCGCGACGTGGAGGCGCGCGAGCTCGGACCGATCCCCTTCGGCCACAGCGCCGCGTCGACCTGCCGCTACGTGCTGTGGGCGGCGATCCGCTGGGGCCTCAAGCTCTCGAGTCTCGCCGAGCTCGGCACGGCGGGCAGCAACGTGCTCACGCGCGCGTTCTTGATCTGCGGCGTCAAGAAGTGATTCCGCGCCCATGAACGTGCTGCTCGTCGCCAACTACGCTCCCGACCGGCAGCACAGCATGCTGCGCTTCTCGGAGATGCTCGAGCGCGGCCTTGCGGAGCGCGGCATGAACGTGCGCGTCGTGCACCCGCCGGCCGTGTTCTCGGGCTGGGTGGGCGCGCGCTCGCGGCTCCACAAGTGGCTCGGCTACGCCGACAAATTCCTCGTGTTTCCGCGCGCCTTGCGCCGGGAAGCGGGCTGGGCCGACGTCGTCCACATCTGCGATCACTCGAACGCGGTCTACGTGGACGAGGTCGGCGCGAAGCCGTCGGTCGTGACTTGCCACGACCTCCTTGCGGTACGCAGCGCGCGCGGCGACTTCCCCGAGAACGCCACGGCCTTCACCGGCCGGATCTATCAGCGCTGGATACTGCGCGGTCTGCAGCGCTCGCCGAACATCGTCTGCGTGTCCGAAGCGACGCGCGCGGACGTGCTCCGCTTCGTGGGCAGCGACCCCGCGCGCGTGCGCGTGGTGCCGAACGGCCTCAACTATCCGTACTCGCGAATGAGCCGCGGCGACGCCGAGCGCGCGCTCGCCGAGCGCGGCGTCGGTAGCGGCGAGCTCCTGCTGCACGTCGGCGGTAACCAGTGGTACAAGAATCGCCTCGGCGTGCTGCGGATCTTCGCGGAGCTCGCGAAGATCCCGCCCACGGCCGGCCTCCGGCTCGTGCTCGCCGGCCACCCGCAGACCGCCGAGATGCGTGCGTACGCGCGCGAAGCCGGCATCGCCGACCGCGTTGTCGAGCTCGTGGACCCCGACAACGAGACGCTGCGGGCGTTGTACTCCACGGCCGCGGGGCTGCTGTTCCCGTCGCTCCACGAAGGCTTCGGCTGGCCGATCGTGGAGGCGCACGCCTGCGGCTGCCCCGTATTCGCCACGGCGCGCGCGCCGCTGACCGAGGTCGGCGGCGACTGCGCGATCTATGTTGACCCCGGCGACCCGCGCGCCGCGGCCGCGCGAATCGCGCGCGCGCTCGCCGCCGGCGAAGGCCGCGGCGCGGCGGCGGTCGCGAATGCGGCGCGCTTCACGACGCGGAAGATGGTCGACGGCTACGTCGCGCTCTACGCGGCGCTCTCGGCCGCCGGCGAGGCTCGCGACGCGGCCGCCGAGGAGGTGAACGCGTGACGCTAAAGTCGATGCTGCTCAGGGTGCTGCCCGCCCCGCTCGTGAGCGCGGTGCGCCGGCGGCGGCGCGAGCGGGCGCAGCGCGTGTTCCGCGGGCTGTCGCCGTCGCAGGTGTTCGACAAGATCTACGCCGACGGGGTCTGGGGCGGCGGCGACTTCAACTCCGGGCGCGGGTCACGCGAAGCCGCGATCGTGGAGCCGTACGTCGCCGCGACGCGGGAATTCCTCCGCTCGTTGCCGGCGCCGCCCGACGCGGTCGATTTGGGTTGCGGCGACTTCTTCGTGGGCTCGCAGCTGCGGGAGCTCTGCGGATCGTACATCGCGTGCGACGTGGTGCCGGCGCTGATCGCGCGCAACCGCGCGCGCTATCCGGGCACGGAGTTCCGCGTGCTCGACCTCACCGCCGACGAGCTGCCCGCCGCCGAGGTCGTCATGATCCGCCAGGTGCTCCAGCATCTGTCGAACGCCGGGATCGCTCGCGTGGTGCCGCAGCTCGAGGGCAAGTACAAGTATCTGATCCTCACCGAGCACCTGCCGGCCGGCGAGAGCTTCGAGCCGAACCTCGACAAGCCGACCGGCGCGGACATTCGGCCGCACGCGAACGGCAGCGGCGTCGTGCTCACGAGTGCGCCGTTCGGCCTGCGCGTCGCGGAGCAACGTCGTCTGTGCGAAGCGCGCGATTCCGACGGCACGCGGATCGTTACGACGCTCTACTGCCTGTTCTCGTGAACCCTCTGGTCGTGACCAAGGCGCGGCCGCGAACCGGCGCGGCGGTCGCGGGCGGCGGCGGCGCGCCGTCGGACGCGGAGCCCTTGCCTCGCAGCTGCTCGTTCGCGGCCGCGATGCAGAATCCCATGAAGAGCCACGCGTAGCCGTTCACCGCGCCCTGCCCCGTGATCTGGCCGAGCAGCAACAGGTAGCTCACGTACGCGTACAAGAGCAGCGGCAGCGCACCCGAGCCGCGCCGCGTGGCTCGGAGCACGAGCACGCCGAGCCACGCCGCTAGCACGATCCTGAGCACTATGTACGCCGACCCGAAGATCGAGCCGAGCTCGAGGATGTGGCGCGCCCAATCGGTCTCCGCGAGCGCGAGCGGGTCCACGCCGTTGATGTCGACGCCGAGCGTGGTGCTCGCGTTGCCGCCGAGGCCCACGCCGTAGCCGAGCACGGGCGTCTCGCCGAACAACCGCATGAAGTCGACGAAGCCGTAGAGCGCACGGCCGTAGACGCCGCCCTGGAAGATCTTGTTCTCCGTCTTCGCGGCCGTCTCCCAGCGCTGCGAGAACGCCTCGAAACCTTCTTGGAAGACGATCGGATAGAGCACCGCGAACGCGGCGGCGAGCGCGATCGGCAACGCCAGCGAGCGAAACTTGAGCGCGGCGCCGCGTCCCACGAGCACGAGCGCCATGCCCGCGACAGCGATCAGCCCGCAATGCAGGACCGTCGTACGGCTGCCGGAGAGCGCGAGCAGCGTGGCCAAGCCGCCGGCCGCGAGCACGAGCACCCAGCGGCCCACCGGCCGATTCCTCGCAGGCAGGAAGATCAGCGCGAAGAACAACGCAACGCCGCTCGCGACGAATTGCACCTGTCCCTGCTGGGAGCTGAACGTGCCCATCGGGCGCGTGTGCTCGGCCGTCTGCACGAGGCCGACGAACTGCAGCGCGCGGTCGGAGCCGGTGCCCACGTTGATCGCGGCGTTCGGCGGCGCGGCGAACTGCGCGGTCACGAGCACGGCCATCGGCACCGACAAGAGTAGCGTCCAGCGGGCGACACGCGCGAGGTCCTTCGCGCGGAACTGCGCGCCGACGAGGAACGCGAGCGGCGCGTAGAGGAAGTAGTTGCGCCATCCATAGGCCGCGAGCACGAGCCTGTTGCTTTGCCCCGAGTGGTCGATCATGAGCTGCAGCGCGCAGATGAGCACGCCGAGGGCGGCCACGACGACGATCGCAGTGAGCCAATAGCTGCGCTTCGGCCAGAGCCCGTGGACCGTGGCGAGAAAGTACGCGTAGAGGACGAACGGATCGCGAACGAAGAAGAGGTAGAGGCTCGCCTGCGGGAACGCCCACTTGCGCAGCGCGCCCTCGAAGATCAGCAGCAGGTAGATCAGGAGCACCACGGCGACGAGCCGCCGGCGCGCGCGCTCCCGCGCCGGCACCGCCGCCGCGCGCGACGAGGCCGCGGGCGCCGCGCGCACGGCCGCGTGGGTGATGGTCGCCTGCATTCGTAGAGCGTTTGTATTACGGGAGCCAGAGAGGCTAAGGGCCGATTGTTGCGGTTCAAAGACAGCCAGCGGTGTAAGGCCGCCGTGTCTGACCCCAGGGTCAGACACCAGGGTCAGACGCGGGCCAGGGTCAGGCACCGGGGTCAGGCACGCGCGTCAGGCACCCGCGTCAGCCATCAGACCGGCGCCGAAACGGTCCTGTCACAAACGGGCGGTAACATTCGCGCAAAATTTCGGATCGGGCCACGTCCCCACGGCCGCCGGCCATGAATGAGCTGCCCCGCACTCTCGTCGTCAACTTCAACGCGCCCGAGCTCAACTATCTCGCGCGCGCGCTGGCGCAGCGCGGCTCGCTCGCGCGCTACGTGCGCCCCTACGTCAACAAAGGCCGTTGGTGGGAGCGGGCGCTGTCTGCGCTGCCGCTGCCCGGCTCGCCCTATGCGAGCACGTTCGGCCGCCGGCGGATCGACGATCAGCGGCTCGCGAAGCTCACGCGCGAGGCCGGCGTGCTCGCCGACCTGGGCGTCGCCGCGCTCGGCCGCCTGCGCCCCGTCCCTCTCGCGCTGCGGCTCGGGGCCAGCCAGCGACTCCAGGAACAGGTGCGCCGCGCGGTCGCGCGCACGGCCGCGCACCTCGAAACCGACGCGGACTGCGCCGTGGCCTACGTCGGCTTCGGCCTGCCGACGTTCGAGGCCGCGAAGGCGCGCGGCGTCGGCAAGACCGTGCTCAACTACTCCACCGCGCACCATCGCGAGCAGCGCGCCGTGCAGCGCGAGGAGCGCCAGCGCGAGCCCGAGCTCAGCGCGACCTGGCCGCCCGTGGACGACTGGCCCGCCGCCTACGAGGCGCAGATCGACCGCGAGATCGAGCTCGCCGACTGCATCCTCGTGGGGTCATCGTACGCGCGCGACTCGTTCGCTCGCGCGGGCGTCGATCCCGACAAGCTCGCCGTCGTGCCGTACGGCGTAGACCTCGCGACGTTCAACGAAGGACCCGCGCGCGCCGCAGCAGTGTCGCAGCGCTTCAAGGCGATCTTCGTCGGCCAGCTGAGCCAGCGCAAAGGGCTTTCGTATCTGCTGCGCGCGTACCGGCGCTTCCGCAAACCCGATACGGAGCTCACGCTGGTCGGCAACGCGCTCGGCACAGACGAGCCGCTCAAGCGGCACGCGGACCTGTTCCGGCACGTGCCGCATCAGACTCGCTCCGCGCTCGCGCAGATGTATCGCAACTCGAGCGTGTTCGTGTTCCCCACGCTGCTCGAAGGCATGGGGCTCGTCGTGCTCGAAGCCATGGCGTGCGGCCTGCCGGTGATCGTCACGGCGAACGGCCCGGGCGACGTGGTGCGCGACGGCGTCGACGGGTTCGTGGTACCCACGCGCGACGAGGACGCGATCAGCGACCGCCTCGAGATCCTCTACCGAGATCGCGAGCTGCGCGCCGAGATGGGCCGCAACGCCGCCGAGCGCGCCAAGCAGTTCGACTGGGACGCGTACACCGACCGCGCGCTGGCCGTATTGACCGACCTCGCCCAGCCGACCGCGACGACCTCGGCGGCCCAGTGAGCCGCGTGGTCTCCCGCCGCTCGCTCCCACCGCTCGCGCTCTGCGCGATCACGGCCGTCGCCCTCGGCGGGCGCGCGCATGCCGAGGACCCCGAGCCGGTCCGCGTTCCAGTGGAGCGCAAGGCCGAGCTGCAGACGCTGCTCGAGTCGCACGGGTCGCTACGACTCGACGCGAACGCCGACTACCGAGGCCCGCTCGGCGTGCTCACGCTGTCGAGCGGCCAGCGCGTCGTCGGCGGCTGGAACACACGCGTGCCGCGCCTCGTGATTCCCGGGGGCGCGTCGCGAATCTTCGTGAGCGGCGTGCGCAGCGACGGCTGGTCGGCGCCTGACGTCGAATTCTCGGGCGGCGCGAGCAACGACGACGTCGCGATCGTCGGCGGCGGCGGCGGGCCGGGCACCGCGATCCGCGTGCGCATTCGCGACGGCGCGCACGTCAACCGGCTCACGCTGTCGGAGTACGGCGGCCTCGACGTGCAGCAAGGCGAGTCGGGCTACGTGCGCGACTCGGTGTTCACGCGCCTGCTCGGCTACTGGCCCGGCCCGCAGATCGCATGGCAAGGCAACGGCCGCGAGCCGAGCCGCGGCAACGCGTTCTTCGGTCTCGCGTCGATCACGCCGGACCAGGGCTCGTGGTGGAAAGACGCCGGCGACCTGTGGCTCGTCGACTGGAACTGCGAATCGTGGAACGCCCGCGATCGAGGCTCGTCGCACTGCTTCACGATCGACGGCGCCACGCGTGTCGTGAGCGTAGGGCTCGCGGGCGGCACGAGCTACCCGCAGCGCGACGGCGCGCTCGCGGTGCTGAGCCGTGTGCCCACCGTCGTGTCGTGGTTTCAGCACGCGAAGGGCGGCTCGCTCGACGGCGCCGACGTGTGGCTCGACCAGGTCGGGACGCTCGTCGCCATGCAAAACCACGCCGACTCGACGCTGCGCGACGACTCGCGTGGCGCCGGCCGCGCGCGCCTGTTCGACGCGGCGAGCCCGGCCCGCGCGCCCGACGCGGCCGCGCCCGCAGCCGCGGCCGCCGAGCAGCGCGCCGTGATCGCCGCCGCGATGCGCGGGCCTCCGCCCGCGGCGTCCGCGAAGCCGCAGCGCCGAGCGCGCGGCGCGCCGCTCGGGCCCGACTGGCGCGCCACGCTCGCCACGCGGCCCGACTCCTCCGCCCGCATCCAGGCCGACATCGACCGTCGCGGCATCGCAACGCTCGCGGCCGGCGCCTACTATCTCGACCGGCCGCTCAAGATCGGCTCGCGCGACCGCGTGGAGGGACTGCTCGGCGAGGGCAGCGACCGCGTGCAGCTCGTCGCGAAGGGCGACTTCCCGATCATCGAGGGCCGCGGCGACTTCGGCCGCGTGAAGCGCCGCGGGTCGGACGACTTCCCGGTCTTGAGCCTCGTGCTCGAAGGGCTCGCGCTCTACGGCGGCAGGCACGGCGTCCACTGGTCGGGCGAGGCCGGCAATCTCGGGCCCGGCGCGACCGTCGCGTGGAGCCAGTTCCGCGATCTTACGTTCGTCGGCCAAACGGCCGCGGCGGTGAACGTGGCCGGCATCAACGGCCTCGACTCGAACCTCTGGTATCGCGTGGACTTCTTCGACGTGCCCGTGGCGTTTCGCGGCGACGGCAAAGGCTTGGGCGCCGGCATGAATTACGCCGACAAGCAGCACTTCCTCGACTGCCAATACCAAAATGTCGCCGACGCCGTGTGGTACTGGACCGCCGATCGGCCGTCGACGAGCGAGGTGTGGAAGGACAACGTGTTCTTCGACGTGGGTGCAATCAGCCGCACGCGCGGCGCGAGCGGGCTCACGTGGGTCAACTCGGTGATCGAGAACGTGCACGGCGACGTCGCCATCGACGTGCTCGACACGGGATCCACCACGACTTACTACTTCACCATGGTCGACAGCGCGTGGCGTGGCCGCGGTCCGACCGTCGTCACCGACACGCAGAGCCTCGGCGTCGGCACGCTGTTCGTGGGCACCGAGTTCGCGCAGGCGGGCGGCAGCATCGTGAGCCGCGCGCCGGGACAATCGCTGTTCGCGTGGGGCAGCCGCATCACGGGCACGGCGGAAGTCGGCGCCGTAGAGAACGGGTTGTTCGTCGACTCGCGGATGGGGCCGTTGTCCGGCCCACTCACGGTGGTCGAGAACGGTCGGGTGGCGGTGTTGGACACCGATGGGCGCGCCGATGAGCGTTAGGCGCCGCATCGTTCAGGGCATCGGCGCCAATGGCTTCGGTCAGGCCGTGACGATACTCATCCAGCTCGCGAGCGTGCCGATCCTGATCAACGCGTGGGGCCTGGACCTCTACGGCGAGTGGGTGATCTTGTCGGCGATTCCGTCGTACCTGACGCTGTCCGACGTCGGCCTCACTACCATCGCCGGCAACCAGCTCGCGCTGCTCGCCGAGACGCGCGACGAGCGGCGCATGAGCGCCATCTACCAGAGCGCATGGGCGCTCGTGACGCTGCTGTCGTGCGCCGTGCTCGTTCCCGTGGTCGCCACGATCTGGCTCACCGAGCCGGCGCGACTGCTCGGGCTCACGCGCATCACCGGCACCACGCTCGACCTCGCGCTGCTGCTCCTGTTCCTGCACGTGGCGATGAGCATCCAAACCGGAATACTCCAGTTGCCGTTCCGGGCAACCAAGGAGAATCCGTTCTCGGTGGCGCTCGTCAACGCGATTCGCCTCCTCGAGTGGTCGGCGGCGACCGCCGTGGTGCTGCTCGGCGGCACGGTGGTCGACATGGCGCTCGCGTTCCTGGCGGTGAGGACGCTCGGCAACGCCGGCATGTGGGCGATCTTGCGGCGGCGCGCGTCCGTTCTACGCCTCGGCATCGCCGACGCACGCCCGCGGATCATGCGCGAGCTCTTGCGGCCGTCGCTCGCGTCGATGGGCTTTCCGCTCGGGCTCGCGTTCACCCTCCAAGGCTTCGTGCTGCTGATCGGAAGCGTGGTCGGCGCCGGCGGCGTGGCGCTGTTCAGCGTGTATCGCACGTTCGCGCGCGTGCCGATCCAGGTCGCGACGAGCGTGAACCAAGCCGTGTGGCCGGAGCTGTCGTACGCGTTCGGCGCCAACGACGCGCCGAAGGCCGCGCAGCTCGTGCGCAAGATGCTGCAATTCGGCGCGATCTCGAGTGCCGGGGCGGTGTTGGTCGCGTTTCTGCTAGGCGAGCGCGTGATCGACTGGTGGGTGTCGAAGGCGCTCGAGCACAGCCCGCGGCTCCTGATCGTGTTGATGCTGACGACGCTCGTGCACGTCTGCTGGCAGCCGCTGTGGGTGGCGCAGATCGCCACCAACCGGCACACGCGGTTCGCGTTCTGGTTCGTGACGATCTCGGCGCTGTCGCTGGTGCCGGGTTGGCTCCTGCTCGAGGACTTCGACTTGAACGGCGCGGGCTACGCGATCCTGCTGTCGGAATGCCTGCTCGCGACGGCGGCCGTGGTCACGTTCAAGCGCTCGTTCCGCGTTGCTTCGCCATGATCGACACGTTGTCGTATCTCGTGCGGCATCGCATTCGAGAGAGGCCGTTCTCCCGCCGCTGGCTCAAACTCTGGGCGAAGCGAGTGGCGAACGTGCCCGGCTTGATCGGCATCCTGTGGCGGACGGCCCGGCTCTCTTGGCGCGGTACGCGCGTCGGCAGCCTGTCCGTCGTCGCCAAACTCGAGGTCAACGGCAAAGCCACGCGCTTGCAGATCGGCCGCGAGTGCGTGCTCGGCAATCGCGTGCATCTCGGGCTGCACGACGAGATCCGCATCGGCGACTACGTGGTCATCAACGACGGCTGCATGCTGCTCACCGCGAGCCACGACGTGGACAGCCCCGATTGGCAGCATGTGCGCGCGCCGATCGTGATCGAGGATCGCGCGTGGATCGCGACGCGGGCGATCATCCTGCCCGGCGTCACGATCGGCTATGCGGCCGTGGTCGGCGCGGGCGCGGTGGTGACCAAGGACGTTCCGGCGTATCACGTGGTCGCGGGTAGTCCCGCGCGTACGGTGCGGCAGCGTGCCGCGGCGGAGTTCCGCTACTCGGCGCCGCGGTTCCTCGCGCCGTTCGAGGCGTGGGTGGGACCGCCGCGATGAGCCGCGGCGGCGCCGCGCGAGGGAGCTCGGCGCGGCGGTTGCGCGCGCGGCGGTTGCGCGCGGTCGCGGCGCTCGTGCTCGTTGCCGCTGCGGTGGCGGCGTGCTCTAGCGATCCTGCCTCGGTGGGCACCGGCGAGCGCGCGGCGGAGTCGCCCGCGGGTCCCGCGTCGCTTCCCGCGCCGCCCGCCGCGACACCGCCAGCGGCAGCGGCACCTCCGCCCGCAGCGACACCGCCGCCCCCGGTAGAGCCTCCACTGCCCGTGGAGCCTCCGCCGCCGGCGCCGCTCCCGACCGCGCCCGAAACACCACCACCCGAAGCGCCGCCGCCCGAAGCGCCGCCGCCCGAAGCGCCGCCGCCCGAAGCGCCGCCTCCGCGCGCGCTCACGCACTGGTTCGCCGGCGGCATTGCCGGCAAGAAGATCTGCTTTATCGGCGACAGCACCACCAAGAACGCGCTCGCGCTGTTCGCCGAGCTAGAGGGTAAGTACTCGGCGAACGGCGAGCCGCTCCACGGCGCCGGGCCGATCCTCAACTTCGGCGAGAACGGCGCCTCGCTCTACGCGTTCATGACGGATCAGGTCGTCCACGGCCTCACCGCGACGATCGCGGAGCAGGCGGACCTCTACGTGTTGAGCTACGGCATCAACGACGTGCGGCTCGGCTACACAACCGAGGACGCGCTCGTGGCCCGCCTCACGTCCACCGTGAACCGCATCAGGGCGGAAGCACCGAACGCCGACCTCGTGCTCCGCACGCCGAACAGCTTGCTAGCCACAGACGTGAACGCCTACGGCTACGTGCAGCCGAACACCAACGCCCAGGCCTATACGACGATGCTGCGCAGCGCCTACCGGCGCCTCGAAGACGCGTGGCCAAACGTCGTGGTGTTCGACGCGCAGGCGCTCGTGTTCGGCACGGAGTCCCTGCCCGCATCCCTCCTGATGAGCGACCAGCTCCACCCGTCGCCCACCGGCAATACGTTCCTGGCGAGCGCGCTCGTGGAGGTCATCGGCGAGCCCCCGAGCCCCTAGGACCGCTACGGGCCCCGGCGCTCCCAGACACGGGCCGCGGCAATAGGAAGTTCATCCTCACTACACATCCACTACACATTCGAAACTTAGACTGACCCCTCGAGCATCGGTCTGTCGTCACTCCCGCGACCGCGCGAAGAAGGAACTCCAGGGCGCGGGAACGCACGACCGACCTTCGGCCAATCAGCGTCGACAGCCGAGCTAGGGAGGAGCGGTCAGCGTGCGCGCATTGCTCTGCAGCCTGAATTACGCGCCCGAGCTCACGGGCATCGGCAAATACACGGGCGAGATGGCCGAGTGGCTCGCCGCCCGAGGCATCGACGTCACCGTCGTAACCGCCCCGCCCTACTATCCCGCGTGGCGCGTCGAGCGCCCGTACTCCGCCCGCCGCTACACGCGCGAGACCGTGCGCGGCGTGGATGTGATCCGCTGCCCGCTCTGGGTTCCGCGCCAGGCGACGGCGCTCAAACGCATCCTGCACCTCGCATCCTTCGCGTTAACCTCGCTGCCGGTGATGCTGTGGCTCGCGATCCGGCTGCGCCCGAAGCTCGTGCTCGTGATCGAGCCGCCGCTGTTCGCGGCGCCGGGCGCACGCCTCGCCGCGCGGCTCGCGGGTGCAAAGGCCTGGCTGCACGTGCAGGACTTCGAGGTCGACGCGGCGTTCGACCTGGGCTTCCTGCGCGCGGGGCTGCTGCGCCGCGCCGTGCTCGCGTTCGAGGGCTGGCTGATGCGCGGCTTCGATCGCGTGTCGACGATCTCCGAGCGCATGGTCGCGCGGCTCTCGGCGAAGAAGGTCGCCGCCGACCGCACGCAGCTCTTTCCGAACTGGGTGGAGCTCGACCGGATTCGGCCGCTGCCGTCGGCGTCGGAGCTGCGCGCTCCGCACTTCGCGGACGACAAGATCATCGTGCTGTACGCGGGCAGCATGGGCAGGAAGCAAGGCCTCGAGACGGTGCTGCAGGCAGCGCGCGTGCTCGAGCCGATGACCGACAAGCTACAGTTCGTGATGTGTGGGGACGGCCCGGGCCGTCAGGAGCTCGAGCGCTCCGCCGCGGGGGCGAAGAACGTCACCTTTTGGCCGCTCGTGCCGGCGGAGCGCTTGAACGAGCTCCTGAACATCGCCGACATCCACATCATGCCGCAGCGCGCCGACGCGCAGGACCTCGTGTTCCCGTCGAAGCTCACGAACATGCTCGCGAGCGGGCGGCCGGTGGTGGCTACCGTGAATCCCGAAACGCAGATCGCCGAGATGCTCGACGGCTGCGGCGTGGTGGTTCCACCGGGCGCGCCGCTCAAGCTCGCGGACGCGCTCCGCTCGCTCGCGGCCGACGCCGCGCTACGCCGCGCGCTCGGAGAGGCGGCGCGCCGCACGGCGGAGCGGTTGTGGGACAAGAACGCGGTGCTCGCGCAGGCGTTTCGCGAGCACGTCGGCGCGCATGTGCAGATGGGCACGCCGCCGCGGACGATCGTTGCGGAAGAGGCGCGGACTACGACCGCGGCGTGAGTCCCGCCCTTCTCGCGTTTTTCCGCGTCAGGCAGAAGCATCGGGCCTCGAAAATCGACACTCCCGAGAAGGACCCTTTTTGGGAAAGCCGACTGCCAGCGACTGTGCAACTCTCGATTTCAACGTCGCGCGAGAGCAGCGTGACCTGCGCCGCTTCCAGCGCCGCGCGCTGCGCGATGACGAGGGCTTTTGGGCTCCCGACATCGTTCGGCAACGGCGCGTGCGGCATGCACGATTTTTATCACACGATCAGTTGCGCGCTTCAGTTCGTAACGGCCGGCGCCAATCGATTCCTTCCAGCAGCATCGACAACTGCGCCGCGGTGAGATGCACGCTGCCGTCCGTCGCTCTCGGCCACACGAAGCGGCCGCGCTCCAGCCGCTTCGCGTACAGACACAGCCCGTCGCCGTCCCACCAGAGGATCTTGACCCGCTCCGACGCAGACATCTTGCCGTCGAAGAACGCGCGTAAGTGGTCAGCGTTCATTCAACTGGTCGGCCTTCCGGCCCCCCGCGAAGTGGTTTCCGTTCAATGAATTGTCCCGCGCGATCGTACGTATCCTTGTATGTGCGGATTGTCTCTCCGCTCACTCCTCGAGCAACCGTTGAAGCCGCTCGAGAAGCCCGAGCTCGCATTCGGCTACCGCTACACGAGCTCAGGCAACAGCCACTCCCACATCATCCACGACTGGGAAGTGCAGGAAGCGCATCGGCAGTACAAGCGCCGCTACGGCGATCAGGCGATCGACAAGCTCGTGGGTGAGTACGGCGGGCACATCCCCACGCGCAACCTGCACTTCATCATGGGCACCATGGCCGCGCATCCCCGCACGTTCATCGTCATCGGGTTGCTGCGCTCAGGCTTCGATCCCGCCGAGCTCGCCAAGCAAAGCGATCTGTTCAGGTAATCTGCGGGGCTGCGCTTCCTCAGATCAATCCGCTGACGGTATGACCTGCCCATCACGATCGACTTTCAACTCCTTCACTCCCGGACTTCGGCCAATAAGGTATCCCTCGTTGCCCTGCGAGTCTCTGATCCTGTAGACGTGGAAGTCCTTTTCGTAGCTGTCGCTCAAAATTTGAACGCGCTGAGGGGGAAGGGTCCTAAGGACTGAGTTCGGCTTTGGCGCTGTGCTCGGATAGCCCATCGGATATGGACGTTCAAGCAAGTCCATCGGCGTCTCCAGTTCGAGCACTCGCTCTTCTCGCGAGCAGGCCACTAGGATGTGCGCTGCAACCAACGCTGCGAGTCTTGTGAGACGTGCCATCTTCATTGCTTGGGATAGAACGTTTGATCGACTATTTGGAAGCTATTCCGAAGCGCCAGATCTAACTGCGGAGGCAAGAAGCTCCGCTGCCCCGCCCACGGAGTGCCACTTCTTCCGAGGCCGTACTCTCGTCCGAGTGCCTCTTGGATTGGCGCGGTGCAGTTGTTGTCGACATAGCTGTATGGTTCGTTGAAGTTTTCGAGCGTTTTTTGAATTCGATTCAAGGATTCGGTGGGGATGTCCAAAACCAAACCGTACCCGCCTCGGAAGTTCCTATTGATTGCCAAGTACTCCTCAAACGGTCGCTTGTCCATTCCCCCCGGTGCCAAAGAGTACGAACGGTCACCGATCCTTACCGACACGTGTCCGAGGCTCGACCGACCCCTGCCTACGGGGTTCCAAATAATTACCTCCAAGGGATCCAAGCCCAGCGGGTCAACAAAGCGAAGAGGATTCCCGGCCGCGTAGAGGTAGGGATTCAGTCCGCCGTCGAGGCCGATCGGATCAGGCTGTGTGTAGCGCCCGAGATGCGGCCAGTAATGGCGATGGTAGTTGTAGTTGAGCCACGCCTCCGAGTCGAAGTACTGCCCCGGGAACCGTAGATTGATCGGCGAGATCGGCCCGCCGCTCGAATTCGCGACGTATCCTTCTCCTTGCGCGAACGCCGTCTCCAGGAACTGCCACACAAGCGTACCGGATGCGGTCGTCGCCGCTTTCGGCGAATCCAAGTGATCGGCGTGCAGGTAGTAGGTTTTGTCGTCCGCGATCGTTCCTCCGGCACTTAGCTTCGTCACGTGCATCGCGACGGGCGTGTCGTCCATCCATACGTAATCGCGCTGCTCGGCGAGCACGTTGTCGTTGAAGACCGTTTCTCCCAGCAGCTTGCCATCGGGCAAATACGCGAACAGCGTTACCTGAGTCACGCCGCCGGGATAGGTCTCTTTACGCGCGCGCTCGCCGAGGTGATTGAAGTCGTAGCGGCCTTTGACGCTCGTTGGAAAACCGGCCGCGTGCACCAAACGCAGCTGACCCAGGCTGTCGAACTGGTAGCCGACCGACAACAGCTCTGTCGCCGTCATGTTGCCGGAGGCATCCGCCGTCACCGCCTTGAACTGCGGCCAAGTCATGTGATCCTGAATCTGAGCTAGGCGATTCGTTCCTTCGGAATACGTATAGCTCTCGTGAAACATGTTGTCTGGCGGATCCGCAACCTGGAGCCCGGACAACAACCCTCGGTCGTAGTAGTAGGACGTCAACTGAGTTCCAACGGTAGCGCCCGTCAGGTGGTTCACGGCGTCGTAGCCGTATGTCCACCCGAAAGCGTAGGGGCCTCGATCCTGGCTGTCGAGGTTCTCGTCGGGCGTCCATACAAGCGACTGTTGAAGCACGGTCGCCGCCGTCAGTGACGTCGATACGCGGTAACGCTGATCGAGCGTGCGCGTGACTTGGCGTCCATTGTGGAAACTCATCGCCGTGTACGGACCGAACGGCGCGTGCTCCACGTTGCCGACGACGTCGACGGGAGTGCCGCGCCGATCCTCGACGTCGGTAACAACCCCGGCCGCGTCGCGAACGGTACGCGTCACCCATCGGTCCGGCTGAGACGGTGTGCCACGGTGGATCTCCTCGATGCGATCCGCCTGGTCGTACACGAATTGCGTGCGCACGGGGGTGCTCAAAGTTGACCCGCTGAGCTGCTCGATGACACGGCGCCCGAAGTCGTCGTACTCGTACGTATAAGCGAGGCTGCCATTCTGGGCGCTCGCCGAGACAATCCGGCCGCGCCGCCCACCGACGTTCAGATCGTCGTATACGAGCGACAGCGTCTCCTGCGTTCCGCCGCCTTGCGGCGCGACCCGGATCGTCGTCAGGCGATTGAGCCCGTCGTAGACGTAGTCAGTCGTCAACCCACGCGCATCGACTGTCGACCCGAGATTGTCGGCCTCGTCATAGGCATGAGTAAGGACACCGCGATCGGCGCTCGTTTCGCGCACGTGACGCCCGAAATCGTCGTACTGATAGGTCGTGACGACGCCAGCCGGATACTGCGGCGTCGCGAGAGCCGTAACGGACGTAACGTCGTCCCGAGCATCATAGACATAGGTCGTTCGCTCGTTCAGAGCGTTGAGATACGAGACAAGCCGCCCGAGCGAGTCGTAGCTTTCGTACGTCGTCACCTTCCCCTCGGGGCTCGTGACGCTCTGCAGCAACCCAACCGCGTCGTAGTCGTAGTTCCACGTGTCCTCACCGCCCGCGGGATTCGGCAACGAAACTGTGTCGAGGTGATTGAAGTCGTCGTAGGAAGACGCTCGAGTCGAGGTCACCACGCCCTGGGGATCGCGAATCGTTTCGCTCGTGCGATTGCCGACGAGATCGTATCCGTACTCGACGCGGTTGTCCGTGTTGTCGCGTACCTCCGTCAGTAGTCTCGCGTCGTTGTACGTGTATTCACGAAACGCGCCGGTCGGGTCAGTCACACGCTGCAGCATTCCGTTCGCGTAGTAGTCGTAAATCGTTGTCCGAACTTCGAAACTGGTTGTCACATCCGCCGTCGCCTCCAGCCTGCCCCTCGGGCCATACAGAAACACGCGCTCGTTTGCGTTGGGTAGGTCCATCTCGGTCACGCGGCCGTGATCGTCGTAGACCTCGAAATTCCAAACGTGACCCGCCGCGTTGGTGATCGTCTTGACCTGACCGCACCCACGACCCGTCGTGCACTCGTAGTAGGTGAGGAGAACATCGTCTGCTACGCCCGGGCGCGGACCGCGAATCGCTATCGGCAAGCCATTGATGCGCGTGAACGATCCGACGGCGCCGTACTCGAACGTCGTCGCGCGGCTGATCGGCTGGCAGGTACCGGACTCACCAGTCCAACCAGTCTCGTTCCGCTCGGTCACGAGTTGAGTTCCGGCGAGATACACCATCGCGACGGATTTCGATCGTTGCGTCCCGTCGGAGCAGGCACTTGGACCTGTGACCAACGTCGTGAGTTGACTCGTGTCGTTTAGATACGCGTAAGTTGTCGTCCGTGGCGCCACATCGACGGCTCCGAATGCTTCTGTCTTCGCCGTCAGATGAAACGTGTTGTACTGATACTTCGTGACGATGCCGCGCTCATCGGTGTCGAACAACAGGCGATGTTGCGCCGAGGTCTCGTTACTCTTTTCGCGCAGCGCACCACCGCGCGTAACAGGACCAATGATTCGACCGTTGCCGATGCCGGCTTGAAATCCGTACACAGTGGCAACGTCGTTCGCATCGACTGTAGTGGTCGATCCGTTCGCGTCGTAGTTGAACGTCCACCGAAAGAACCCACCCGCTCGTTCTGTGCTGAGGGCGCGCCCCTCGCCGTCGTAGGCGAATGACGCATATTCCAAGCCGCGCTCGTCTACCAGCCCCGTGAGGAAGCGCATGTTCCCGGCCGAATCGTCTTCGTACAGGTACTGAACGGTCGCGCCATCCTGATAGGTGGCCGTTTTCAAGAGATCGGCGCTTTCGGAACCGATGGTCTTCGTGACGTACGAAAATTGGATGGACTGACCGCCGCGAAGCAAGAGGCGATTGATGAACGGCTTGTGGTCGCCAGTGGTGTTGTATTCGATCTCGACTGTGTGGCCGAACGGCCCGACGATTCGATAGGGCGGGGTCTTGCTACAACCGCCCAACTGATACTGGACCTGCGTCACGAGTCCCGAAGCACTTACCGTCTGCTCTAGCCGATAACGATCGACGAAACTCCCGCCGACCTGACAGCTGTACCGGTGGTACACCTCGCGATCCCCGTCCGGCAAATAGGCCGTGGCGTCCGAAGGAGCGATTCTGACCTGGAGACCCGAGCCATCGGTAGCCGCATACACACCAGAAGAGACTGAAGCGAGAGCCACGAGCGCGCCATCCGGGCGGAACAGTTGAAAGTCATTGGAGTGCCGTTCGAGCTGCATAGCGTAGCTATGAGTCCAACCCCATGGCAGTGCCGCCTCGGCGACGGGCGAGCCCGAAGCCGCAATGCCAGGTTCCGCGGCCCCCCAGGTTCCGCTGTAGGCGACGCGGGGCGCAACCTTGGATCGCCAGGCTCTGCTGAACCGGATTCCCGGTGCCTCATAGTCATCAAACGTCTGAATCTTTCCGCCAGTAGCCGGACTACAGGGATTGCCGACGCACTCCGGATTTGCAGTGTTGTCGTAGTCGGACAATTCATAGACCGACGCCGTGTAGGAGCTGGTGCAATAGACTTGCTCGTCTCCCGCAAGATCGATCTGCTTTTGATAGCCGGCGGGACATTCGTAGCTGCGGCTAGCGAGCACATAGGCGTGCGTCCAATACCATTCCGAGCAGTAACCCTGCGGATTTGTGTACTTGTATCGTCTCTGAGCCCCTTGGTGGAAAGGCTGAGCGGGCTGATTCAGATTCGGATAGATCCACTCTGCGTCAACGAGCGTGACGGGGCAACTGGACGATGACAGTACGTTCAGTGCCGCTTGTTCGGTCGGATATTGGGTGTGAGGGGCGAAGCAATCAACGATCTGAGTCTCGCCGCCCCTACATGCCTCAAACGTCTGCCAAGGCAGCTCCGCTGCCGGCCGCCTGTCAGGAGTCTTGTAGTGGCGCGTGTAGACCGCACCGTTGAGCGAGTCACCCGAAGGGTCATGAGTGAGAGGAAAGCTCGCTGCGGCGCGCATCGCGGCTTCGGCTGCGGCCAAAGACGCGTACTGAGTGGAGCCCGTCAAGCTCGTTGTGTACATCGACGGCCCGCTCGGAGTCGTCTGCGCGAGGACCGCTGTGCTCGTAGCAACAAGGAGACAAAGAACCAGAGCTACACTCTGGCGAACGGAGGGTTTGGCGTCGCAATTCATACACGCTCTCTCCCTTATCTCTTGCCGGACGACGCGTGTTCAAGCGTGTCAATTTGCGGGCTGATAGCCAGGTAGTCGATCGCCGCCGGTAGGACACGCATCGAAAACGATCCGTCTGGCTCCCCCGTGATCTCGTTGCCCACGACGAGGTTGCGCGCGATCAAGAGCATTACGATCTTGCTCTGATCGCGGGCGATTTGAGCTTTCCGCTCAGGGGTCAGGGTCACGCCCTTCGACAGCGCGACCGCTCGCGTCACGACGTGGACTTCGACGGACCCCTCGGCAATCGCCTTGGCTCGAAGGGCTGGTGCTTCGGCGGACGGCGTTTGCGCTTCTAGGAGCAGCGGCGAAAGCAGTGCGAGTAGCGCGATCGTTGATCTGCCCATGACGAGCCTCGTTTGTTGGAAGGCGAACTGCCTTCGCCAAACCCTAGACGGTGCGAAAGCGCTTTTCTGTCAGCTACCAGACAGTTTTCACGAACGATAACGATCCGGAAACGAACCGGCAAAATCGAGACGTCGCGGGGCGAGCGGAGCGGACTTTAGCGAAGACCCCGCTGCTCGCCCGTCTTGCCAGACTCCTGCCCGAGAAGTGAGTTACGCGGAAGCCACTTTCACGTTTTCGAGTATCGGTCGCGCTGTGGGCGACGCCGCGCACCGGCAACGCAATGAATCACGCGCCGTGCCGGCCGCGTCGCGTGACGCGAACCAGGGCCGCCGCACCGGCGAGCCACGCCAACAGCAACCAGTCCATCCCGCCGCCCCCGCCCCCGCCCGAGCGCTGCGCCTGCGTGATCGTCACCGAGACCGACGCGTCCTTGCTGCCGCCGCCGCCCGTGCAGCTCAACGCGAACGTGGTGTCCGCGTTCAGCGGCCCCACGGATGCCGAACCGGATGTCGCGCGCGTCCCGGTCCAGCCGCCCGACGCCGTGCAGCCCGTCGTATCGGTGGAAGACCACGTGAGCGTCACGCCGCCGCCCGGGGCCACGGTCGTGGGCGAGGCCGCGAGCAGCACCGTCGGCGCCGGCGGAGTCTGGCTCACTTTGAGGCCGAACGTGCCGTAGCCGAACGCGGCCGCCGGCGCCGCGAGCAGGTTCACGAAGTATTTGCCGGGTGTCGCGCTGAACGAGAACGTGCCGGCGCCCAGGATCTCGCCCGCGCGCGTCGCGCCGCGGGTCACCGCGACCTTCATCGTGTCGAACTTGCCGGGGAACGCGAGGTCGGCGAGCGCGACGTCGACGCTCTGCGCCGACGCGACGTCGACCGTCGCGGAGATGAACCCCGTGCCCACGGCCTCGGTCTGCTCGAACACCGTGGCGTCGCCGGTGCCGCCGTGCACGCGCACGCCGAGCAGGCCTTGGCCCGCGACGCCGATCGGATCGGCGACGATCGCCACCGAGTAATGCCCGGGCGTCGCGTCGAACGGCAGGTCGCCGGCCGCGGCCAGCGGCGCGCCCACGATCTGGTTGTCGCGCGTCAACGCGAGCGAGAGCGAGGCGAGCGCGTCGAAGAAGCCGCTCTGGCCGAAATCCGTGAGCGACACGGTGTAGTGGCCGGCGGTCTGGATGTCGAAACCGAGATCGAAGCTGCCGACGTCGGTGGCCGTGGTCGCCAACGCGGGCTGCACGGTTTGAACCAGCTTCGCGCCGCCGCCGTCGGCCACGATCAGCCCCGCGCTGCCGGGGCCGCTCGCCGACGGCGCCGCGTAGAGATAGGCCGTGTACGCGCCCGCCTCCGCCGCCCCGCTCGTGTTGCCGGCGCCCGTGATCGTCTGCCCCACGCCCCGGGCGTCGTGCACGATCGCCGCGCCGGAGGACGCGAGCGGGAACGGGAACTGCAAGTCGGTCAACGTGGCCGTCAACGTGGTCGCAGACGCGACGTTGAACGGAAGACGGTACTTCCATTCGCCGAGCTCGTGGAGCTCGGCGAACTTCTTGGCGCCGGTGGCCGAGTCGCGCAGGTTGACGCCGACGAGCCCGAGCGTCGCGCCCTGCGGCAGCAACGTCGACACGAACACTTGCAGCACGTCGGCAGAGCCCACCGTCGCCTGAATCTCGCCCGATCCCACGATGTCCCAGAACATTCCGTCGCTCTGCCGGATCACGTGCGTCGCGACGTCCGCGGTCTGCGGCAACGCGAAGTCGGTGATCTCGAGCGTATACGCGCCGGCCGTCACCGCGAGATCGTGGCTGAAGACCGGCGGGCTCGACCCCGGCAGCTCGAACGTCACGGGCGCGTCGAGCAGCACCGTGCCCGTCTGAGTCTCGATGCGGACCCCCGCCGCGCCGACATGCGCCGGCGCCGTCGGCTGGCCGATGATGATCACGCGATACGCGCCCGCCGTCGCGTCGAAGTTCTTGGTCGCGACGCCGCTGACCACGTTCGAGGTTAGGTTCGCCGTCGTGACGAGCTGGCTGCCGCGCGCGACGGCGACGTCGAGCCGGCCGAGGCGCTGCGGGCCCGCGGGCGTGCCGAAGTCCGTGAGCGTGAGGCGCAGGTTGGCGTCGGCGGCAACGTCGAGGCTCTTCTCGATCGCGTCGGGCTTCTTGCCGATCGTCAGAGTCGTGTCGAGCAAGACCTGTTGCGCGTGGACCGCAGTTCCCGCGAAGCCGGCGAGCACGATCATGAGCCGCGCTACGTACGTCATGACGATGCTTCCTTGTCCCTCAGCCCGGAGTCCGCGGCAGCGACTCGAGCGTGCGCTTGGCGGCATCCTTGCCTGGGAACGGTTGGTTGCTGTCGACCGCCTTCTCGAGCTCGGCGCGCGCTTCGTCTTTTTGGCCGTTGGCGAGCAACGCCATTGCCAAGTGATAGTGCATGAGCGCGTTGTCGGGAGTTGCTACCGACGCGCGCCGCAAGTAGGTGATCGCCTCGCCGACCTCGCCCTGCCGATAACGCACCCAGCCGTAGGTGTTGAGGTACGCGGGGTTGTCGGAGTCGCGGAAGTTGCGCACGAGCTCCTGCGCCTTCGCGTGGCTCACGTCGTCGTCGCGATAGGTCGAGAGCAGCATCGCGAGGTTGTTCGCGAGCGGCGCCGACTGCGGATTCGCGCGTGTCAGGCTCTCGTAGACTTCGATCGCGCGTTCCGGCTCGCTGTCGCGCTCGTAGAGCGCCGCCAGATCCATGCCGAGCGCCGGGTTCGGGCCCGCGTTCTTGAGCCCATCGGCATACGTGACCTTCGCATCGTCCTTCGAGCCCTTCGCGAGCTGCGCGAGCGCCTTCGTGCGGTACGGGAGCCACCAGCTCGACTGCACGCCGATGGCTTGCTCGGCGAGCGCGAGCGACCCGTCGAGGTCGCGGTCGGCCAAGCGGATCTCGGCGAGCAGATTCATCGCCACCGTGTGATCTGGATACGCCGCGAGCACGCGCTCGAGGCGTTCTTTGGCTTCGGGCCGGCGATTCGACGTCACGAGCACGCGGGTGAGCGCGCCCAACGGCTCGGCGCCGCGCGGAGCCTTCGTGAGCGCCAGCTCGTAGCTCTCGAGCGCGCCCGCGACGTCGCGCACCGACTCGCGCGCGACGCCCTGGAGGTAATACCCGAGCGGGCTCTCGGGCTGGGTGTCGATGACCTTGCGCGCCGTCTCGGCGGCGCCGGCTGCGTCGCCCGCCGCGCCGAGGAGGCGATATTGGAGCTCGAGCGCCGCGAGGTTCTGCGGGTCCGTGGCGAGCACTGCGTCCACGAGCGTGCGGGCTTCGTCGTTCGCGCCGGTCTTCACGAGATAGTCGGCGAGCTCGAGGCGCACCTCCTTGTTCGCCGGGTCCACCTCGACCGCGTGCCGGTAGTTCTCGCGCGCGAGATCGGGCTCGTTGTTCTGCACGTGCGCGGCCGCGAGCGTCCGTAGCACGGGTACCGAGTCGGGTTGATCGCGCAGCACGGCGCGCAAGTCCGTGATCGCGTCGAGCGGCCGCCCCTCTTGCAGCGCGAGCGCGCCGCGGAGCACGAGCGCGTCGTTGTCGCGCGGATTCTTCTCGAGCACGTGCTCGATCAACGGCCGCGCCTCGGCGATCCGATTGGCGCGGATCTCGAGCGTCGCGAGGCGGTTGCGCGCGCCGAGCCCGCTCGGATCGTTGCCGTTCTTCTCGATCACTTCGTTGTAGACGCGCTCCGCGTCCTTCGGCAGGTTGTGCGCTTCGTAGAATTGGCCCGCTGCGATCTTGAGCTGCCCGTCGTCGCGGTTCTGCTCGAGCATCTTCTCGAGCTCGGCCTCGGCCGCGTCGAACGAGCGTTGGGCCGCGAGGTAGTTGAGCAAGGCCATCTTGTGGTCGACGGCCTTCGGGTCGAGCGCGATGACCTCGCGAAGCGTGCCCTCCGCCTTCTCGGCCTGGCCCGTCGACGCGTAGAACCCGACCAGCCGCTGGCGCTGCTGCCACTCCTTCGGCCGGAGCTCGACGATTTTCTTGAGGTTCGCCTCGGCGGCATCCTTGTTGCCGCGATCGAGCTCGAGCTGGGCGAGCACGGTGAGGAGGTCGACGCTCTTCGGCTTCGCCGCCAACGCGTGTTGCAGCAGCTCTGCGGCGCGGTCCGGCTCGCCGCGGCTACGATGATAGATGCCCGCGAGCAGCGCCACCGCG
>Ga0137410_10000362_pt1 | contig 31844 bp, 25 predicted proteins | sample CZODoug1_16funga_FD_108878 | JGI IMG/M metagenome (GOLD analysis project Ga0137410, IMG submission 108878) | Vadose zone soil fungal communities from Angelo Coast Range Reserve, California, USA - CZODoug1_16fungal (Illumina Assembly) | ecosystem: Environmental > Terrestrial > Soil > Vadose zone... | reverse complement strand
GTCCCAGGAGCCGCGGGCGTTGGCCATGTAGATGGCTTGGAACAGTCCGAACACCGCGATCGAGATCAGATAGGCCACGAAGAAGTTCGGGTCGAAGAACGCGAAGGCCAGCGTGAGCGACATCAGCGCGATGAAGATGTTCCACATGCCGCTCTGGGCGTACTGGGTGCAGATCTTGACGACCGTCTTGGAGTCCTCGATGTCGGCCTCTGTTTTGTTGAGGTCCATGTTCTTCTTGATGAACTCGACGGCCCGATACGCGCCCGTCGTGACGGCCTGCATCGAGGCGCCGCAGAACCAGTAGATCACGGCGCCGCCGCAGATGAAGCCCAGGAGGACGGGGGCGTCCGTCAGGCTGATGTGGAGGAGCCCGGCCTTCTCCAGGATGAGGATGATGGAGAAGATCATGGTGGTGGCGCCGACGACCGCCGTGCCGATGAGCACGGGCTTGGCCGTGGCCTTGAAGGTGTTGCCGGCCGAATCGTTGGCCTCGAGGAGGTGTTTGCCGTTCTCGAAGTCCGCGTCGAAGCCGAAGTCCTTCTTGATCTCCTCCTTGATGCCGGGGAGCTTCTCCGTCTGCGCCAGTTCGAAGACCGACTGCGCATTGTCCGTCACCGGGCCGTAGCTGTCGACCGCGATGTTGACGGGGCCCATGCAGAGGAAGCCGAAGGCGACCATGCCGAACGCGAAGGTTGCCGCGTAGGCGCCCAACACGTCGTGCAGGGAGTACATGCTCACGAAGTAGGCGCCGCCCATGAGGCCCGCGATGAGGAGGCCCTTCCAGAAGGCGCTGAAGTTGCCCGCCACGAGGCCCGAGAGGATCGTCAGCGACGCGCCGCCTTCGCGCGATGCGGTCACGATCTCGTGGACGTGCTTCGAATGGGAGCTCGTGAACACCTTCGTGAACTCGGGGATCAGCACGGCGGCGAGGGTGCCGCAGCTGATGATCGTCGCCAGCTGCCACCAGAGCGCCGGGAGTGCGGTGACGACCGGCGCGTCCTTCACCAGTCTCGTCACCGACAGGTCGCCGATCAGGAGCCAGCTCATGCCGAACGAGGTCGTGATGCAGAGGATCGCGGCGATCCAGATCAGGCGGCTCAGCGGCTGCTCGAAGTCGAAGAACTTCATGCCCGCATATTTGGCCTTGGAGATGGCCTCGTTGATGAAGTACGAGCAGCCCGACATGAAGTCCATCAGGAAGCGCATCGCGAAGATCCAGACGATGAACTTGACCTGCAGCTCCTCGTAGTTCACCGCGATCTTGGTGGTGAGCGCCAGCGTGATGAAGGAGATCAGCGCGACGCCGGTCACGCCGTACGTTTCGAAGCCGTCGGCCGTCGGTCCGACCGAGTCGCCCGCGTTGTCGCCCGTGCAGTCCGCGATGACGCCCGGATTGCGCGGATCGTCCTCGTTGACCTTGAAGACGATCTTCATGAGGTCGGAGCCGATGTCCGCGATCTTCGTGAAGATGCCGCCCGCGATGCGGAGGGCCGAGGCGCCCAGCGACTCGCCGATGGCGAAGCCGAGGAAGCAGATGCCCACGATCTGGCGCGGCAGGAAGAGCAGGATGATCACCATCATCACCAGCTCGAGGGAGATCAAGTAGAGGCCGATCGACATGCCCGCGCGGAGCGGAATGGAGACCACGTCCCAGGGATTCCCCCGCAGGGCCGCGAAGGCGGTCCGCGCGTTGGCGTACGTGTTCACCCGGATGCCGTACCAGGCCACCGCGTAGGAGCCCGCCATGCCGACCACGGAGAAGAAGAGGACCAGCAGGGCGGTGCCGAAGCTCTTCCCCTGGAGGCCCATGAAGTAGTAGGTCATCGCGGTCCCGATGATCGCGAAGAGCATCAGGAGAAAGCGGCCCTGCTGGATCAGGTAGGTCTTGCAGGTCGTGAAGATGATGTCGGCGATCTTGAGCATGGACGAGTGGGCCGGCAGGATGCGGATCTGGTGCCTCAGGTAGAGGCTGATGCCCAGCGTTCCGGTGATCACCATCGCGCCGTAGAGCAGCAGGTTGTACGCCGTGACGGAGTGGCCGGCGATCTGGAACTTCGCGTGGTGAAGGTCGGGAATCGCGAGGTCCGAATCGTCCGCAAAGGCGAGGCCCCCGCCCAGGAGGACGAAGCCGAGAACGAGAAACAGCAGCGGGGTGCTGAGCCGGCCGAACCTGCGTCTCACGAACGCCTCCTTATGAGTAAGATCGAGCCGACGGGTTCCGGGAAGTTGGGCGGTATTTAACTGGGCTGACCGCGGAAAGTCAAGACTACCCTACCCCGGATTAGCGGCGCAGGATTCTCGGGACTAGGGGCCGACGTCGACCTTCAGCCCGTAACGGGTTTCCGGGGGCCAGGGGAGCTCGGGGGAGGCGGCTTCGATCTTCAGCAGATAGCGTCCATAGGAGGTAACGGCAACCTTGAGCGCGCGGCCGCTGGTCACTGTCTCCTCCAGCATGGGCTTGCGATCCGCGTCGAAGAGGGTGATCTTGAGGGGCATCGACGGTCCGGGAGGCCGCGTGAAGGTGTACGTCAGCGGAATGGGTTGGGGCGGAACCTGGAGTCGCGCGACTCCGGGCGGCGGGTCGGGCGGCTGAACTTCGGTGATGTAGTAGTCGACATCCAGGCCTTCCGGCGCCAGGTTCGCCTGAAGGGCCTCCTCGCCGGGCGACAGGATCCAGGCCATGTCGGGACGATCGTTGCATTCCTGGACGTCGTCGCCGTTCGTCAGCGAGAGCTTGGTGCGGTTGAGGAGGGCGTGCGGATTGAAGCGGCCCCAGAGCCACTGCTCGTCGATCGGGCCATATTGCAGGATCAATCCCTGCAGCAGCTTGAGAAGTTCGAGCCGGTCTTCCCGTTTTCCGCTCCGGGCCTTGTACTCCAGGTCGACGATGTCGGGATAGCGGGCATACAGCTTGGCCTGGTCCGAGAACAGCGTGGAGATGAGGTTCTTGTACCTCCGCCCGCCGGGGGCGGGCAGGGGGGAGTCGGGTGCCCGCGCCATCATGTCTTCGCATTGCTTCTGGGCGCGTCGGAAGGCGGCCTTGGCTTCCTCGCGCTCATCCAGCTTCCACTTGTACATGCCCTGCATCACCAGGCACAAGCGGATGAACCCGTCCATGGTGTCCGGGTAGAGATACAGCCCCATCTGCGTGAGCGCAAAGTCCTTGTCCAGCAGTTCCTCGCGGGCCAGGTCCAGCCAGGGGATCGCGAGCTCGAACGCGCCCAGGGACCGGTCGGACGTCCGCCCGTCGGGCAGGAGTTCCCGCTGCAGCTCCCGGTCGTCCTCGATGCGCTTCAGCAGGGGCATGTCCAGCGAGCCGTCCCTCCACGAGGGCTTGTGCCAGAGCGTATAGGCAAGCTGGTCCTTCAGGTAGGGATTGTTCGGGAGCACGGAGATGCCGCGACGCAGCCACTGGAGGCCGAACTTCACCCATTCCCACGACTTCTCGGGATCCGTGAATCCGTTGGCCACGTTGTAGGCCGAATGCCATCCCAGGTGCGACCAGACTTCGGGATTCCGTGGCTGGACGTAGGAGATCAGCTTGATGATCTCGCGGCGCTCGTACCAGCGCTTCTCCTCCTCGACCTTCCGCAGCTGGATCCAGAGGATGTCGACGGCGACCGCCCGGAATGCGCCGAAGAAGAGCGAAGCAACGTAGGTCGGCAGCACGTCGCTGGCGGGAAGCCCGGCCACCCGTTTCATGGGCGCCTCGGAAACGGTCTCGGGCTGCTTCTCCAGCCCGAAATGCTGGAGGAGGATCAGACCCGACAGCACCACGACCAGGGCGATGGAGCTCTTCCGGCTCATCGGTCGAAGTCCTTGAATGCCATCACCAGCGTCCCCAGCGCGATCATCACGACGATCGGAATCCAGGCCCTGCTGCCGGCGATTCCGATCTCCCGCCAGGAGACCGCCTGGTCCTTCAGAACCCAGACCGAGAAGTCGAAGTGGGCGAAGTCCGGCACCGCGGCCAGCACGATCTTCGAGGTCTGGGTGGAGAACTTCAATAGGCCCAGGGGAAGGTTCTCGGGCGTCTCCACCTTCTTGTCCTTGGAGAGATGGATTTCGGCGAGGGAGCGGTCGATGTCCCGGGACCCCTCTCGGACGTAGCCGTGGATCGATCCGACGAGATAGAGCAGGATGCCCAGCAGGATGCTGAGCGGGGCCGACAGGAACGTCGAGGCCATGAGGGTGATGGACAGCACGATCATGGACTGGAGGAGGACCAGCAGGAGGCCCCGGGCGAAGGCCAGCTCGAAGAGCATCGACTTCTCATAGAGGATGAGCCAGTCCGGAGCCGCCGCGATGATGCCGTCGCCGTCCGCGCCGCGGAACTCAACCCGGAGGGCGCCGCGATCGCCCAGGAGGGAGCCCGGAAATTCGAATTCCCGCTCCTCGTTCGTGTTCATCGACACCTGGGTCTTGTGGGACGCCCCCGACGGGCCGATCACCTTGATGTCCACCGTGCCGGAGGCGCGGTAGGGATCGCCCTTGGCCCCGAAGATCAGCCGGGCCTGCATGCGGACCGTGTCGCCGAAATCCGAGCGCCGGAGATCGGGGAAGGTCCAGACCAGGGCGCGGTCGGGGCCGAACTCCACGGCGGCGCTCGCCGGTCCCCCCTCGAGGGCGTCGCCCCCCGGGAAGGCGAAGGAGCCTGCCTGCAGTCGGGGGTAGGCGACGAGGGGCGGGAACTTGCCGCCGGAGAACAGCTTGACGGTGCGGAGAAACGTGGTGGTGACGGCGCCCATGGATCCGATGAAGACGGCCAGGAGCAGCGCGTAGCCAAGGTAGCGGCCCAGGAACACGACGGGCTTCGACACGGGCTTGGTGACGATCAGGTAGATCCGCTTCTGCTCGAAGTCCTGAGGCAGGGAGAAGCCCGCGAGGAAGAGCCCGACGATCGCGGTGAAGATCGCCGACGCGCGGAGGGCCCAGATTTCGATCAGTCGGAGCCGGGCCTCCACCTCCACGGCGGGGAAGAACAGGATCGAGCTCATCAGCGCGAGCCCGAAGAGAAGGAGGATGGTGAAGACCTTCCGCCGCCGCGCTTCCAGCAGCGTCATGGACGCGATCGCCCAGAGGGGTCCCAGCAGCGCCGTCACTGCTTCCCGGACCCGTCCGCCTGCGGCTTCTTGTAGGTCAGCCCGTCGCCGCTCTCCTGAACCGTGCGAAGGAACACGTCCTCGAGCGTCTCGAGCGTATTCTCGGCGTGGACCAGCCTCGCGCCCTCCGCGCGGGCGAGCTCCTCGATCTTTGCGCGCGCGCTGTCCGAGAGGTCCTTGAACGTCAGCGAGACGGAGTCGCGCTTGACGAGGATCTCGCGCACGGGCCCGTGGACCTTCGTCTGGCCCTGATGCAGGATCGCGATGGTGTCGCAGACGTCCTGGACGTCGGCGAGCAGGTGACTCGACAGGAGGACCGTCTTGCCGCGCTGCTTGAGTTCGAGGATCAGGTCCTTGATCTGGCGCGAGGAGATCGGGTCGAGTCCGCTCGTCGGCTCGTCGAGGATGACGATGTCGGGATCGTTGATGAGAGCCTGGCAGAAGCCGACGCGCCGGGTCATGCCCTTGGAGTATTCGCGGATCTGACGGTGCCGCGCGTGCGCAAGGCCGAAGCGGGTGATGAGTTCGTCGGCGCGCTTGCGGCGCGTCTCGCGGTCGAGGTCGAAGAGGCGTCCGAAGAAGTCGAGCGTCTCGTCGGCGTTGAGCCAGCGGTAGAGGTAGGACTCCTCGGGGAGGAAGCCCAGCCGGGACTTGGCGGCGACGTCGGTGGGGGGCTTGCCCAGGATGGTGGCCTTGCCCGAGGTGGGGAAGATCAGGCCGAGGAGCAGCTTGAACGTGGTGGTCTTGCCGGATCCATTGGGGCCGATGAGGCCGAAGACCTCGCCGGGCTTGATGGAGATGGAGAGGCTGTCGAGACCCTTGTGCTTGGGACGCCCCCAGAAGTCCTTATAGACCTTGGTCAGCCCCTCGGTCTGAATGACGGCGTCCATGGGTCATTCCGCCTGTAAAAAAAGCCACGAGAAACGAGTCGTCAGTTGATACGGACCAGACGGCGTCGACTCCGTGGCTTTTTGATCACAATCTCCGAGGACTACCGGAGATTGGCTTCCTTCTGCATCTTGCGAATGAGCTGGCGTTCCTGGCGGCGGCGCTTCTCGCTGGGCTTCTCATAGAACGCCGTGCGCTTGATATCGCGCGTCAGGCCTTCTTTTTCGCAGGCCTTCTTGAATCGCTTGAGGAGCTGGTCGAGACTCTCGTTCATCCGGACTTTGACGCGGATCAAGCACTCACCTCGTTTCAGTTCACCCGATACGGAGGCGATTATAGCGCGGGCTCCGGGGGCGGGCAACAGATTTCTGGGGAGCGGATCGGGGCGTTGGCGCGGCCGCCGCCGTTCTTTTTTCCGGGGGCCGCTGGACTTCCTCGAATTTGTGAGTTATATTTTGTAACAGACGGTTCCACCCCGGGGGAAGATCGGCGTCCAGGAGAGAGAGGGAGTATGAAAAGCAAGTCGGGCAGCCTCTACGAAGTCCTCAAGTCCGCGTCGCGGCCCTCCGGCGATGCCGGCGCGCCCTCCGCTCCGGATACCACGCCGGTCGGCGACGGCAATCAGGGCACGCTCCAGGAGCGCCTGGCCGCCTACAAGGCCGCCAAGCTCGCGGCGGCGCAGTCGGTCTCGGTCGAATCCCGGCCGGAGCCGCCCGCGCCCAAGGTGAGCGCGACCACCCTCGTCCTCGAACCGGATCCCACGCCGCCGCCCATGCCCGTCGCGACCCGCATGGAGCGTTCCGCGCCCGCGGCGTCCGCCATCGTCGTGGACACCGAGCCCGAGGCCCCCGCGCGGCCCGGCCTCGGCGAGCGCAGCATGACGGTCACCTGGAACACGTTGCTCTTCGGCGGGATGATCGCCGTCGGCCTGCTCTTCATCGCGTACGCCGTCGGCCTGCATGTCGGCAAGGCCGCCGCGCTGACCGCCGTCCCGGCCGCTCCGGAAGCCGCGCGCCCGTCGGCGCCCCTTCCGCCGCCGGTCCGGGCCGTCGCGCCGCCCCCGGTCTTTGCGGCGCCTCCCGCCCCGCGCAAGGAATTCACGATCCGCCTCTGCGAGATGAAGACGACGTCGTCGCAGGAGCGGCTGAAGGCGCTGGCCTTTGCCGAGGACGCGGACCTGAAGAAGGCGCTGGAGCGCGCCGGCCACCGCGGCTTCGAGAAGGCCTTCATCAACCGCGGGAGCGAGGTCCGGATGGCCCTCTATGTGGACCGCTTCGCGGACAACAATTCGGACGCCGCGAAGGCCGCCCTGACGGCGATGAAGAACTTCCGCTTCAAGAACCAGACGCCGTTCGCCCAGGCCGCCTTCGAGGAAGTGCAGCCCCGATAACGCGACAGGACCCTCCCGGCGACCGCCATCGCTGGGCAGGCCGCGGAGCCGCGGTCCAGGAGAGGACGCGTCTTCGCGGCCTTTTTATTTGCGGATCGTTCTTGATTTGGCCCCCCTGTTTTCGTATCCTTCGACCCACCTATGTCGATCCACAAAAGCCTCGCGACGGCCGGAAACCTCCGCCGTCATCGCAATGTCCTGACCCGCTCCGAGCGCCTCGACGCCATGAAGAAGGAAGGGCGCTGGAAGGAAGGCGAGTCCATCTTCAACCTTCCCAAGATGCGCAACATCATGGCGAAGGCGAAGAAGAAGGAAAAGGAAGCCGACGCCGCCGCTCCGGCCGCCGCGGCTCCTGCCGCAGGCGCCCCTGCCGGCGCGAAGGGCGCCGCTCCAGCCGCCGCCGCCAAGGGTGCCGCCCCCGCCAAGGACGCCAAGGCCGCGGCTCCCGCCAAGAAGGACGACAAGAAGAAGTAAATCTGGGGATAACTGGGAAACCCCCGTCGGGGACGACGGGGGTTTTTCTTTTTACGGCGTTGCCGGCCGGATCCGGATCGCCACCCCCTGCCAGTCCCGCTCGAACTGCGCGCGGGGGAGGGAAGCCCTGCCATAGAGGGGATCCAGGACGGACACCCGCTCCCCTCCGACCTCCGTGACGACGATGCAGTGCCCGACGCGCGCGTTGATCCGGGTCATCACGAGCGAGGGCACCGGGATCCCGTCGTAATCGGGAGCGAGAATCTCCGGCACCCCGCGGCCTTCCATCTTGATCCGCAATCCGCGCATGATGCCGGCATCGCTGGTGCCCGAAAGGCTGGTGCCGCCCGCCCGGGTCCTGCAGAGCCCCGCCATCTCCTGTTCCGTCACGACCACGCCGTATCGGTGCAGGAGCATGACGGAAGACGCCGCCGCACAACTGTAGCCGGACGTCTGGATGCAGACCCCGTCCGGAGTCGCCTCGCCGGTCAATTCGTGCGGAATCGTGGCCAGATAAGCCACCACGCCGCACTGGATGGGGAGATAACCCGCGACGGCCAGAAGCAGGTCCCGCTTCCAGACCGATTTCCACACATGCGCCAGTCCCGCGCCGAAGACGAACATCGCCGGGAGGAGAAACCACCCGTGCTCGACCGCCGGATACCAGTTCCAGGGGAACAGCCGGGGTTCGAGGGCCGGGATATGGGCGATCACGGGCTTCACCAGGACGAGGCCGAGCATGATCGCCACCAGAGCCGTCGCCTGCTTTCGCGGACGCCGCATGGCGGCGACGCCCAGCCACAGCATGAGCGCCGTACCGGCCAGCTGAAGGGCGATCCAGATCACGTCGGGCGTCTCGCCTACTGGATCAGTTATACCGCGCCGGGACTACTTCGTCCGGTCGGCTTCGAGGCGGGCGCGGAGGTCGGGGTCGCGCGCCTCGCGAAGCGCCGCGTCGAGATGGCGCCGCGCTTCGGCCGGCATGTTCAGCGCGCGGCAGGAGAACGCGATCTCGGCCATCCGCTTCGCCCGCACGTCGAACTCGGTGAGCGGAGTATGGTCGATCGACGCCTTCCAGGCCGCAATGGCCAGTTCGTGCTTTCCGTTGAAGACGCGCGCCTGCGCCAGCGTCGCCATCGCGTCGGCCACGTCGAGTTCCGCGTTGCGGACGACCTTCTGTCGGACCGACCGGATCGTCGCGTCCCCTTCCTGCTCGACGGCCTTGTGCGCGCGCTGGAGCGCCGCTTCGTAGGCCTCGACGGCGCGCTCGGCGAGCCGCTCCGTCTCCGCCGGCTCCCGCTTGAGCTCCAGATAAACGTTGGCGAGGTTGTTGCACACCCGCGGATCCGCACCGTTCGTCTTCTGGGCGAGCAGATACTCCTTGAGCGCCTCCTCCGGCTGGTGCTGGAAGAACAGGCAGTTCCCGAGTCCCAGCCGCGCCTCGTACAGCGACTCGTCAGCCTTCAGCGCCCGGCGGTACAGTGACGCCGCTTCGTCATACCGGCCCTTGGCCTCGAGATTGGCGGCGTCGGCGAAGATCTCCTCCGCCTTCGAGATCTCGAGCTCCAGCATCAGGTGTCCCGCGGGCTGCCAGAGCGTCTCGATCTCGTCGTACGGGATCAGCCGTTTGCTGTCGTGGTACTCCTCGCAGACGATCGTCTGCTCCTTGTCGCTATATCCGATGACGACGAAGCAGTGATACCGCCCGCCGCCGGCCTCGACCCCGATGATGGGGGGCACGCCCCGGTCGATGGCGTTCTTGATCCGTCCGACGCTGCCCTCCACGAACGTCGCGCGGAAGCCCTTCTGTCGCGCGAGCAGGGGGACCTGCGTGGACAGCATGCCGTTGAAGTTCGAGTTCCGGCCGTAGAACGACAGTTCTTCGACGGAGGCCGCCTTGCCCCAGTAGTTCATGACGGCGCAGACCGACTCGGGGACGCATTCCGCGGTGAGGCGGCTCTGGGGAAGGGTCACGGGCCTGGGCAGGATCACATATCCGAGGGCGGGGTCGTCGGGGATCCGGTCCACCGTGCTTCCGATTCCGGAGCACCCGGCGATCAGCGCCGCCGTCAGGACTGCGAAAAGGAAGCGGGGATGCTTCAGGCTAATCTGTCAGCTTGATGATGATGATGACGACCACGACGGTCAACAGGACGAGTCCGCCCACCCACTCGTACCAGTACAGTCCGGCGGCGTTCTGCACGCGATTGAGATCCTGGGCGAAATAGTTGGTGTCCTCCGGGCTCAGGTCGCGGACCTGGCGCTCCGCTTCGGCGGCGGGCATGCCCAGCGTCTGCAGGCGCGACTTGATCTTCTGCTCCGACGCGGTGTCGTTCTCGGCGCGCCGCGTGGGGATGACGTCGGCGAAGCACGGAATCAGCGCGAGGTGAAACGTCACAACCCCCAGGAGGAGCTTTTTCATAGTGCCGTCACCCACGAGTTAGTCTTTACCGACTTCGATGACGATGAAGACCGCCACGCCGACGAGCGCAGCGATGCCGAAGACCCACTCCCACCACAGATTGTCCGACTGGCCGCCGAAGTTCTCCTGGCCGACCAGCTGGATGCGCTCCGGGCTGCCCGCGAAGTACGTTGTCTGGTCGTCCGTCAGCTTCTGGAGCTGATCCTTTGCGGCCTCGGAGCTGACGCCGAGCTGGGTGAGACGGCTCTCCACCTTGCGCGAGGCATCCCGGGTGTCCTCCGCGCGACGGGTGGGGATGACGTCGGCGTACAGGGGCTGGGCGCAGATGCCCGCCACGGCCAACGCCACCAGCAGTCGACTCACTGCGAGCATACGGTCCTCCTCAAGCGCTCCACCCAAGCCCGTCCGGAGGGTTTTCCGGAGACCTCGGATTATAGGGGGCAGGGAAGAGGTGTCAATAAAAAGGCCACCTTGACCCTACCCCCGGCGATTAATATATTAGGACGGTCCCAGCCCCCAATATCCTGCACAACATGAACAGAAAAGCTGTCGTCCTACTTTCCGGCGGTCTCGACAGCATGCTGGCGACCCGGGTGATCCTCGACCAGGGCATTCCCGTCACCGGCATCCGCTTCATCACCCACTTCGGCTGCGATCCCGTCAGCTCGGGCTCCTGCGGACGCGACGTCGAGCCGCTGGTGAAGGCCTGGGGCCCGCTCGGCTTCACCGTCCGCATGTCCCACCTGGGGCAGGACTATATCGACATGGTCAAGAACCCGCGCTTCGGCCGGGGGAAAAACATGAATCCCTGCGTCGACTGCCGCCTCATGATGCTCTCGTGGGCGCGCGAGGCCCTCGACCGCGAAGGCGCCGGCTTTCTCGTCACCGGAGAGGTCCTCAACCAGCGGCCGATGTCGCAGACCCGCGAGCGCTTCCAGCAGATCGACCGGGAGCTGGGGCTCCAGGGCCAGATCCTGCGTCCGCTTTCGGCCAAGCTCCTGGCGCCGACCCTCCCCGAGAAGGAAGGCATCGTCGACCGCTCGCGGCTGCTCGACATTTCGGGGCGCGGACGGCATCGCCAGTACGCGCTGGCGAAGGAGTACGGCATCACCGACATCCCGCAGCCCTCGGGCGGCTGTCTTCTCACCGATCCCGGGTACTCGGCCCGGCTGCGCGACCTGTGGGATCACGATCCCGACGCGGGCGCGCGCGACATCAACCTGCTCCGCATCGGCCGCCACTTCCGTCCGACGGACCACTGCAAGGTGATCGTCGGCCGCATGGAGGCCGAGAACCACCTGCTGAAGGCCTTCCGCGGTGCCGGCGATATCCTGCTCTATCTGAAGGACCACCAGGGGCCGATGACCCTCGTGCACGGACCCCACGGCCTCGACGAGATCCGTTTCGCCGCGTCCCTCACGGTCCGCTACGGAGACGTCCCGGAAAAGGCGCCCGCCGATGTGATCGTCGATCGCAAGGGCGGCATCCCTTATTGCATCACCGCCGAGCGCGCCCTCGAAGAGGAGTACCAGCCTCTCCGAGTGGCCGCCTGCTGACCGGCGGGCCATGGCTCGCCGGACCGCGCTTTCGCTGATCCTCCTGATCATCGCGGCGGCCGGCCTCCGGGCCTTCTGCTTCACCGGGCTCCAGATCGGCGACGACATCGTCTATTCCCACGTCGCGGAACACCGGCTGAGCGGTGACCCTGACATCACCAACACCCAGGGCGCGCGCACGGGATTCATGCTCGCGATCGTGACGTCCTACGCGATCTTCGGCCCGGGCGAGGTGTCGCTCGTGCTCTACAACGTCCTCTGCTCGATCGCGTTGGTCGGCGTCCTCTTCCTGCTCGCGCGAAAGCTCTTCGGGGAGGCTGCGGGCCTGCCCGCCGCGCTCGTGGCGGCCGTGCATCCCAACCTGATCCGTTACGCGTCGGAGTGCCACACCGATACGCCGGTCGCCCTGTGGATCTCGCTGGCCGTGCTCGCGTTCGTTCACGCGCTGGAAGGGGATCCGAAACTCCGGCTGCGGGTGCTGTCGGGCCTGCTGCTGGGATGGGCCTTTCTGCACAAGGAGTCCGTGGTCTATATGGCGCTCTTCTTCGCCGGCCACCTGCTCGCGACGAAGCGGTCCTGGAAATGGTATGTCCCCATCGCGCTGCCGGTCGTCGCCGTCGCCCTCGCGGAGATGCTGGGATTCTGGGCGGTGACGGGGAACCCGCTGGAGCGCTGGGCCATGATCCGGAAATGGCACGCGGGGCACTATATGGCCGAGCGATACACGACGCTCGGCTCGATCCTGTATCGCCAGTTCATCGAGTTGCCGGTGCTGCTCTTCACCCCCTGGTGGGGCAACCGCTATATGGGCATCATCAACCTGGCCTGTCTGGTCACCGGAGCCTGGAGCCTCCTGAAGCGCACGCCGGGTGCGGGCCTCGCGGCCGGCTGGTTCCTGGCCCTCTATGCCGGATACTGCTTCTGGCCGTCGTCGTTCTCGCCGTTCCTTCCCGGCTTCTTCCTCTTCGACTGGACCCTCCCCGCCCTCGGGGCTCCGCTGGCGGCGATGTTCGGGAGCCTCCCGCATCGCGTCCCCCCGGTCGCCGTCAAGGTGGCCATGGCCGGCATCTGCGTCGCGGCGGCCGTCACGCTCCATACCGCGCGGAACGACGGACGTCCGTATTCCGCCGGCGCGCGGGAGGCGGGCCCCTGGCTGCGGGCGCACCCGAACGCGCGAGTCATCACGGACGACAAGACCATCGAAGGGCTCGACTTCTTCGAGGGGCACCGTCCCACGCGGCTCTATATCCCCTTCCAGGACGTCTCGATCTACGACGGGGCGGTGGTCATCGTCGACAAGTTCTGGTCGCAGCCGGGGAAGTGGTGGAGCCGGCCGGTCCCCGAGATCGCGCTTCACCCTCCGGCGTCGTGGAAAAAGCTCCACGAGTCGGATCAGATCGTCATCTATCGGCCGTGACCGGGTCCGCGAGCCGGTAGCGTCCGGCGCCTTCCCGTAGCACGAGGCCCTTCCCGATCAGCGCCTCCAGCGTCCGCTCGACGCTGACCGCGGGCAGGCGCGTGACGGCGGCGATGGATTCGGCGCTGTCCATGCGGCCGGCCAGGCGCCGGAACACGGCCCGTTCGAGCGGCGTGAGCGTCGCCGAGGGGGCGAGCAGCGACGCGAACACGGGGATCTCCTCCAGGATGTCGGCGGGCTCCTCCACGAGCTTCGCGCCCTGCTTGATGAGCCGGTGGCAGCCCCGGGACAGGGGGCTTTCGACCGACCCCGGCAGGCAGAAGACGTCGCGCCCCTGCTCCAGGGCCCAGTCGGCCGTGATCAGGGCGCCGGACTTCTCCGCGGCCTCGACGACGAGGACGCCCTGCGAGATGCCGCTGATCAGGCGGTTGCGCCGGGGAAAGTTGACGGTCTCCGGCGGCGCCTGGAGCGGGAACTCCGAGAACGCCGCGCCGCGGCCGCAGATCTCGTCCAGCAGCCGTGCGTTCTCCGGGGGATAGGTTCTCAGAAGACCGCAGCCGAGAAAGGCGATCGTGCGGCCCTCGGGCGCCGCCAGCGCCCCGCGATGCGCGGCCGTGTCCGTCCCCCGCGCGAGACCGCTGACGACCGTGATGCGGAGGCGGGCGAGTTCCTGACCGAAGCGCAGCGCCTGGCGGCGTCCGTAGTCGGTGCACTCGCGCGACCCCACGATTCCGATCGCGAGCACATCCGCGCCGGTCGTCGCGCCCCGGCGATAGAGGACGATCGGATGATCGTAGAGGCTCCGGAGCGCCGGGGGATAGTCCGGTCCGGTGGCGGGCAGGATCCCGATCCGGTGCCTGGCGGCCAGCGCCATCTCGGGGCCGGGATCGGGCGCCTCGACGATGGCTTTCGACGTCCGCGGGCCGATGCCGGGGACGCGTTCGAGTTCCCGGCGCGAGAGCCCGGGGATGCGCTTCAGCTCGAACTGCTCGAGGAGCCGCCGCAGCAGGGAGCTGCCGACCATGCCCGAGAGATTGAGCCGGACCAGCGTTTCGAGTTCGTTCAGGCACCCACCGCCTGAGTAGTGGGTCGGAAGGCGAAAAAGTCGGCAGGAATTCGGCGTGGCCCGGGGATTGCGCCGGCGGGACTAGAGCGTGATCGTGCGCAGGGCGGCGGCGATCAGGTCGGACGGGACCTCCACGCCCCAGCGGACCCTGCCGATCGTCTCGGGCAGGACGAAGCGCGTCTTGCCGGACACGTTCTTCTTGTCCAGCTTCAACGCAGAGAGGACCTTCTTCTCCGGCAGCTTCTTCACGCGCGTGGGCAGACCGCAGAGCTTGAGCAGTTTGTTCTGCGCCGCCAGCAGCTCCAGCGGCGCGATGCCCAGCTCCATCGACAGGATCGCCTCCGCCTCCATGCCGATCGACACCGCCTCGCCGTGGTGCAGCAGCTTGTAGCCGCCCGCCGCCTCCAGCGCGTGGCCGATCGTGTGCCCGTAGTTGAGGATCGCCCGCTCGCCGGATTCCTTCTCGTCCTTCGTCACCACGTCCGCCTTGATCGCGACGCAGCGATAGATGATCTCGTCCAGCACCGCCAGGTCCCGCGTGCGGATGCCCTCGATGTTTGCCCCGAGATAGTCGAAGAGGGCGGCGTCGCGAATCATGCCGTACTTCACGACTTCGCCCAGGCCGGACACGTACTCCCGCGCCGGCAGGGTTTTCAGCGCGGCGGGATCGCAGAAGACGGAGGCCGGCTGATAGAACGTGCCGACCAGGTTCTTTCCCTGCGGAAGGTTGACGCCGGTCTTGCCGCCGATGGCCGCGTCGACCTGCCCCAGCAGCGTGGTGGGGAAGAGGTGGACGCGGATGCCGCGCATATAGGTCGACGCGACGAAGCCGCCGAGGTCGGAGATCACCCCGCCGCCGACGGCGAAGACGGCCGATTTGCGGTCCAGTCCCGCCCGGGCCATCTGCTGGTGGATGCGCCCCGCGGTGGCCAGGCTTTTCTGGACCTCGCCCGATGCCAGAACGATGCGGTGGACGGGAGTCCCGGCGGCCTTGAGGCCCTGTTCGACCGGCTTCGCGTAGCGAAGGCAATTCCGATCGGTGAGGAGAAGGGCGCCGGAGGCGTTCAATGCGCCGGGGGCCAGGAGGGAGCCGGCACCGACGACGATCGTGGAGGAGAGCAGGGGGATCTCGCGCACGGCGGCAGAATAACAAACTCCGGGAACCCGCGCAATCGGCCCCGCGTCTGAGAGGGGAGATTGAGAAAGGAGCGGGATATGACCAACGCCGGACGCTGGGCGATCGTCGCCGGAAGCCTCGTCGCCCTCATCTTCATTGCGGGATTCTTCCATTCGGAAGCCAAGAGCCCGGTCGCGGGCGGGCCGGCGTTCTGCGAGGCCCCTCCTCCCTCTCCGAAGCGGGCGAGGCTCAACGGTGCCATCGAGGCGGAGACCCGGGACGTCTTCAAGGCCGCTTATGCCGCCGCTCCTGAGGCACCGGCCGGGGGGCTGCTCGCCCTCACGGGCGCCCCGGGATACCGGCGCGCCGGCGAACTGTCGCTCCGGGTCAACGACTGCACCAAGGCCGAGGACGACCTCGAGGGCAAGCTGGAGAAGATCCACGGCGAGATCGTCGACATGCTCATGGAGGGGACGGAAGGCTCGCGGACCTGCAGCCTCTCGGTCCTGATCCCCTCGAACGAATTCCGCAGCTTCATCACGCAGCTGCGCGGCATGGGCAAGGTGCAATCGGAGCGGATCACGGCGTCCAAGCTGAAGCCGGGGCAGGCCGAGGCGACGCAGACCGCCGGCGCCCCGGATCCCCGGGAGCTTTCGCTGGTCTCGATCCGCATGGCCGACGAGAAGGTCGCGCAGAATGTGCTGGAGAGCCGGGGCATCCTGGCGTCGAGCTTCGATCGCGGCGCGTCCCACTTCATGAAGGGGGCGGCGGTGATGGTGGAGCTCCTCGGGCTCATCCTCCCCTTCGCGCTGGCGTTCTTCGCGGCGGCGCTGCCCTTCGTGGTGCTGCGGCTGCGCCGGGCGCGGACGGCTGCGGCGCACTAAGCTGACGGGTCCGGCCGCGGTCTGATATACTTGGACCGTGGCCGGAAATCCGGAAGAACTGGCGCTGATCCACCGGTGCATCGCGGGGGAGTCCGACGGCTGGCGCGACCTCATGAAGAAGTACGGCGCCCTCGTCGCCCACGCCGTCCGGAACACCTTCCTCCGGGTGCTCAAGCAGGCGGACGCGAGCCTGGTCGACGACGCCATCCAGGCGGTCTGGCTTTCGCTCTGCGCCGACGGCTGCCACCGTTTGAAGGGATTTGAATCCAAGGCGGCTCTCTCCACCTGGCTCACCGTGCTCTCCACACGCCGTGCGCTCGACTATATCCGTTCCGAGATGCGCAAAGGCTCCATGCGCCACGTGCACCTGGACGACGAGGATCGCGACCTCGTCAAGGAGCTGGCGATGCCGGAGGCGGAGGAACAGTACTCCCTGGATGAGGTCTTCGGCCTTTACGAGGCGATGGACAAGCTTGCCGCGGCGGACAGGCTGATCCTGAAGATGTATTACCTGGACGGCCTGTCGTACCGCTCGATCGCGGGCGTGATGAATGTCGCGCCGAACACGGTGTCGAGCTATATCCTGAGGGCCCGCGACAAGTTGAAAAAGTGCATCAAGGAAGGGAGCGGCGGCGTCTCATGAGCGCCATGGAGAAGTCCTGTCCCGAGCCCGAAACCCTGGCCCGCTGGCTGGAGGCTGGGCTTTCCGCCGAAGAGCGCGTCCGCGTGACGTCCCATCTCGCGGCCTGCGACGACTGCCGCCGCTCGGTCGCGCTGGCGTCGACCCTGGACGCGCCCCCGGCCGCGACCGTGAACGAGGTGCTGCTGCAGCGCGTCGTCACCGCGTCGCGCCGCCGCCGCATCCCGCCGCTCGCCGTCGCGGCCGCCGCCTTCATCGCCGTCGGGATCGGCCTCAGCCTGATCTCGTTGACGAAGTCCGAGGCGCCGGCTCCGACCCTGGCCGTGGGCCTGCATAACGCCCCCGACGCGTCGCCTGCGCCGGTCGTGGCGGCGAAGCCCGCCCCGGCGCCGGTCGAGCCGCCTCGCCCCCAGCCGGCCCCGCCCCCCAGGATCGAGCCCCCTCCGGTCGTCGTGGCCGCCAAGGAAACACCCAGGCCGGCGACGCCTCCGGCCGACCCCTCCCCCAAGGAGACTCCGGTGCCGGACGTGAAACTGGAATCCGTTGCCAAGGGTCCCGATCTCGCGCCCGCTCCCGAAGACAATAAGGCGTATGTCCCGGTTCTCGTCGTCGATCCCGTCGGAGATCTGTGGCTGCGTCGCGACCAGGTCGACGCGAAGGTCGTGGCGGTCGAGCGGGCTGCGCGGAAGGACCTCCTGACGGCGCGTACGGCGGCCGCGTCGTTCTCCCTGGAGGCCCGCGCGTCGGTGATGCTCGAGAAGGGCTCCGAAGCGGCGTTCTCGAAGGTGCAGAGCGACGATGCCTACAGCCTGGCGCTGGGCCAGGGCCTGGTGATGCTCGACACCGAGGGATCCTCCCAGAAGTGGCGCATCGCTTTCGGGAAGAACGAGCTCGACTTCAGCAACTTCAACGGCCGCCTGTCGGTGGAGTCGCGCGGAGACCGGATGTCCGCGATGCTGCTCGACGGCTCGGCCGAGCTGAAGATCGGCGCCCTCGTGAAGAAGGCGCAGGTGGGTCAGGAGCTCGTCCTGACGCACGAGGGCCAGGTGGTGGAGCAGAAGGGGGAGGCCCAGAAGAGGATGGCCCGCTTCGACGAGCTCCGCCCGAAGCTGTTCATGGCGTTCGCGGCCACGTTCGACGAGAAAAAGGACGACCTTCCGCTCTTCCCGTATACGGTGACCGCCGGGCGGCTGGTGCCGGGCCCGACGGGGCTGTTCCTCCAGTGCGAGGGGCCGCCGCCGGCGAAGAGCGGCGACCGGATGACGATCGCCGGCGAAGTCCGTCCCGAACGCTCCTTCAGCGTGGCCTCGGGCATGGTGCTCCGCTTCCGGTACCGGACGACGCTGCCGACCTTCACCGCGAAACTGGGGAAGTATTCCGCCGAGGTGACGTCCCGCCGCGCGGGCCAGTGGACCGACGTGGAAGTGCCGCTCCGGGACTTCAGCTTCGAGGGCACCCCGCTGCTCCCCACCGACCCCGTGGACGGCATCCGCTTCACGGGGACTTTCGACAAACGGGTTGGCCAACTCGATATCGACGGGGTACAATTCCTCAGACGGGTTCGGTAGACTCGGAGGGGAGCGGTGAGCCTAACAGCGGGCGCACTCATCGGGTTTCTGGCCTGTGTTCCCACACCCCAGGACGAAAAGCCCTTCCAGGCCGAACTCCGGCGCTTTCAGGACGACTACTACAAGGTCGGCGCCAAGGACGACGACAAGATCGCGGCCGTCCGCGCGCTGGCCCCGTACCACCACGAGCGCATCGTCCGCGCGCTGTCCCCGCTGCTCACGGAGGCGTCGATCCCCGTCCGGCTCATGACGGCGCGCGAGCTGGGCCGCTTCGCGGGCGTTGATCCGGCGGCACGGGAGCTGCACGCGGCGCTCCGGTCGGCGGCCAACTCGGGGAAGCGCGAAAGCGCGGTGAGGATCGAGATCCTGCGCGGGCTGGGGACGCTCCGCTACGCCCCCGCCGGCGGCGACGTCGCGAAGCTCGTGGAGGACAAGGAGGTCTGGGTCGCCAAGGCCGCCATCGACGCGGCCGGACGGATCCGCACCCTGGATGCGCTCACGCCGCTCATCAAATCGCTGCGCCGCATCGAGAGCAATAACGGCGACTCCGAGACGACCCTCAATCCGCTGGACGACCTCTTCCCCGAGATGCCCACGGCCGGCACGCTGCTGAGGGCGGACCCCCGCCAGACGGCGAAGCGTCCCAGCGAGCGCGAGGTGCTGAAGGCGCCGATCCTCGGCGCCCTGCAGTCGATCAGCCGGCAGAACTACGAGAACGCCCGCGACTGGGAGACGTGGTGGTCGAAGCGCAAGCCCAGTTTCAAGCTCCCCGAGTAGGTCGCCCCGCCGCCCTCAAGGCACCTGTTTGCGCGCCATGACCAGTCCCTGCATGTTCGTGCGGAACTTGTCCTGAAGCGTGCGGGGGACGGGGGTGCCGGTCTCGTCGAGCTTCTCCTGCGCCGCCGTATAGAGGATCTGGGCGTTCTTGAAGTCCGACAGCGCCTTGACGCCTTCGTCGATCCAGGTGGCGTTGTCGGAGGTCGCCTTCGACTTCTCGAGGTGGGTCTTGCCCGATTCGTGGTACTCGTCCGCCTTCTTGGTCATCTCTTCGACCGTCGCCGGGATCGCCAAGCTTCCGGGGGGACGTCCCGCGGGCAGCGCGGGCGGCGGCGTTGCGGGCCGGGGCGCCGGAATCTGGGCGACTCCGGCGGACTCGCTTTCGGGGAGCGGGGCGAGGGCCGGCACGACGACCGGCGACCTGGCCAGCTCGTCCAGCTGCCGCGTCAGCTTCTCCACGAGGGCGTAGCGCTCGTACTGGGCCGTGCCCTCGTAGTATTCGCGCCGCCCGGCGCTCCAGCAGTCCTCGCACTCGCTGCCGTTGCCCTTGCAGCGCGGACAGACGACGTCGACGAAGTCGGTCGTCAGTTTCGCGGTGGGATCGAGACCCTTTTTCGACTCCTCGAGGCGGCGGGTGAGATCCGTCTTGCGGTTCGCGCGTCGCTGGCGGTCGTCCAGCCATCCCTTGAGCTCCGCCGCCTGCTCGACGAGGACCTTGGCCATCGCGGCGGCCGCGGCGGGCGGAAGGAGGGCGGCGAGCCAGGCGGAGTCGCCGAAGCCCTTGCAGGTCGCGCAGGCGATCATCGCGGCGCCTTCGCATTTGGCGCAGGCGACCATCGCCTTCCCGCTGCCCTGGCAGAGGGCGCAGGGCTCGGTCTTCTTCCCGGCGCAGCGGTCGCAGGTGATGCGGCCCGCCGTGCACGTCTCGTAGTCGGCGAGGAATCGCCGCGCGCCCGAGCCGCTGATGGGCGTCAGCTGCCCCTTGTTGTTGTTCACCTTGATCTTCGTCTTCCCGCTGAAGACGAACATTTTCATCTCGCCCCAGAACTTGGAGCAGGGCTGGTTCGCGGAGCCGTTGGTCTTCGCCCCGGTCTTGCTGTTCACGGACTCCGTCTGCAGGGAGAAGCTGCCCCCCGTGCAGGGGCTCATGTGGTAGGTCAGCGTCTGCGGATCGAGCTTCGCGCGGACCGTCTTGCCCTTGTCGTTCTTGACCATCACCGTGACGGGGTGCTCGGCGGTGATGACGATCGGGCCCTTATAGCCGCGGTGGTCCAGCGAGCCCGATCCGTCGCAGATCATGCAGGTGATGGTCCCTTTGGCCTCGCAGGGGGTGCAGGGTCCGAGCGTCAGGCCGGCCTGGCAGGCGGTGCAGGGGGCGGCCCCAGCACCCTTGCACGTGGCGCAGCCGGTCTGCGTCTTCCGGGGCTGCTTGAGCAGGAAGAGCAGCCGCATCAGCTCGCGGGAGAAATTGGGGGCATAGACGTCGGCGAGCAGCGCCGCGTGCGAGAGCGGCAGCTCCACCCCCTCGACCTTGCCGTCACCGTAGGCCTTCAGCGCTCCGGCCACGTCCTGGGTGATCTGCCGGGCGATGGCCGGGCGCGCGATCTTCTGGGCCGGCACGCCGGGGGTCTGGCCGAGGGCCTTGAAGGCCGCGACCGGGTCGCTGGCGCGAAGGGCCTCGAATTTCTTCGCGGCGTCGTCGCCCTGGGGCGCGGCGGCCATCGCGGCCGGCGCCAGCACCAGGGTCTGGATAAAGGTTCGTCGCTCCATCGTGAGATCCCACTCTACTAGACGGTCCGCTGCCCCATAAGTACTACGCTCGCAAGGGCGCATCCCTCCGGAAATAAGCAGGGCGCCCGTGGATGGTAGGAGGGCGCCCTGGTATTGGGGGAAGAAAGTTTCAAGCTCGAATCAGTTCATCCGCATCCTCAGCATCGGCTGTATCCGCAGGCACATTTCGTGCAGCCTTCCTCCCGGCGCAGCGGGCGGCCGCATTCCGGACAGGCCTCGGACGCCGCCGTCGACGGCGCCATCGCCCGCGCGATTTCTTCGGCCGTCGCCCCGTGCGACAGCCCGACGGAGACGAGGCGTCCCACGACGTCCGGCAAGGGCCCCGCAGGAGACGGAGCGGCGGGCGGCCCCGGATTCCGCAGGGCCATTGGCTGGGTCTTGCGGGACCGGTCCCGGTAGACGGTGACGCCCTTGACCCCGTGCTCGATCGCCAGCTCGAACACGCGGCGGACGTCTTCCGGCGTTGCCTCGGCGCGGAAGTTGACCGTCTTGGAGACCGCGTTGTCCGTGAACTCCTGGAACGCGGACTGCATCCGCAGGTGGCCCTCCGGGGAGACGTCGTGGGCGCAGGCGAAGATGTCGCGCCAGCGGGCGGGGATCTCGGAGATGCCGCGGCAGGAGCCTTCGCGCGCGAGCCGTCCGGTCAGGGCCGGCGACGCGAACTTCTCGCGTTCGGCGATCTCCTGGAAGTACGGGTGGACCTCGGGGAGCTTCTCGCCGTTGAGGATCTGCCGGACGAACGCGAGGGAGTATAAGGGCTCGATGCCGGCCGAACAGCCGGCAAGGATGGAGATCGTCCCGGTCGGCGCCACGGTGGTGACCATCGCGTTCCGCATGGGCGCGCCGGCGGCGAAGTAGGCGTGATTCTGGGTCCACGCGCTGCCGGCCCAGCGGGGGAAGGGGCCGCGCTCGCGCGCGAGGTCCTGCGAGGCCTTCCACCCCTCGTCCCGCACGAAACGCATCACCAGGCGGCCCAGCGAGAGCGCCTGCTCGGATTCATAGGGCACGCCCAGGCGGAACAGCATGTCCGCCCATCCCATCACTCCCAGCCCGATCTTCCGGTTCGCCTTCACCACCTCTTCGATCTGGGGCTTGGGGTACGAGTTGACGTCGATGACGTCGTCCAGGAATCGGACGGCGAGGGCCGCGGTTTCGGCGAGCGCCTTCCAGCGGATGCGGCTTTCGGGCGACGTCGCCGTGCCCAGGGTGCCCGCCGGCTCGACAAAGTGCGCCAGATTGATGGAGCCCAGGTTGCAGGCCTCCCAGGGGAGCAGGGCCTGCTCCCCGCAGGGGTTCGTCGCCGAGATCTCCCCCGCGGCCGGAGTGGGATTATGGCGGTTGGCGCGGTCGACGAAGAAGAGCCCGGGCTCGCCCGACTCCCATGCGCGCTGCACGGCGAGGTCGAACACGTCGCGCGCGGTCCATTCCCGGTCGTCCACGCCGGAGACGTTGCCCTCGGCGTCGCGCACCTTGTCGCGGAGCGGGGTCTTGCGGCCGGTGTGCGGGTCGACGACGAAATGCTTCAGGTTGCCGCGGAGGGACCGGAGGAACTCGTCGGTGACCGCGATCGACAGGTTGAAGTTGCGGAGCTCGCGGGGATCGGACTTCGCCCGGATGAAGTCGAGGATGTCCGGGTGGTCCACGCGGAGGATGCCCATGTTGGCGCCGCGGCGGAACCCGCCCTGGTGGATCGCGTCCGTGGCGGCGTTGAAGACCCTCATGAAGCTGATCGGGCCGCTGGCGCGGCCGTGGGTCGACTCGACCCGCGTCGCCTCGGGGCGGATCCTGGAGAAGTCGAAGCCCGTGCCGCCGCCGGTCTTGTGGATGAAGGCGGCGGATCGCAGGGTGTCGAAGATGCCTTCGTCCTTTTCGTCGATGATCGAATCGGCCACGGGGAGGACGAAGCAGGCGAAATACTGGCCGAGCCGGCGGCCGGCGTTCATGAGCGTCGGCGAGTTGGGGAGGAAGTCGAGCGCCGCCATCATGCGGTAGAAGCGGGACGAGGTCTCGCGCACCCGGGCGTCGTCCGCGCCGTGGACGCGCTCCGCGAGGGCGACGTGGAGGGCGACGCGCCAGAGCAGCTCCTCCGGGCTCTCGGCGGGGCGGCCGTGCTCGTCTTTCAGGAGATAGCGCTTGCGGAGGATGGCGACGGCGTTCGGCACGAGCGAGACGGGGACATCGGGCCGCCCGAAGGATCGGACGTCTCCCCCGTCCAGTTGTCTCTCCGTCATCCTTCTTCCCCTGACACACGATTACTAGTGCGTCGAGGGACATCGTACCACAAGGGCCGGGTGAGTTCAAGAGTGCTCCCCATGAACGATTCGGAACCGGCGGTCTCCGGGCCGGGATAAACTTCGGGCGGAAGGGAGGAACCATGAACGTCCTGCTGCTGATGGCGGTCCAGACTCTCTGGTCCGGCCCCGTGGCGGATGCCGAACTGCCCCGCTCCCTCGACCAGGAATTCAAGGAGCCCCGGGAGCGGCAGCCCGTCTATCCCTGGATCGGCATCGAGCCCCTGGCCGTCTGGACCGCGTTCGACGGCGACCTCCACGTGAAGAACGTGTGGGGATACGGAGCGGACGTCACGGTGACCCTCGATTACGGCACCCAGGCCTTCCTCGGGTTCCGCGCCGGCTATATCGGCTGGAACACGCGGGTCGACATCGGGGCCGGAATCGAGAAGTCCTGCTGGGTCCGCCAGTACCGCCTGGGCGTCTACGGCCAGTTCCCCTTCCGGTTCCTCGAGATCGGCGTGGGCGCCAATGTGGGCGGCTTCCGGTTCCGCCGCGACGGCGACGGCGACACCGCGGGCTTCTTCGAGTTCGAGGCGATGCTGGGCGGGCGCCCGTCGCAGTTTGTGTGGATCGGCGTCGTGGCGATGCAGACTTTTTCGTCCTCGGACTTCAACCATTCGTCCGAGCACTTCATCCTGAACTACTCGATCGGTCCGGCGTTCGAGCTGCGCTTCTGACGCGCTATCGGGGCGTGAAGGTGGTGTAGCAGCTGGCGCACTGGACGCGGCCGCTGGCGTCCATCGCGGCCTCGAAGACGTGGTCGCAGATGACGCAGGTGTACTTCTTCCTCATCAGGGTCGGTCCGCGGACGGGCTTGGGGGTTCCGACGGGCGGCAGACCCGCCTGGACCGAGCGCATGACCTGGGTGGCGAACTCGGCGTCGGTCCGCGTCGAGTCCGTCGGCTTCCCGTCCTTGAGCGGTCCCTTGCACTTCGGGCAGTCGATCGTCTTCCCCTCGGACAGGGTGAGGACCGTATAGGACAGCTTGCAGGTGGGGCAGCTCATGATCTTCTTGAGCTGCTTGTTGAGGACTTCCTTGACCTGGATCGCGGTGAGGAAGCCCTTGGCGACGAGGATCTCCCCCAGGGAGCGGGCCTCACCGGGCGCGGCCTGGATCCGGAGGCACTGGTTGACCTCGTCGGGCGTCACCAGGCCGTGCTTTACGGCGAGCTTCCCGAAGAGCACCGCCTCCTTGCGCTTCTTGACGAGGGGGTCGACGAGGTCCAGGTTCTGCCGCTGGATCTCGAGGACCTTCGCGTGCTGGTCGGGGGTCAGGTAGCCTTTTTCCACGAGCAGGTCGCCGAGGCGCGGGGCGGGCTGGTGGGGGGACTGCAGCTGGAGCTGGAGCCGGGTGCACTCGTCGATCTGCGCCTTCGTGCAGAAGTCCTCGTTCAGCGCGATCTTGCCGAAGAGCAGTTCTCCGCTCGCGGGCACGTCATTACTCCCATTCGATGGTGGACGGCGGCTTGGAGCTGATGTCGTAGAGGACGCGGTTCACGCCCTTCACTTCGTTGACGATGCGCGAGCTGATCGAGGCCAGGACGTCGTAGGGGATCCGGGCCCAGTCGGCCGTCATCCCGTCGAGGCTTTCCACGATGCGGACGGAGACGGTCTCCTGGTACGTACGCTCGTCGCCCATGACGCCGACGCTCTTGACGGGCAGCAGGACGGCGAAGTACTGCCAGATCTTGTCCTGGAGCTTGGCCTTCTCGATCTCCTGGACGACGATCTCATCGGCCTCGCGGAGGATCTCCAGGCGCTCCGGGGTGATCAGGCCCGGGCAGCGGACGGCGAGTCCCGGGCCGGGGAAGGGCTGGCGGCGGACCAGCTCGTCGGGGAGCCCGAGCTCCCGGCCGATGCGGCGCGCCTCGTCCTTGAACAGCGTCCGGAGCGGCTCGATGAGCTTGAAGCCCAACTCCTGGGGCAGTCCGCCCACGTTGTGGTGGGTCTTGATCTTGGCCGAGGGGCCGCCCGTCGCGGAGCGGGACTCGATCACGTCGGGATATAGCGTCCCCTGCGCCAGGAACTTCACCTGCTTGAGCGGCCTCGCGGCGGCCTTGAAGACGTCGATGAACAGGTGTCCGATGATGGTCCGCTTCTTCTCGGGGTCGGTGACGCCCTTGAGCTTGCTGAGGAACTTGTTCGAGGCGTCGATGACGACGAGGTTGACGTGCATGCGCTTCTCGAAGAAGTCGCGCACCTTCTTGGCCTCGCCCTTGCGCAGGAGGCCGTTGTCGACGAAGACGCAGGTCAGGCGGCTGGAGACGGCCTTGTGGACCAGGGCCGCGACGACGCCGCTGTCGACGCCGCCGGAGAGCGCACAGAGGATATGGTCCTTGCCGGCGGTGCGGCGGATCTCGGCGATGGCGTTGTCGACGTAGGACTTCATCTCCCAGTCGCCGCGGCAGCCGCAGATGGCGTAGAGGAAGTTGCGGAGGATCTGGGTGCCGTACGGCGTGTGCTGGACCTCGGGGTGGAACTGGACGCCGTAGAAGGCCTTCTTTTTGTGGCGGACGGCGGCGAAGGAGCAGTTCTTGGTGGAGGCGAGCACCTCGAATTCCTTGCTGGAGGCCTCGACCTTGTCGCCGTGGCTCATCCAGACCTGGGTGTCGTTGGGGACGCCGCGGAACAGCTTGTCGCTGGCGTTCTTGACGTGGAGCTCCGTGCGGCCGTATTCGCGCTCGGCGGCGGCGGAGACCTTGGAGCCGAGGATCTTGGCGCCCAGCTGCAGGCCGTAGCAGATGCCCAGCACGGGGACGCCGAGTTCGAAGATTTTGGGATCGCAGGTGGGCGCCTTGCGCTGGTAGACGCTCGCCGGGCCGCCCGAGAGGATGATCCCCTTGAGGCGGTGCTTCTTCAGCGTTTCGGGGGCGACGTCCGGGGTGAGGATCTCGCAGTAGACGCTGGCTTCACGGGTGCGGCGCGCGATCAGCTGGGTGTACTGGGAACCGAAATCCAGAATGGCAACGTAGTCGTTGTCGGGCATTCAGGGGACCCCCAAGGGCGATCGATTCATGCGTGTGTGAATCAGCGACGGTTGACCGGTGGGCCGCACGTCCCCCCCTCTCCGGGAATCGGGCCGAGCCCGAAAATCCGCCCCCGTCAGGCGCGTACATTAAAGTCTTTGCGAAGGACAGTCAAGAGTTCTTTGAAATCCTTGAGCTCGTACGACGCCTTGGTCTTCCCCTGCAGCGCACCGTGGCGGCCCCGGCGGACGTGCACCGTGATCATCCCCATCGCGTTCGCCGGGTCGATATCCTGCAGGGGATTGTCGCCCACGTAGAGGGTTTCCTTCGCCTCCACCCCTACTTCGTCGCAGGCCCGCTGGTACAGCTTCGGGTTGGGCTTGGAGATGCCGATCTGGTCCGAAATGAAGATCGCCGTCGGCGTGAAGTATTCGTAAAGACCCAGCCGCAGCAGCTTGTCGGCCTGCTTCTGCTGCAGGCCCGACGTGATGATCCCCCGCAGCAGGGCCGTCCGGCTCAGCCTCAGGAGCCCCGGCGGGACGTCCGGGTAGGCGCTCAGGAGGTTGATCTTGGCGGTGTGGTAGGCGTGCACCCCCGCGGCCACCAGGATCGCGGAGTTGACGCCGTCGAAGGTCCTCCGGGGCAGCCGGAGGAGCAGCTTGTCGAAATGGTGCTCGTAGTTCGACGAGAACTCGGAGATCACCTCGGAGAGCTCGCGGAGGACCTGGTCCGCCGGGAGGCGCAGGCCGTAATGCCGCATGGCCGCCACCGCCGCGCGCCGGGCCTTGTCGGCGAAGTCCGTCGTGGAGAAGAGGGTGTCGTCAATGTCGAAGAAGATCGCCTTCAGATTCATCCGCATGGCGATGGTACCCGACACGGCCCCCGGTCTACAAGCATCCCTCGGAAACGAAACAGGCTCCCCGCCGCGGGAGCGGCGGGGAGCCTGGGTTCGATCAGGTCCGGTCTAGAACTGCTCGTTCTCGCGCTCGGCGAGGTCGATGATCTCCGGCGTCACCAGCATGAGGAGCCGGCGCCGCTCGTCCGACTTCGCCTTGCGGGTGAAGAAGAAGTTGATGATGGGGATGTCCTCGAGGAACGGCACGCCCGAGTGCAGGTCCTTCATCTGGATGTCCTTGAAGCCGGTGATCATGATCGTGCCGCGGTCGGGCGCGGTCACGGTGGTCTCCGCCTTCTGGAGGACGACGTAGGGCAGCTGCAGGATGATGTTCAGGCCGGGCCGGATGCTGAACTGGCGGATCGTCTGCACCTGGGCCAGCGAGGGCCGCATCTCGAGGGTCACGTACTTGCGGTCGTTCGACACGATCGGGCGCACGTCGAGCACCACGCCCGAAGTCAGGATGCCCATGATCGGGTCGTACGCCGCGGCCAGGGTCGAGACCTGGGGCTCGTAGTCCTGGATGTACGCGATCTGCTGGAGGAACATCACGTGCGAGCGCTGCGTGTTGAAGACGGTGACGCGGGGCGCCTGCACGACGGTGGCCTTCTGGCCCTTGTGGACGGCGCGCATGGCCATCTGAAGGGCCGACTCGCCGAGCCACTCGTACTGGAGGCCGAGGCCGCCCTGGCTGATCAGCCGGTTCTGCAGGGGGTCGACGCCGATCTGCGTGAGGGGGTCGTACTTGATCATGGTGTGGAACGTCTGGGCGCGGACGTCCCAGGACTCCAGCCGCGCCGTCTCCTGCGACGAGAAGCCGGCGCCGGTCTGCGCCGTCGGGTCGTCCACGGACGTCGTGCCGCCCGCCGGGATGTCCGTGCCGGGCAGCGTCGAGTTCGCGCGGTTGATGATGTCCACGCCGACGTCGTCGAGGAAGTCGTCGAAGGCCGCGACGAAGCGGCAGGTCACCGACACCATCGTGCCGGTGTAGCTGCGCAGCTTGCCGAGGAACTCGCGCAGCTCGCGGTGCACGCGGGGCGGCGCGTTGACCAGCAGCTGCTGGTTGGGCGTCTTCTCGATCGTCTGCTCGCCTTCCCAGGTGCCGGGCGAGATGTTCTCCTTGATCAGGTCGACGATCTGCTCCTCGCCGACCGACGACTCCTTGGGCTCGTCCAGGGTGAACGTGGCGCCCGTCAGGGGGCCGCCGCCGCCCTTCGAGGGCGACACGAGCTCGACCTTGGGGCCCGCGAAGTCCTGCAGCTTCACCAGGATGTCGCGGATGTCGTGCAGCTCGAGGACGCTGCCGCCGCCGGCCTTCTTGGGGTCCGTCAGCAGGACGACCTTCTCCTCCGTGATGTGGTAGTCCAGGTTGAACTGGGACAGGAGGAGCTTGAGCACGTTCTTCAGGACGAGGTCCTTGACCTTGAAGGTGACGGGCTTGTCGGGGTCGACCTTGTCGCGCACCGCGGCGTCGAGCAGGATGTTCAGGCCCGAGAAGTCGCGGATGAACGCCAGGATGTCCTCGAGCTTCGTGTTCTCGAAGGCGAGGTCGATCTTCATCGTGTCGAGCTTGCGGTTGATGGCGAGGATGTCGGGGTCCTCCTCCGACGTGGTCCCGCCCTCCGTCTTGATGACGGCCTCGGTGATGCGCTTGGAGATGTCGGCCCACTCCTCGCGGGAGGGGAAGCGGACCGTCTGGGACCAGGGGATGACGGCCGCGTCGTCGTCGTCGGTGAGCTTCTTCCACTGCTCGACCTTCTTGGCGATCATGGAGAAGTACTGCTCCTTGTGGCGGGTCTTCTCCGAGTCCTCGCGCAGCTCCTTGGCGACGGAGTAGTGCGGATCGATGATCAGGATCTCGTCGCAGAGCTTGATGCAGCGGTCGAACTTTTTCTGGTCGAAGGCCATGTAGGACAGTTCCAGGAGGTGCGCGATCTTGCGGGTCACCTCGCGCTTCGTCGCGATCTCGTGCGCGGCGGCCTCGGCCTCGGCCATCCGCTTCTTCTCCTCCTCGGTGCGGCGCTCCTCGAGGACCCTGGCGTTGCGCGACTTGACGATCGAGTCCTTCACCAGGGGAAGGAGGTCGTTCATCGCCTTCACTTCATAGGGGATGTTCTGGATCTTGAACTCGGCGTTCTCGAACTCCTTGACCGCCTGGTCGTACATCCGGGCGTTCAGGTAGCGCTCGCCGTCGCGGATGTGCTTGGTGATCTCGATCTGGGCCTGCTCGATACGGACGCGGAAGTCGTCCCGGGCGTCCTCGGCGATCGACCGGGCGCCCAGCTCGGGACGGCCGCCGACCGTGATCCGGTTCACGTCGTTGAGCAGCTTGCGGGCCGCCAGGTTCTCGTGCCAGGCCTCGACGGCCTTCTGGGCCTCGATCTTGGCCTTGTCGAAATCGCCCGCGTTGTTGAAACGCAGGGCCTGTTCGTAGTGGCGCTGCGATTCGTAGATGGCCTGCTGGTCGGAGGTCGAGCGGCCGCGCGCCAGCTCCTGGGCGATCTTCTCCATCTCCGGGCTGGAGGCCTGGACCTGGACCGACTTGTCGGTCATGGGCGCGGGAGGCGGCGTGCCGGGCTCCTGCGCCGCCGGCTCCTGGATCAGGGGCGGCGGTGCGGCGTCCTCGCGCTTCTCCGCAGCGCCTCCACTGCAGCCGATGCCCGCCGCCAATGCGATGGCGGCCAGCGCCGACCCGATACGAAGGATGCGATCGCTCATGATACCTATCCTCCAGCTACCCCGACCCCGGAATTACATCCCCAGCCCTGGCCGGGCGATCTAGAAGCGCCGCCGCTCCTCTTCGCCCGGGATGATGATTCGCACGCGACAGATGATCAGCGTCTGCTTGCGCTGCAGGCCCTTGACCTTCAGCGAGCCGATGTTGCCCAGCAGCGGGATGCTCCGCCACATCGGGATCGAGCTCTCGGCGTCCTCGTCGAAGAACGCCGTCAGGCCGCCCAGCATCAGCGTGCCGCGGTCCGGCACCACGACCGTCGTCCGGATCCTCTGGATGTTCACGATCGGCGTCTCGATCGTGATCGGCAGCGCGTCCGTGATGGGCGCGCCGGGGGCCGTCACGTTCGTCGTGATCGAGAAGATGCCCGGCGGCTGCGGGAAGAGCTGCGCCACCGTGGGCCTCAGCTCCAGCGTCACGAAGCGCCGGTCGGCGCTCACGATCGGCCGCACGTCCAGCGAAATGCCGTCGGAGACGACGTCGACCACCGGGTCCAGCGCGACGGCCGCCGTCGCGATCTGGATGTCGTAGTCGCGGATGTACGCCATCTGGTTCGAGATGCGGAAGTTGCCGCGCTGCGTGTTGAACAGCGTCAGCTTGGGCGCCGTCAGGATGTGGTTCTTCTCGCTCCGGGACACCAGGCGCATGACGACCTCGAAGGAGACGTCGTCCAGCAGGGTCCACTGGAGGGAGCCGCCGCCGTCCGGCCGGTACACCTGGCTGAAGAAGCGGTTCACCAGGAAGTCGCCGACCATGATGTTCTGGATGCGCGCGCCCATGGACCGGGCATTGTTGTTGCCGAACACGCCCGTGATGCCCGCGCTCGTCGCGGGGAGGCCGTTGCCCGGGGCGATGAAGGCCTGGTCGATCGCGCCCAGCACGTATCCGGGCTGGATGTCCGTCAGCGTCGAAATGCCCTGCACGCGATTGAACTGGTTGCCGACCGCGTTCACGTCCCGGAAGTCCATGCCGACTTCCTGCAGGAAGTCATGTTCGACCGACAGGAAGCGGGTCTCCACGGAGACCAGCATGCTCGTCGAGGCGCGCAGGTCCGAGAGGAACTTCCGGATCTGCTTGTGCATCTCGATCGAGTTGCGGACGATCAGGAGGCCGTTCTGGAACTGGATGGACTTGCCGTCGGCCTCCTCCCACTGGTCCTTATGGATCGTGTTCTTGATGAGGTTGGCCAGGTCCTCGCCCGTGAACTGCTGTTTGGCCTCTTCGCCCGCCGCCACCGCGGTGCCGATCGAGTCCTGGGACAGCGAGATGTCCACGCCGGGGAAGTCGGCCATGCCGTACGTGAGGTCCTGAACGTCGTAGAGGTCCAGCTTCACGCGCTTCTTCAGGGCGTCCGCCGTCGTGATGAGGACGACGCCGTCGCGGACCATATAGGCCTTGTTGCGGGGCTGGAGCATCAGGCGCAGGGCGCCGTCCAGCACGATGTCCTGGACCTTGAAGGAGATCATCTCCTGGTCCGGGTTGTCGATGCCCGTGATGTGGATGTTGAGGCCGCTGATCTCGCGGATGTAGTCCACGATCGCCGTCAGGGGGGCGTTCTGCATGTCGATCGTGATGCGGATCGAGTGCAGCTTGTCGACGATGGTCTTGTCCTCGTCGTTGATGTCCTCGCTCATCGCCTGGATGCCCTTGGGCTTGCGCTGGGAGATGAGCTCCTTCCAGATCTCGATGTTGGGGAACTCCAGCTCGTCCGCCTGGACGGTCGCGTTGATCTCGATCTGCTCGAAGGTCCGCTTCCACTCCTCGATGTAGTTCTTGAGGTTGTCCCGGCTCATCTTCATGTGCTGGAGGCGCTGCGCCACGTTGCGCATCTCCGCCACGGAGGTGAGGTTCGTGTTGATGTAG
>Ga0137410_10000360_pt1 | contig 31942 bp, 38 predicted proteins | sample CZODoug1_16funga_FD_108878 | JGI IMG/M metagenome (GOLD analysis project Ga0137410, IMG submission 108878) | Vadose zone soil fungal communities from Angelo Coast Range Reserve, California, USA - CZODoug1_16fungal (Illumina Assembly) | ecosystem: Environmental > Terrestrial > Soil > Vadose zone... | reverse complement strand
CCCGTTGGCGTGCTCGCCGATGTAGTGCCAGCGCTCGGGCGTGTACGAGTCGGTGCCGACCATGAAGCGGTCGGGGAACTCGAGGAATACGCCGCGCCATGCGGGTTCGACTTTCTTGTTGGATGCAAAATCGGTTCTAAAAGCCAGGTCGCACCACAGGTTCTTGTGCTTGCGCAGCATCGCCGCCACTCGCTCGGGCGAATCGAACCCCGAATGCGCCCAGAGAATGCGCGCCTGCGGCCACTGCGCGAACAGGCGCTCGACCGCGTCGACATCGGAATGCGCGTGGAGAAAAAGGCCGTGTTTCTTCGCCAGCTCCACCATCCGCCGCGGCACCGGCAGATCGGCGTCGGCGCCGTAGAGATGGAATTCGCCGATCGCGGCGTAGCTGTACTTTGAGAGGCGGCTCTCAAGATACGGGATGACCGAAGAATCCCTAAACCAGGTACCGACTTCCGAGCGATTGCGATAGGGGCGCAACTCGGGGATAACGAGGTCGGGCGCGGCGGCGTAGAGGCGTTGCTGGCCGTCGTCGCCCGAGCTGGAGATGAGCGCGCGCTTGAGGCCGGCCTTGCGCAGGATCTCGATCGCCTGGGGAACGGGAACGAGCTCCCACGCGTCGAGGCTGTAGTGCAGGTGCGCGTCGAAGATCGGCATCTGGGCTTTGACGAAACCCGAGAAAAGGAACAACAGCGCCGCGAGCACCCTCATGCCGTATATTCTGCCCAAAAAATGCCGGTAACCCCGCCCCGCAACCTCACCGAGCTTTTCCTCGGCTTCCTCTCGATCGGCGCGCGCTCTTTCGGCGGCGTCATGCCCTGGGCGCACCGGGTGATCGTCGAAGAGCGGCGCTGGATGAGCCCCGAGGAATTCACCGCCACCATCGGCTTGTGCCAATTCCTGCCCGGGCCGAACGTGGGCAATGCTTCGATCGTGCTCGGCCGGAAGTGGTTCGGCCTCAAGGGCTCGATCGTCGCTTTCCTCGGCTTTTTCGGCTTGCCGTTTCTCTGGGTGCTGGCGCTCGCCTCGCTCTATTCCGAGTTCGCGCTGCAGCCCGGGGTGAAGTCGGTGGTGACCGGCGTCGCCGCTGCGGGGGCAGGGCTTTTCATCGGCACGGCGATCAAGCTCGGCAAGCCGATCGCGGGCAAGCCATGGGCGCTCGTCGTTCTCATGGCGTGCTTCATCGCGGTCGGCATCGGCCGCGTCTCGATGTTGATCGTCATTCCGGCCGCGGCGGTGATCTCGTACCTGCTCGCGAAGCGCGGCCTGCTATGAACATCCTGCTCGAGCTGGGTCTCTACTTCAGCCTGCTTTCCCTGCTCTCGGTTGGCGGCATGCCATCGGTGATCGGCGAGATGCATCGCTACGTGGTCGAGTCCCGCGGCTGGATCTCGCACAACGACTTCATCGAGATGTTCGCGCTCGGCCAGGCCGCGCCGGGACCGAACGTGCTGATCTCGAGCCTGATCGGCTGGAAGATCGCCGGCGTGCCGGGCGCGCTGGTCACGCTCGCGGCGATGTGCGGCCCGGCGGGAGTGCTCTCGTTCTGGGTGGCCGGCGTCTGGGAGCGGTTGCAAGGCACGGCGTGGCGCGCGGTCGCGCAACGCGCGATGGCGCCGATGGTGGTCGGCCTGATCCTGTCGGGCGGCTTCGTGCTGGCGACCCCGGGCGGCGCGCCCGACTGGCGGCTGTGGATCATCGCCGCCGGCAGCGCCTGGGCGATGGTGGCGACGAAGCTGAACCCGCTCTGGATGCTGGCGGCCGGGGCGGCCGCAGGCGCTACCCTGCTTTAGTAAACACCTGCCGTTCCCGCGAGGCGAGCAACGGCACCGCCTCGGCGAGGTATTTCTTGAAGTGCGGCGTCGCCTGGTGCGCCTCAAAGGCCTTCTCGTCGTTGTAGATCTCGAAGAGCAGGACCTTGGCCTTGTCCTTCGGATCGACCAGCACCTCGAACTGCCGGCAGCCGGGCTCCTTGCGCGCTTCGCGCGCGTTCTCCAGCGCCATCTTCATCCAGCGCTCGACGTTCTCGGGCTTGATCTTGATGTTCACCACCAGCACAAAGCTCATGAGACCTCCTTTGCGGTAATCTACCCGAAGGGGAGGATCACAACATGGAAAGCGCCGCACCGCGTCTGCTGTTTCCGGGGCTGAAGCCCTTCTACGATCGGGTCGAGCCGCTGTCCTGGCTTTTGATCCGCGTCACCGCCGGGCTGATGCTGATTCCGCACGGCTGGCCGAAGTTGATGATGGGCATCACCGCGACCGCGAACATGGCGCTGGTGAAGCGGGGTATCACGCCCGCCGAGCCGCTGGCCGTGATTCTCATCGCGCTCGAGACGCTCGGCGGCCTGTGCATCGCGCTCGGCCTCTTCACGCGCTTCTGGGCGGCGGCGGTATTCATCGAGATGATGGTCATCGCCTACCACCACCTGCCGAAATTCGGCTGGACCGCGCCGGGCTACGAATACCCGCTCTTCTGGGGCCTGGTGATGCTCTCCATCGCGCTGCGCGGCGGCGGGCCGTATTCGCTCGATCGCCGCATCGGCAAAGAACTCTGATCACGAAGGCGCGCAGGGTGCGGCTGCTATAATCGCACCCTCGCGCCCGTAGCTCAGTTGGATAGAGTACCTGGCTACGAACCAGGGGGTCGTGGGTTCAAATCCTGCCGGGCGCGCCAGACAATTCAGGGACTTCGGAAAAGGGGCTTCGTGCCCCTTTTTCATTTTGTCCCGATTTGCAGCCAACTCGCCGCCGACGCGACGTCGGGGAACAGGCGAACGTTCACCCCCCGATTGACGGCAACGGTTACAGCGAACGCCGGCATGGCGGCATCGTCGACCGAGCCCTCGACATAGGCGATCTTGCGCAGCTTCAGTGCATCGGGAACCCGATTAGAGATTACTTCGAAGACGCTGGTGGTCGTCAGGCTCGGACCAGAGAGGTGCATCTCAAGCAGCACCGCGTCGTGTCCCGCGCTCACGCAGGCCGCGTAGGAGTCGCGCAGGAAGCGGAGGGCGTTTTCCGGGGTGCGCTCGCCAACGGCCTTCGTGTGGACATAGGTCTGTCGCTGCTCGACTGTTAGCTGGTAGGACATCAGTGCATTTCCTGTGGAATAGTCATCAAAGTAGTGTGCCGCGAGCGCGCTGCTCCGCTTGGCGTTTGGCGATTTCGCGCCGGGCATGCCAGCGATCAGGGATGATGATCAGCAGCACCAGCGAGAGCAGGATCCAGAACAAGACTTCCAACATCACGAACCTCCAGTCCTTCAGTGAGTCGATTACTGTCTGCGGCTACCGTGAGAGCCAAAATCGATCGCGAGGCCCAGGCTTTCAATAACGTGCTCGCCGACCGGTTCGCATAGATGCAGGGCACGCCAGGCCGCTTCGTAGGCGCGGGCCAGGACGAGTCCTTCCAAGGTTTCGATTGGCTCGCTATCGGAAAGGCGAAACAGGCGGTAGTCCATGGCGTCGGACTATCGTCGAGTCGGAGAAGTGCGACTTGACCGCTAGCGCCAGACGCTAATCCCGGCGCGCCATTCCTTGGAAACCGCTTGGTGCTAGCGGGAGGTGGGCGACTTTGCCCGGTAGTCGCTTGGACTGAGCCCGGTCCAGCGCTTGAACGCGCGAGTGAACGCGCTCGGCTGGGAGAAACCAAGCGAGAAGGTGATGTCGGTGACCGAGCGGCGCGGGTCCTCGATGTAGCGCAAGGCGAGGTCCTTGCGCGTGTCGTCGACGAGCTGAAGGTAGGTCGTCTTTGCCTCGGCGAGCTTGCGCTGCAGCGTGCGCGGACTCATGTGGAGCTGCTTCGCCGTATCCTCCGCAGTTCCTTCGCCCGAGGAAAGATGCTCCAGCACCGCCGCGCGAGTACGCGAGACCACGTCGGCCTTGTCGAGCCGCGCCAGCTCCTCGGCAAGCATCTTGTCGAAGGTCGCCGCGAGCTGTCGGTTGGCCGACGAGAGCGGACGGCCAGCGTCCTTGGCCGAAAGCACGAACGCGTTCTCCTCGACGCCGAACTGGACCGGGCAGCCGAAGAACCGCTCATGGACATTGGCGGAATCTGGCTTCCGACGCCGCAGGGTCACGGCAACCGGTCGCAGCGCCGCGCCTGCATTCATCCGGCACAGATCGAACAGGAGTGCCATCACGATGTCGACGACGACCGCGGCCACCGGCACGACGGCCGGATCGCCGCGCTTCGCCCAGAAACGGACCTTGAGCCCGTGCCGGGTGTCCTCGATCTCCGTAATGCCGCGCTCGCCGACCAGACGCGAGTACCGCACCGCCCGTTCGAGCCCGGTGCGGAGCGTCGAGCTCGACAGCCAGGCATATCCAAGGACGCCCAGTTCCGAGGGATGCCAGCAGCGCGCAGCCTGGAGCCCGAACGCGGGATCGCTGATGAGCGGGATCGCGACGCGGAGTATCGCGTCCATCCTGTCCACTTCGATGCGCTCACCTGGAGCGGCGATGGCAGCGAGGTCGACACCCGCATGCCGAGCGATTCCGACCGCGTCGAGGCCGTGCAATTCGAGGAGGCGCCGGAACATCTGCCCCATCGAGGCAAGGAAACTCTGGCGCGACTGATCGCCGGCCCGTCCGTCGCCCTCACTCACTGCGGGCCTCCCCGATTTGCTTGGCGCGCCCAGTCTGGGCACGGGGTATGATGCCCGCAAGGGGGTCAGCATGAAAAAGACCGTCAGCCTGCTTCTCGCACTGGCTTTTTGCGCGGTTTCCGTCCCGTCGGCCCTGGCTCAGCAAGAGCGCCAGAACTGGACGACCGCAACCCGGTACTCTGTGGTGAGAGGCGACAGCATTCCCGCGATCGTCAAGAAGCTGAAGTACCCGTCGGTGACCGAGAGCCAGATGTACTTCGCGGTCGTGCAGGCGAATCTCAATGATTTCTCGAGGGACACGGTCGATCGCGTCCTCCCCGGGATGAGGCTGAAAATCCCGCCGGAGGCGGAGGTGGCCAAGGTCGACGTCAAGAAGGCCGACGGCTACATGGCCTCGCTGCGCAAGGCGGAGACGATCTTCGCCGAGGGCGTGGCCGCCGAGAACAAGGACGACATGAAGACCGCGGTGGCGAAATACATCGCCGCAGCCAAGATCGGGCATGCCTATGCCCAGTTCAAGCTCGGCCAGCTCTACGACCGGGACTCGACCAGGACCCTGCCGCACGACTTTCAGGAGTCGATGAAGTACTACTACGAGGCACGCAAACGCGGTAAGGAAATCAAGGGCCCGATCAGGGAAGAGGCCAACCAGCGATAGGCGGTCAGCTCTTCGGCAGCGCTTCGATCGGACCTGGTCTCCCGAGCCAGTGTCCTTGAGCCACCTCACACCCGTATTCAGCAAGCGCGCGCAGCTGTTCCCCCGTTTCGACCCCCTCGGCGACGACATGCATGTCGAGATCGTGCGCAAGCTCGAGTGTCTTTCTCACGATGATGTTTGCCGACTCATCGTGCAGCATCGAATGGGTGAATGACATGTCGAGCTTCAGCTCCCTCGCAGGAACGCGCTGCAACTGTTGCATCATCGCGTAGCCGGTGCCGAAATCATCGATTGATAGTCCGAACCCCTTGAGGCGCATGCGCGCGAGAACGTCGAGCGCAGTATGGAGTTCTCGGACGAGACCGCTCTCGGTGATTTCAAGAATGAAATCGGACGGCTGCCCGCCGTGTTCCGCTATGACCGATAGCAGTTTTTCGGGAAGCGACAGGTCCCGCAACGAGCGAGTGGATATGTTCAGCGATACCGCGATGCGGTTATTGGTGAAGCCCCATCTTTTCTTGTCCGCGAGGATCTTCTTGATCACCAGCCAGGTCAGCTCGTCGATCAGCCCCGACGTCTCGAAAGCTTCGACAAATACGGCGGCAGGCAGGATGCCCATCGTTGGATGTCGCCAACGCACCAGCGCCTCTACGCCCGCCAGCTTTCGCGTCTCTATGTAGTACTGGGGCTGGTAGTGAACGAAAAGCTGATCGTCTGCAATCGCTCGCCGAAGGCTCTCGGGATCCGTGGAACCGTCGCCGCCGCGTACACCAGTTGGTGAGGCCTGCTTGGTATCACTACGTTTGGTGAGAATCTTTCGCAGCGACGTCAGACTGACGGGCTTCTGCACGGAAGCGCGGATGTTGAGTCCCAGAGCTTCGGCCAACTGCCCCGCGACCTTCAGGACTTTCTTGTCGTATCCGCTGATCAGAATGATGTCCGACGCATAGTTCTGACTGCTTAGATATCGCAGCACTTGAATGCCGTCGACCTCGGGCATCATCAAGTCGAGTACGACCACGCTCGTATCGGGCGCCAGACTGGCCGTAAATCCGCCGAAGTCTGTCGACGATGCGGCCTGATAGCCGGCGGAGGTGGCCGCGCTGACAACAAGCGCGCACATGTCCGGGTCATCGTCGAGCACCAGCAAGCGCTTCACTGCACCCCCCAACCTTATTTGGCGTACCAACTGACGGTCAGCCGAGCTTATTGTGAGGGCGGTTTCCGATTTCTGCGCATTCACCTGACGCTTCTTGTCCAAGTTTGTCGTTTCGTCCGATTTTCAGCCCGTTTTCATTTGATGGCATGATCGCCAGATGAAGCCAAAGTCCGCCATGACCACCACGGCCGCGAGCCTGCGGCCGACGCTGATGGGAAGCCACCACGCGGTCGCGACGGGCCACTACCTCGCCACACTCGCCGCGATGCGCGTGCTCGATGCGGGTGGGAACGCCGTCGATGCGGGGGTCACCGCGGCGATGGCGTTGGCAGTGGTGCAGCCCGATATCGTCAGCTTCGCGGGAGTAGCGCCGACGCTCGTTTACCTCGAGAAGGAAGGGCGCGTCGTGTCGCTCGCGGGGCTCGGCTACTGGCCCGCGGCGACGGATATCGCGCGGCTCGCCGCGGAGGGCGACGGGAAAAGCGTGCCGGAAGGCCTGCTGCGCACCGTGCTGCCCGCCGCGCCGGCGACGCACATCGAGGCGCTGCGGCGCTACGGGACGATCTCGTTCGAGCAGTCGGCGACGCCCGCGATGGAGCTCGCGCGCGACGGCTTCGCCGTTTATTCGTTCCTCGCCAACAGCATCGCCGATCACGCCGCGGACTACCGGCGCTGGCCCGAGAGCGCGCGCCTCTTCCTGCCCGCGGGTCGGCCGCCGCGCACAGGCGAGCGCTTCGTGCAGGCCGAGCTCGCGCGCAGCATCGCCGGGATGATCGAGGCCGAGCGCTCGGCGCGCGGCGACCGCGACCGGGGCCTGCGCGCCGCGCACGAATACTTCTACCGCGGGCCGATCGCGCGCGCGGCGGCGGCTTACCACGCCGAGCACGGCGGCTTCATGACGGCGGCCGACCTGGCCGGCTTCGAGGTGCCGGTCGAGCCGAGCATCGCCGTGCGCTGGCGCGGCGAAGAGGTCCATTCCTGCGACGTCTGGTGCCAGGGCGTGACGCTGCTCGAGACGCTGAAGATCCTGGAAGACACGGACTTCGCGCGCCTCGGCCACAACACGCCGGAGTACATCCACCGCGTCGCGCAGGCGCTGGACCTCGCCTTCGGCGACCGCGAGGCCTGGGTCGGCGACCCGAAGTTCGTGCAGGTGCCTACCGCCGCGCTGCTCTCCGACGCGTATGCCGCGAGCCAGCGCGCGCGCATCGATCCGCGGCGTGCCTTCGGCGCGATGCCGGACACTGGTCTGCCGGGCAATCGTGCCGCGCGCGTTGCGCCGCCGGCAGCGCGCGGCGCCACCGCGATGGCGCCCGACACCATCTACGCCGCGGTCATGGACCGGCGCGGCAACGCCTACTCGGCGACGCTCTCGGACACGAGCTACGACTCGCCGGTGATTCCCGGAATCGGCATGGTGATCTCCTCGCGCGGGCAGCAGTCCCGGCTCGCCGCCGGCCATCCCGCGCAGGTGGCGCCCGGAAAGCGCCCGCGGCTCACGCCGAGCCCGGGCATGGCCTTGCGCGAGGGCAAGCCGTTCCTGTGCTTCGGCACGCCGGGCGGCGACGTGCAGGCGCCGGCGATGCTGCAGGTGTTCCTGAACGCGACACAGTTCGGCATGCAGCTGCAGCAGGCGGTGGAAGCGCCGCGCTTCTCCAGCGCCAACTTCCCCGGTTCATTCCCGCCGCACGAGTACTTTCCCGGGCGACTCCTCGTGGAGCAGAACATGCCGGAAGGCGTGATCGACGCGCTGCGCGCGCTCGGCTACGACCTCGAGGTGCTGCCGCGCCTGCCGGCGAAGAGCGGCGCGGTCTGCGCCGTGATGCGCGCGCCGGAGGGACTCAAGCACGCGGCCGCCGATCCGCGGCGCGAGTGCTACGCCCTGGCGTGGTGAGGGCGCTACTCGGCGCGGACGCCGGCCTGCTTGATGATGCGGCCCCACTTCTCGGCGTCGGCCTTCATCACCGTGCCGAAGCGCTCGGGCGTGCTCGGCGTCGGATCGGCGCCGAGCCCGGAGAAGCGCTCGCGCACGTCGGGCAGCGCGAGAATGCGGCGCACCTCGGCATTCAGGGCATCGACGAGCGGCCGGGGCGTGCCGGCCGGCGCCATGATGCCGTACCAGTTGTTGAACTCGTAGCCGGTCACCGACTCGCCCATCGTCGGCGTGTCGGGCAGCGCGGCGGAGCGCTGCGAGTCGGTGACGGCAAGCACCTTGAGTCGTCCCGCCTTGATGTGCGACATGGTGACCGGCGCGCCGGTGAACAGCATGTCGACCTTGCCGCCGACGAGATCCGTGACCGCGGGCCCGCCGCCCTTGTAGGGCACATGCACGATGTCGATCCTGGTCGACATCTTGAGCAGCTCCGCGCACAGCTGGTTGAAGCTGGCGATGCCGCCGGAAGCGAAATTGAGCTGGCCGGGCTTCGCGCGCGCGAGCGCGATGAGATCGTTCACGCTGTTGACCGGCAGCGACGGATGCACCACCAGCACGGTGGCGACGTTGGCCACCAGCGAGATCGGCGCGAGGTCGGCCACCGGGTCGAAGCTCATCTTCTCGTACAGGAACTGGTTCATCGCATGCGAGCTCATGGTGCCGAGGAGCAGCGTGTACCCGTCGGCGGGCGAGCGCGCGGCCGCTTCGGTGCCGATGTTGCCGGCGGCGCCGCCGCGGTTCTCCACCACCACCGGCTGGCCCCACTTGTCGCTCATCTTCTGCGCGATGACGCGCCCGAGGATGTCGGTGGTGCCGCCCGGCGCCCAGGGCACGACCATGCGCACCGGTTTCGCCGGATAGGTCTGCGCCGAGACATTGGAAAAAACCACGAGTGCCGCAATGAGGAAAAGTAAGCGCATGGATGCGCGGATCATAGCAGCGGCGGCGCGCAGGTACGGCGAGCAAGGCGTAGCGCCGGAGCCGGTGTTGCGCGAAGCCGTATTTGCACGTCTCTTTGCGGGGCGCTGGCAGCCCCAATGGGATGTCCTGCTGGTCGACCGGAAGCTGCCGCTCGGCGAGCGGCTGACGCGCTTCTATTGCGAGTACCGCGGCAAGATCACCCGCAACGAGGCGCGGCTGTGGACCCGGGCAGGGCTGCTCGGCATGCACGGGCCGGCTTTCAGCCGCACGCTGGAGAAGCGAATTCTTATCCCGGTGGCGCGCGAGCTGCGGCACGCGGCCGGCGTCGCATCGAAGCGCGCGGTGAGCCGGCGCGAGCTCGAGCTGGTGCAGATGCTGCACGGCGCGATCGCCTTTCCGCACACGCGCAGCCATATCTTCGACATGGACGTGCACGGCCGGCTGCGCGATCTGATCGCGATGATGGTGCGGGTCTGGCTCCGCGGCGCGATCGCCGAGGTGAGGAAGATCAACCCTACTCGACTTTGATCTTGCGCTCGCGCACCACGCGTTCCCACTTGGCGGCGCCTTCGCGGATGATCCTCGCGAACTGCGCGCCGTCTGCGGCGAGCGGCTCGTAGCCCTGCGTGGCGAGGTAGTCCCTGAACGCCTGGCTCTGCGCCACCTGCAGCGCCGCAGCCTCGTAGCGCGCGAGCACCGCGGCGGGCGTCCCTGCCGGCGCGACCAGCCCCGTGGTGAAGTCGGCCTCCGCGCCGGCGAGGCCGGCTTCGGCCACGGTGGGCACGCCCGGCAGCGTCGGCAGGCGCTGCGGCGCGGTCACCACCAGCGCGCGGATGCGGTTGCCGCGCACGTGCGGCAACATCGAGGCCGGCGCGTCGGCGAGGAAATCCACCCGGTTGCCGATGACGTCGGCGTACGCGCCGGTGACTCCCTTGTAGGGCACGTGCGTGAAATTGACCTGCCCGACCACGGCGAGCAGCTCGACCACCATGTGCGTGAGCGTGCCGGTGCCGCTCGAGCCGAAGGTGAGCTTGCCGGGATTCGCCCGCGCCGCGGCGATCAGGTCGGCGATCGTGGCGTGCTTCGACTCCGCCGAGGCGCCGAAGACGAGCGGCGATACCGAGAACGCGGCGACGGGCACGAGGTCCTTCTGCGTGTCGTACGGCAGCTTCTGCACGCTCGGCAGGAGCGACAGCGTGCTGGTGGTCGCCGCGAGCAGCGTCAGGCCGTCCGGCACGCTCTTGGCCACGGACCCCGCGCCGAGCGAGGTGGCGCCGCCCGCCTTGTTCTCGACCACGATCGGCTGCCCGAGCCGCTGCCCGAGCGCGTTGACGAAGGTGCGCGTCACCGCGTCCGTGCCCGAGCCCGCCAGCAGCGGCACGACGACGTGGATGGCCTTGTCCTGGGCGAGCGCCGCGCCGGCCGCGGCGGCGACGGCGCAGGCGACGATCGAAGCGAGGGTTTTCATGAGCGGAAAGCTAGCACGATAGAGACGGCCCAAAATCGTCATTCGGAGCGTAGACTGATCTTCCACCAGCGATGATCAGGCAAGGAGCAGAAGTGACTAAAAGGAAGAAAGAACCTTCCAGCGTTTTCTTTCAGAATCTCCGACCGAAGTTTCTCGATTGGCAGCCGCCGACGGAGGAAGAAAAGGCCTTGGAAGTGAAACTGCGGAAGGACGCCCGGGAAACCGAGCTGAAAAGGGTCACCGATCTCGCCAAGAAACGAGATGCGGCGAAAGGCGCCGCAAGAGGGCGCTAGACCGGGGCTGTTGGGCCTAGAGCCATTTGTCGAAGGCGCGCACCACGTTCGAGCCCAGCAAGCCGCGGAATTGCTTGCAGGTTCGCGTCTGTTCGCCGTGCAGCTGCGCGATACGCTGCTTGAACTCGGCTGATGAGGCGTGCTCCACGAGCTTGGTCACGACCCCGTCACTCGGCGTATAGCTGCTGGCGGAAGCGCGATTGTATTGATCCAGCAGCAGTTGAAGCGCGGTTTCCGGATAGACATTCCGATCGGCGATGTCGAACGAGATGTGCATTGAATAGGGGCTTTTCGTCTCGACCTGATGCGGAGTACCCCCTCTGAGGAACAGCGCGTCGCCGGGGTTCAGGGTGACTTCGCCGCGAAGCGGCCCCATCTTTTCCGGCGTCAGCTCCCCCAGATCAACCCGTCGAGGGGCCTGTCGCTCGTGCAGGCGCCAGGTCTTTTGCCCGGCCAGATGCATGACGAGGACGTCATCGGAGTCGCGATGTCCGCGGTAGGCTTCGGCGCCGCGCTGGGAAAAGAACACGACGGCGTTGGACAGAATATTCGGCCTGGATTCGTCGATGGCGGCGCAGAACTGGTTGATCTCCGGAGAAACGATATCCAGTCCTTCGAGCACGAGCGCGGCGCCTCGGGACAAGTACTCCTCGAGTACGCCTCTATTGAGAAACTGGATGTGCGTGCGCTGGACGACCTTGTGCGCGATCGCCTGTGAACAGTCGACCTTCTTGCCCTGGTAGATGAGCGAGAAGTAGTCCGGCATCAGCATCGGACTGTTCACGTAGGCCTTCAGATCTTTCATCGTGAAGAACTCGGGCGTTCCGACCAGCCCTTTCTGATGCCAGTGGTCACGCGCCTCGGGAAGTTTCCACGCCGTCTCGGTGAGGAAGGTCAGCAGGCTCGTGAGTTGAGGATGCATGGCCAAACGCGTGTCAGGGCGCGCCCTGGGAGCCGGGCTCGAGGCCGTGCTTGCGGATCACGGATGATGCGGCCGGCGCGGTGATGAACTTGACCAGCGCTTTCGCCGCGTCCGCCTGCTTCGCGCCGGAGTGGATGCCGGTGGAGAACATGGTCATGCGCTGCAGGGCGCCGGGCAGCGGACCGACATAGTCGATGCCGGCGAAATGCACCAGCTCGCTGATCTGCTGGAAGCCGACCTCGGCGTCGCCGTTCGCGATCAGCGTGCCGACGAACACGCCGGACGGTGTCTGCTTCAGCTTGCCTTTGACCTGGTCGGCGATGCCCATCTTCTCGAACACGCTCAGCATGTAGAGCCCGCTCGGTCCGGTGGAGTAGCCGATCGACTTCGCCGCGAGCAGCGTCCGCTTCAGCGCGTCGGGCGAGCTGATGTCGGGCTTCGGCGCGCCCTTGCGCACGGCGACACCGGTGCCCGATTGGGCGAAGTCGACGCGGCTGCCGGCCGCGGCCTTGCCGAGCTTGATCTGCTCGTCGATCGCCGGCCCGGCCATGATGATCATGTCGTAGGGCTCGCCGTCCGCGAGGCGTTTCTGCACGTTGAGCGTGCCGCTGAAGAACGTCGCCACCTTGTGCCCCGAGGCCTTCTCGAATTGCGCCACCAGCTCCAGGTACGCCTCCTGGGTGGCCTGCGTGGAGATCACCTTGATTTCTTCGGCGCCGGCCAACCCGGGCAGGAGCAGGGCGGCGGCGAGCAAGATGGACGGGGTTTTCATGGTGTCGCAGTCTACATTGACCGAACCCCGAGCAACCGGGCAACATCCGCTCCTCAATTCCCCAGGAGGAGTCATGCTGAGAATCCTTGTTTTGTCGCTGGCCGGCTTCTGCGCGAGCGCGCTGGCGCAGGCGCCCGAAGTGACGCTGACGCGCATGGACTGCGGCAGCGGCGCCAACGACCCGCGCCGCTTCAGCGACAGCTTTGCCTACACCGAAACGACCAAGCCCTTCACGTTCAGCTGCTACGTGATCAAGCACGGCGCCGACATCATGGTGTGGGACACGGGGTACCTGCCGGGCTCGGTCCCCAACGCAACGAACAAGCCGCTGGTCGATCTGCTGAAGCAGATCAACGTCCAGCCCGATCAGGTGAAGTTCGTCGGCATCAGCCACTTCCACGCCGACCACACCGGCCAGCTCGCGCCGTTCGCCAACGCGACGCTCCTGATCGGCAAGGGTGACTGGGACGGAATCAACGCGACTCCGCCGATGGGTGGCGCGAACGTCAACGGGTTCAAGGAGTGGATTTCCGAGAAGCGGAAAGTTGAGCCGCAGAGCGCGGACAAGGATGTCTTCGGCGATGGCAGCGTCGTCATGCTGCGCACGCCGGGCCACACGCCCGGGCACAGCAGCCTGCTGGTGCGGCTGAAGGACAAGGGGCCGGTGATCCTGGTCGGCGACGCGGTGCATTTCCACGAGAACTTGGAGCACGAAGGCGTGCCCGGCTTCAACTACGACCGCGCGCAGACCATCGCCTCGATCCAGCGCATCAAGCAGATCGCGAAGAACCTGAAGGCGACCGTGATCATCCAGCACGACCCGCGCGACATCGGCAAGCTGGCGGCATTCCCCGCCGCGGCGAAGTAGCGTCGCGGCGCTACTGCGCCGTCGAGACTGTCGTTACGCCGCAGGTGCGCAGGTCCGCCTGCCCGCCTGCGGCGATTCCCTGGTACAGCTTCCACAGGTGTTCGTCGACGCGCTGCTCGCGCGGATGCGGCGGATTCCTGGCGAAGCGACCGACGGCGCGCGGCCCGGCGTTGTAGACCGCATAGACGGCGCGCGGCGCGTGATTGGGATCGCCGCTCTTTAGCGCGTAAGGGACGGCGTAGTCCTTCGTGTAGCGCATCAGGATCTGGGCGCCGGCCCGGACGTTGTAGGCCGTATCCCAGCGCAGCCGCTGCACCTCGTAGAAGCCGCGCCACACCACCTGGTTGATCTGCATGATGCCGATGCTTCCCGACTGGGAGCGCAGGTAGCTCACCTTGCCGGCGCGCGTCACGTACTGGCGCCAGCAGCTCTCGATCAACGCCGTGGTCGGCACCATCGACCGATACATCCCGTCGTAGGGCGCGGCGAGCGCGGCGCGCTCCAGCTCGGTCGCGGCCGCTTTCTGCAGCAGCGCGCCGACGCGCGGCTCGTACGCGGCGAGCTGCTCGCGGGTCGGCACCCACCGGTCGAGCGGCAGCTCGGCGGCGAAGGCGCTGGCGATGAAGAAATCGAGCCAGCTGCGCTCCGGCGCGGCCTCCGACTTCGGCGGCTCCGGCACGTCGAAGAGACGGCCCAGTTCCGGATCGACTGCCCAGTCGTGAGCAAGCGGATCGCTCGCCGCGTCGGGTGCGAGGCTGCGGGCGAGTTGGCGAAGGCCGTCGGCGCTGATCGTCGCGCCGAGCCCGGGCGCGGCGCGATCGAGCGCCACCAGGGCGTCGCCCGCGTCGATGAACAGCGAGTAGCGCGCATCGGCGAGGATCGAGCGCAGCTCGCTCCAGGCTTCGATGAAGAGCGCGCGCACCGGATCGCCGGTCGTGGTGACCTCGCCGGCGAGGACCGCGGCGAGCCGATAGCGGCTGTCGAGCAGCAGCGTGAACAGGCGCTGCCGCAGCTCGGGATTTTCGCTGTCGCGGGCTACCTGCTTGATGACGTGCGCGAGGAACGCGTCCCAGGGCTGCAGCGTCTTGTCGAGCGCCTCGAGCTCCGCCTCGGTGAGCGGCGCGGCCGCTGGCGAAGGAGCCGTCGCGCCCGCGGCCGTGGGCGCCAGCCATGCGTCGGGCAGGTTGATCGCAACCGGCACCACGATCTGCTTCGCCTCGACGCGTGGTTGCATCACTTGCAGGCTCAATAGCGCCTGCTCGAGCTCCGCGGCATGCTCGGCGGGCGCCGCGCGGCGCAGGACCGAGAGCAGGACGGTGCGTGAAGCGCCGATGTCGTAGCTGAAGCTCGCCAGGTAAGGATGCACCTGGTTCCGGGCGAGCTGCCAGACCATCGGCACGCCCTTGCGGCCGCGGGAATCGACGAGCCGCGAATCGAGGATGCGCAGCCGCAGGCGTCCCGCCTCATCGATCCGCGGCACGAGACGAACGTGCAGCGTGCCCTGCCAGTCCGCGGCGCTCTGGCAGCGGCCGAAGAGCTCGACGCCGAGCGCCGCCGACCCGGGTGTGGCGAGGCGCAGCTCGCCCTCGGCGCCGGCGAGCGCGGGTGCGTCGAGGTTCAGGAAGCGGCACGGCCCCTCGCGATAGATCGCGTTCGGCGAGGCCGGAAGCTGCGCGGCGAGGGATTTCTGCACCGCTTCGATCGGCACGCGTAGCGGAATCTCCAGCTGGCCGGCCCCGGCGCCGGGGCCGGTGAGCAGAAGGAACGAGAGCGCGAGCAGACGCACGCGTCCACTACGCATCGATCCGTGTGAAACGTCCATCCGCCGCGCGTAGGGCTTCCGGCGGAGCCGTCGTAAGCTCCTGAAATGCCTACCGGTCGCGCCAGGGCTTTCGCGCTTCTCGCGCTCGCCAACCTGATGTGGTCGGGGAACTGGATCCTCGGCCGGGCGCTGCGCGAGTCGTTCGACCCGATCGCGCTCAACTTCTGGCGGTGGCTGGTCGCGCTGCTGGTCCTTGCGCCGTTCGCGGCCGGCGCGGCCTGGCAGAAACGGGCGATTATCCGCCGCCATGCCGGGCTGCTTGCCTTTCTCGCGCTCTCCGGCGTTGCCGCGTTCCAGAGCCTGGTTTATCTCGGCCTCGAGAGCACGACGGCGATCAACGCGGTCCTGATCAACGCCTCGGCGCCGGTCTTCATCGTCATCTGCTCATGGGCGGTGGACCGAGAGCGGGCGGGCTGGCGGCAGATCGCGGGCATGCTGGTCTCGTTCCTCGGGGTTCTGGTCATCGTCTGCCAGGGCGAAGCGGCGCGACTGCTGCAACTGGAGATCCACCGCGGCGACGTGTGGATTCTGCTGGCGATGCCGATCTGGGGAATCTACTCCGTGCTGGTAAGGCGCTGCCCGCCGGAGCTGCGCGGCGCGGCGCTGATCTTCGTTCTCGCCGCGATCGGCGTGGCGATTCTGGTGCCGCTCTATTTCGCAAGCGCCCCGCGCGGCCCGCTGCGCTGGCCGAGCGGGCCGGAAGCGGCCGCGGTGCTCTACGTCGCGATCGCGGCGTCGGTTCTGGCGTTCATCTGCTGGAATCGCGGCGTCGCGGTGGTCGGGGCGAACGCGGCGGGCTTCACGCTGCCGCTCCTGCCGGCGTTCGGCACGGTGCTCGCGATCCTGCTGCTCGGCGAATCGTTCCGCGGCTTCCACGGCGCGGGCTTCGCCACCATCCTGATGGGCGTGCTGCTTGCCACCTGGCGGCCGGGCGCGGGCGCTACTGCTCGACCTTGATGCCGCTCGCCTTGATGACCTCGGTCCAGCGGCGCGTCTCGCTGCGCACGAAGGCGGCGAACTGATCGGCGGTGTCGGCGCCGGCCTGCGCCCCCTGCGCGGCGAGCTTCTCGCTCACGTCGAGCGTGTTCATCGCCCGCGCCACGTCGTCGCGGAGGGTATCGATCAGGTTTTTCGGCGTGCCTTTCGGCACGGCGAAGCCGAACCAGTTGAAGACCAGGTAGTCGGCGCCGGATTCCGTCGCGGTCGGCACATTGGGCAGTGCCGGCGAGCGCACGCTCGACGACACCGCGAGCGGCACGGCCTTGCCGCTGCGGATCGCGCCGAGCGCGGTGGGGGTGGCGGCGACCATCAGGTCGACCTGCCCGCCTTGCAGCGCCGCGCTGACGTCGCTCATTCCCTTGTAGGGCACGTGCGTGACATCGATGCGCGTGTTGTGCAGGAGGAGAGCGGCGACGACGTGCGTGACGCTGCCGACGCCGGCCGACCCGTAGTTCAGCTTTCCGGGACGCGCCTGCGCTTCCTTGATGAGCGCCGGGAGCGTGGTGAGCTTGCTCTGCGTGCTGGCGACGACGACAAAGGGCGTCAGCGCAATCATCGCGGCGGGCACGAGATCGCCCGACACGTCCCAGCCGAGCTTGTCGAACAGCCCGGGCAGCATCGGATAGGTGGCGTCGATGAGGACGATGGTGCTGCCGTCGGCCGGCGCCTTTGCCGCGGCTTCCCAGGCGATGCGGCCGCCGGCGCCGGTGCGGTTCTCGACCACGAAGGTCTTGCCGGTGAGCTCGGTGATCTTGCTCGTTGCCATGCGGCTGTACACGTCGCTCGCGCCGCCGGGCGCGAAGGGCACGAGAACGCGCGTCGGCCGCTGCTGCGCGTGGCAGACGGCGGTGAGGATGCCGAGAAGCGTCGCAAGAAGCAGTCGCATGCTCATCCTTTCTTCACCAATGGCCAGGCTGTGACGTCGAAATCATCGGGCATCGCGACGTGCACGAAGCCGCGCGTGTCGCGCAGCGAGCGCGTGAGATGGCCCTTGCCCTGCGTGTCCTCAGCGAAGATCAGGTCGCCCGGCCGGCAGACGAAACGCTCGCCCGCGCTCGACTCGATCTCGAGGATGCCGCTGGTCAGGAAAATCAGCTGGCGCCGCGGCGCGTTGTGCAGGTCCTGGACCCAGCCTTCGGCGGTCTCGCGGAAGAAGAGGGCGCCCGCCTGGAACGTGGCCGACATGGGCCGCGGGCCGGTCATCGGCACCTCGCGCAGCTCGATCGCCGAGTCCTCCGTCCCTGTGGTGTAGATTCTGACAATGCGCATCCGGAAAATATTACCCCGGAGACGACCCGGACCGTGTAAGGTTCGGCCCCTCTCGCCCCAGCAAGGATTTTCGCGTGGCCAAGGAAGAAATGATCGAGATGGAAGGCACCGTGCAGGAGGTGCTTCCCAACACCCAGTTCCGGGTGACGCTCACCAACGGCGCCACCGTTCTCGCCTACGCCGGCGGCAAGATGCGCCAGCGGCGCATCCGCGTCATCGCCGGCGACCGCGTCAGTCTCGAGATCTCGCCGTACGACGTGACGCGCGGCCGCATCAGCTACCGCCACCTCGACAGCTCCGCTCCGGCAATGCCGCGCAGAAAGCCGCCGTTCAAAAAGCGGTAGTACCGGTGCAGAATGCCGCCTATGCGGCGGTACCGGGTATTGACACTTCTGCTGCTGATTGCCGGCTGCGCGCCCGTGGAGTGGACCAGGCCTGACGCAACCCCGGATCAGACCCAGGCCGACGCCGCGGATTGCCAGCAGCGAGCCTGGCAGGAGGCGCAGTGGCGCACGTTCGCCTACCGTCCGTCGTACCGCTACGGGCGCTGGCGCGACCCGTTCTGGGGTAATTCCTTCTACGAGGAAGCGCAGTTCGCGCGCTTCTGCATGGAGGTCCGCGGCTACCGCTTGCAGGCGGTGGAGGCGCGGTGACCGGGCGGGAATCGTTCCTGCATAATCGGCCGGCTTGGCTCCGACCGACCGAATCCACCTCCCGTTCCGCTGGCATGGCGCGCCTACAGCTGGGGCACCCGACCGGTGATCGATCCGCGCATCTACGAGTACATCGTCGACCAGACGAAGGACTACGCCGTCTTCTTCCTCGACCCCGATGGCAGGGTCATGACTTGGAACCAAGGCGCGCAGCGCATCAAGGGTTATGCCGCCGAGGAGATCATCGGCCGGCATTTCTCCGCCTTCTATACGCGCGAGTCGATCGACCGCGGCTGGCCGCAGCACGAGCTCAAGGTCGCGACCGCCGAGGGCCGCTTCGAGGACGAGGGATGGCGCGTGCGCAAGGACGGCTCGCGGTTCTGGGCGAGCGTGGTCATCACCGCGCTGCGCGACGCGGACGGCAAGCTGCTCGGGTTTTCCAAGATCACGCGCGATCTCACCGAGCGCAAGCTGCATGAAGAGGCGCTGCGCCAGAGCGAGGAGCGCTTCCGCCTGCTGATCGAAGGCGTGACCGATTACGCCATCTACATGCTCGACGCCGAGGGCGTGGTCACCAGCTGGAACACCGGCGCGGAGCTCATCAAGGGCTACTCGCGCGGGGAAATCATCGGCAAGCACTTCTCGCGCTTCTACACACCCGAGGACCTGCAGGCGGGCCGGCCCTGGGAAGAGCTCGCCACGGCGCGGCGCTCCGGCCGCAGCGAGGCCGAGGGATGGCGGCTGAAGAAGAACGGCGATCGCTTCTGGGCGAGGACGGTGCTGAACGCGCTCCACGACAGCGACGGGCACCTGCGCGGCTTCGCCAAGGTGACGCAGGACCTGAGCGAGCGGCGGCACATCCAGGACCTGGAGAAGGCGTCGCAGAACGTCAACGAGTTCATCGCCATGCTGGCGCACGAGCTGAGGAACCCGCTGGCGCCGATCCGCAACGCGGTGCACATCATGGGCCAGGTGCCGGCCGGCGATCCGACGCAGCAGGCGATGCGCGAGACCATCGACCGGCAGAGCGCGCAGCTCTCGCGCATCGTCGAGGACATGCTGGACATTGCGCGCATCACGCGCGGCGCGCTCGCCATCGAGAGCCGCCACCTCGACATGGGCGACGTGGTGCGTCAGGCGGTCGAGACTTCGACGCCGGCGATCGAGGCCGGCCGCCATAGCCTCGTGCTCGACCTGCCGTCCGAGGTGCTGGCGGTCGTCGGCGACCCGCACCGGCTGACGCAGGTGCTCTCCAATATCCTCAACAACGCCGCGCGCTACACGCCGAACGGCGGCAGCATCGCGATCCGCGCGTGCGTGGAGCAGGGCGACGCCGTGGTACGCGTGCGCGACAGCGGCCGCGGCATCGAGCCGGACAAGATCGAGCGCATCTTCGACATGTTCGTGCAGGGCCGCGCGCCGCTGCAACGCGTCGGCGGCGGGCTCGGCATCGGCCTCGCGCTCGCGCGCCGCATCGCCGAGCTGCACGGCGGCAGCGTCGAGGCGCGCAGTGAAGGAACGAATCGCGGCAGCGAGTTCACCCTGCGGATGCCGCTCGCCGCCGCGGCCAAAGCGATTCCCGCGCGCACCGAGGAGAGGCCGAAGCCGGAAGCGGGGCGGATGCTGGCGCGGCGGGTTCTGGTGGTCGACGACAACGTCGACGCGGCGGCGATGCTCGACATGCTGCTGCGCTCGCTGGGACACGAGACGCGCGTCGCGCACGACGGCATCGCGGCGCTGCGCGTCGCGGGCGAATTTCGCCCCGATATCGTGCTGCTCGACATCGGCATGCCGGGCCTCGACGGCTACGAGGTGGCGCGGCGGCTGCGCAGCCTCGCGAAAGACCGGCGGCTGCGCATCGTCGCGGTCACGGGCTGGGGCCAGGAGGCCGACCGGCTGCTCTCGCGCGAGGCGGGCTTCGACCTGCATCTGGTGAAGCCGGTCGACGCGACCGATCTCGCGCAGGCCCTCAACGACCGCAACGGCGCGACCCTACACTAGGGTTTTCTTGAAGAACTCCACGGTGCGCTCCCACGAGAGCTTGGCCGCCGCCTCGTTGTAGCGCGGCGTCGAATTGTTGTGGAAGCCATGCTGAGTGCCGGGATAGATATGCGCCTGGTGCGAGACGCGCGAGGCCTTGAGCGCCGACTCGTAGCCTGGCCACATCTCGTTGATGCGCGGGTCGTTCTCGGCGTAGTGGATCAGCAGCTTGGCGCGGATCTTCGCCACGCTCGCGGTCTCCGCGGCCGCGCCGTAGTAGGGCGCGCCGGCCTGCATCTCGTCGCCGAGCGTGGCGGCGAGAAAGTTGGTGGTGCCGCCGCCCCAGCAGAAACCGGTGACGCCGAGCTTGCCGCTCGAGATCTTCTGCCCCTTCAGGTAGCGCGCGCTGTTCAGCATGTCGGTGCGCAGCTTCGCCTGATCGAGACCGGCCTGCAGGGTGCGGCCGTCGTCGTCATTCCCCGGGTATCCGCCCGCCGGGAACAGGCCATCCGGAGCCAGCGCGAGGAAGCCCGCTACCGCCGCGCGGCGTGCCACGTCTTCGATATAGGGATTCAAGCCGCGGTTCTCGTGCACCACGAGGACGGTGGGGAAGGGGCCGTTGCCTTTGGGCTGCACCAGGTATCCGCGCATGGTCCCGGAATTTCCCCCGGGCGACGGGTAGGTGACGTACTTCGCCTGAATCCGCTCGTCGGTGAAGGAAATGGTCTGGGCGCGTGCGTAGCGCGGCAGCAGTGCCTGCGCCATTACCAGGCCGGCAGCGCACAATGCGGCGGAGCGGCTGAGAAACTCGCGACGGTCGATGCGGCCATGACAATACTCGTCATAGAGTTCGTAGATACGCTGATCGATCTCCAGCTGCGTGACTTCCGCGTGCGCTGCGCCCATGGCTAGGTCTCCCTGGTACCGGAAAAGGAAGGCATATCTTGTCACGATCGGCGTGGTGGCGGGCCTGCTCGCGCTCAACTGGATGGTGCAGGTGATGCGCAAGCCGACCGAGCTGTTCTTCCCGGTGAGCGGCGTGCTCTCCAAGACCCCGGCGGAAACCTGGCGCTCCTACGCGCCGATCTTCCGCGAGCACTCCACCGCGCTCATGACGCCGGAGCTGCTCGCCGCGCTGGCGCAGGTCGAAGGCGCGGGAAACCCGGTGGCGCGCACCTATTGGCGCTGGCGCCTGACGCACCAGCCGTTCGAGGTCTACCGCCCGGCGTCGAGCGCCGTGGGCATGTACCAGATCACGGATGCGCGGTTCGCGGACGCGAAGCGCTTGTGCATCCACGACCACGTCGCGGTCGAGAACTGCTGGTTCAATTCTCTGTACATGCGGACGGTGCCCAGCCATGCGGTGGAAATGACGTCTGCCTTCCTCGATCGTGCGGTGGAGCGGCGCAGGCTGAAGGGGGCGACGCTGCAGCAGAAGCAGGACCTGGCGGCCTTGATCCATCTCTGCGGCGAGAGCGTTCGCGCGGGCGCGCGGCGCTGCGGCGAACATGATGCGCAGCTCTACCTGGTTCAGGTCAATACGCTGAAACGGCTGTTCGCCCGGATCGCGGGCGACGATCTCTGAAGCGCCAGGGCGGCCTTACGAGGCCTTGATGAGGAAGGCGGGGATGCTGCTGGTGACGACGCGCAGGTCGCCGCGTCCCGGGATCGAGGCGAGAACCGATGGACGTGGCTGCGGAATCTTCGGGTCGAGCCTGATCTGCGGGGCTTCGATCCATTCGACGATCGGCATCAGCTGCTGGCGCTCGGCCGCCGACTGCGCGAATTCCATTTCGAACACGCCGATCCCGGTCTCGGCGCTCTTCAGGTAGACGTCGGAATCGCTGACCCGGCTCAGCATCTGCAGGCTGAGCGAAGCGAGGAAGCGCTCGAGCGGCTGGTACACCGGCATCGAGCTGCGCACGCGGTTGGCGCACGCCGCGAGGCGGATGTTGCGCTGCCGGATCATGCCTTTCAGCAGCAGGTCGCGGATGAAGTTCGCGGTGGCGTGAATGTCGATCGCCGACGGCGCCACGGGAATGAGGATCGAGTGCGCGCGCAGCAGCATCTCGTGCAGCAGCATCCCGGACGCGCCGGCCGGCGCGTCGATGATCAGCTGCTCGGTGTTGGCCGGCACGTGCATCTGCACCGTGCGCAGGCCGGTTTTTTGCGGGGCGCCGTTGGCGCCGTGGATTTTTGCCGCCTGCAGAGGCCGCGTGCGCAGCCAGTTGAGGCTCGAGCCCTGCGGGTCGTAGTCGAGGAGGGTGGTGGCGACGCCCTTCGATGCGAAGTAACTCGCCAGATTCGTGGCAACGGTGGTCTTCCCCGAACCGCCTTTCGGGTTGATGACCAGCGTTGTGTTGACTCTCATGACCCCCCGCCCCCTCGCTTCTCCATCCCGCATCGACAGCCTACTGCAGAACAGCGGTATGCGGGTTGTTAACTACTTCTCGCGCTGCTACTTTTCCCGCCGGACGGAGGGTTCATGCCGATAGTCGTATACGTCGCCAACGCCGAGGACGGCGAGATCGTGACTTACCGCCTCAACGGCGGCGAGCTCCTTCCCTGCGGGAGGGCGAAGGCGGCGGCATCGGTCGCGCCTCTCGCCGTCAGCCCGGACCGACGCCGCCTCTATGCTGCGGTGCGCTCCAAGCCCTTCTCGGTGCACGTTTTCGGCATCGATCCCGCTTCCGGGGCGTTGACCCCCCATTCGGTCTCGTCGCTCGCCGAAAGCTTTCCCTACCTGTCCCTCGACCGGACGGGGCGGCTCCTGTTCGGGGCGTCATACAGCGGTCACCTGGTGAGCGTGAACGAGGTGGGGGCCGATGGCCGGGTAGCGGCCGAGCCCCGGCAGGTCATCCCGGTAGGACGCAACGCCCACGCCATCGTGGCCGACCGCTCGAACCGGTTCGTCTTCGTCCCGTGCCTCGGTACCGATCAGATCTTTCCGTTCGCGCTCGAGGCGGGGACCCTGCGCCAAGGGAAGCCGGTGCAGATGAAGCCGGGCACCGGGCCGCGGCACCTGGTTTTCTCGGGCGACAACCGTTTCCTCTACGTGTTGAGCGAGCTGCAGGGGAGCGTGACGACGTTCTCGCTGAACGACGGCCTGCTCGCGGAGATTTCGACCGCGCCGATGGTGACCAGCCTGCGCCCTGGCGCACCGCGCGGCCCGGACGCGCCGCCGCGCGAGCGCGACAAGGATGTCTGGGCCGCGGACATCCATCTCAGTCCCGACGGGCGGTTTCTCTATACCTCCGAGCGCACCAGCAACTCCCTCTGCGCCTTCAAGGTTGATGCGGCGGGCGGCAAGCTCGCCTGGCTGGGCGCGACGCCGACCGAGAAACAGCCGCGCGGCTTCGCCATCGATCCGCAGGGAAAATTTCTGGTCTCGAGCGGCGAGAAATCGACCACGGTCTCGGTGCACCCCATCAACGGCGACGGTTCGCTTGGCGCCGCGCGGCAGTTTCCCGGCGGCGGCGGCGGCAACTGGGTGGAGATTGTCGCCCTCTAGCTTATGTTAGGCTCAGCGACCTATGGATGAGGCAATCAAAGGCGCAATCCTCGGCGGGGTCATCGGCATCATTCTGGTGGCGCTCGAGTACCTGATGCTGAGCAAGGATGCGAAGGAACGCGCCGAGAAACTGCATCGCAAGCCCGAGCTCGACGAGGTCGCGCGGCTGCGGATCAAGACCATCGCCCGCTTCGCTTTCGTCCTGCCGCTGCTCTTCGGCGCCGGCTTCTGGCTCATCTGGGGCTGATCCTGCCTTCGCTTGCCGGCGGCCTCCCTCAAGCCTCATCCCCGGTCCCGCAGCAGCGCGATTCGTAGCCTTCGAGCGCGGATCGGCAGAACGCCGTCCGGCGCGCTCGCCGTGAGCTTCCTCCTCGACGCCGACCTCGACCGCCTGCGCATTTCCCGCCGCCGCCCGGCGCGCTTCGCTGACGGGCTATGGCGCCACACCTGCTTCGAAGTGTTCATCGCCCGCAAGGGATCGCGCGCCTATCGCGAATACAACCTCGCGCCCTCCAGTGAATGGGCCGGCTATCTGTTCCAGAAATATCGTCTCAGGGGGAATGGCAGCGCGCCCCGCCCGCGGTTCCGCTTCCGGCGATCGGGCGGCACGCTGAAGCTCGACGCGAGAATTGCGGCAAAGGGGCGCCTGAGAGTGGGCCTGTCTGCGGTGATCGAGGAAAAGAACGGCGAGCTGTCCTACTGGGCGCTCCGGCATGCGCCGGGCAAGCCCGACTTCCACCATCGCCGTGCCTTCGCGCTCGAGGTGGCATGAAATTCGGCATCGATCGCCTGATCGAGGACCGCGCGCTGCGCGGGCGGCTTGCCGGCAAGCGCGTCGCGCTGCTCGCGCACCCGGCATCGGTGACGCGCGAGCTGGTGCACACGCTCGACGCGCTCGCCGCGCTGCCGGAGATCAAGCTGAGCGCCGCGTTCGGCCCGCAGCACGGCCTGCGCGGCGACAAGCAGGACAACATGGTCGAGTCGGCCGACTTCAGCGACGCGGCGCACGGCATCCCGGTCTACAGCCTGTACGGCAAGGTGCGCCGGCCGACCGAGCGGATGATGGAAGCGTTCGACGTGCTGCTGGTCGACCTGCAGGACGTCGGCTGCCGCGTGTACACGTTCGTCACTACGCTGCGCTACGTGCTCGAGGAGGCCGCGCGGCATGGCAAGAGCGTCTGGGTTCTCGACCGGCCGAACCCCGCCGGACGCGAGATCGAAGGGCTGCGGCTGCGTCCGGGCTGGGAGAGCTTCGTCGGCGCGGGAGCGCTGCCGATGCGCCACGGGTTGACGCTCGGCGAGCTCGCCCGCTGGTTCGTGCAGATCCTGAAGCTCGATGTCGGCCTCGAGGTCGTGGCGATGGAAGGCTGGCAGCCGGGGAAGGCGCCGGGCTTCGGCTGGCCGCTCGGCGAGCGCACCTGGGTCAACCCGAGCCCTAACGCAGCGAACCTCTGGATGGCGCGCTGCTATCCCGGCACGGTGATGCTGGAGGGGACGACGCTTTCGGAGGGGCGCGGCACGACGCGTCCGCTGGAGCTGTTCGGTGCGCCGGATCTCGATAGTGATCAACTCCTGGAAAAGATGACTGCGCTCGCCGGCGAATGGCTGCGCGGTTGCCGCTTGCGCCCCTGCTGGTTCGAGCCGACCTTCCACAAGCACGTCGGCAAGCTTTGCAGCGGGTTGCAGATCCATGTCGAGGACGCAGCCTACGAGCACGCGGCGTTCCGCCCGTGGCGGTTGATGGCGCTCGCTTTCAAGGCGCTGCGGACGCTGCGCCCCGAGTACCCGCTGTGGCGCGACTTCGCCTATGAGTACGAGCAGGGCAAGTCGGCGATCGACGTGATCAACGGCGGCGAGCAGCTGCGGCGGTGGGTGGACGACGCCGGCGCCCAGCCCGGCGACCTCGACGCCGAAGCGCGTCAGGAAGAGCAGGCCTGGCGCGACGAACGCGAAGCGATCCTGATCTACCGCTGAGGGGACCATGAAGGGCCGGCAGGAGCAAGGTTACGAAATCCGTTTCGAGAGGAACCCGCGCCGCGCGCGCGTCGAGTTCAACGGCGCGGCGGTCGCGGATTCGTCCCGCGTGCTGGTGCTGCACGAGACGCGGCATCCGCCGGTGTTCTATTTCCCGCGCGCCGACGTGCGGCTCGAGCTGTTCGAGAAGACCGCGCAAACGACGCATTGCCCGTTCAAGGGCGACGCGAGCTACTGGACGCTGAAGGTCGGCGGCGAGCGCTCTGAAAACGCCGCCTGGTCCTACGACGACCCGTACGACGACGCCGTGCCGATCCGCGAGCACCTGGCCTTCTACCCGACGCGCGTCGGCGCGATCTACGACGGCGAGGACGAGGCGCCGCACCTCGAGACCGCCTCGAGCATGCACGCCAACAGCATCGCCGGCTGGCTGCTCGCCGACGCCTGGAGGATCGGCGGCGAGGAAGAGCTGATGAACCAGTTCTGCCGCTGCCTGCAGAAGGCGGGCGTGCCGGTCTCGCGCATGACCATCATCATCCCCGCGCTGCATCCGCAGGTCTTCGCCACGGTGCTGGTGTGGCGCGACGATGCCGGCGCGAGGACCATCCACGAGCCGCACGACATCCTGCATACGCCGCGCTTCAAGGACAGCCCGTTCGCGCTCATCCTGCGCGGCGCCGGGGGCGTGCGCCGGCGCATCGAGCACCCGGATACCAAGCTCGACTTCCCGGTGGTGCGCGACCTGAAGGCCGAGAACGCCACCGACTACGTCGCCATGCCGTTCCGCTTCTCCGACGGCCAGATGAACGTGATGTCGATGACCTCGTTCGCGCCCGGCGGCTTCTCCACCGACCACCTCGGACGCGTGTTCGAGGTGCTGCCGGGGCTCGCGCGCTTCTTCGAGGTGTTCGCGCAGCGGCGCACGGCGATGACGCTGCTCAAGACGTACCTCGGCCATCACACCGGCGATCGCGTGCTCGCCGGCCAGGTGAAGCACGGCGACGGTGAGCACATCCACAGCGTGATCTGGTTCTCGGACCTGCGCGGCTCGACCATGCTCTCCAAGTCGATGGCGAAGGACGATTACCTGGTGATGCTCAACCGCTACTTCGATTGCCTGGCGGGCGCGGTGATCAAGCAGGGCGGCGAAGTGCTGCGCTTCATCGGCGACGCCGTGCTTGCCATCTTCCCGATCGCCGGCGCGAGCGCCGGGCACTGGACCTCAGCCGCTGATCCCGCCGAGGCGTGCCGGCGTGCGATCGAGGCGGCGAATCTCGCCTGCCAGTGCGTCGACGAGACCAACCGCGCCCAGCCCGGCGCGACGCCGATCAGGTTCGGCATCGGCCTGCATCTCGGCGAGGTGACCTACGGCAACATCGGCGTGCGCGAGCGGCTGGAGTTCACCGTCATCGGCGGCTCGGCGAACGAAGCGGCGCGCGTCGAGAGCATGTGCAAGGCGCTCGGCAAAACGGTCGTCGTTTCGAGCGCATTCGCCAAGAGCTACCAGGGCAAGCTCGCCTCGCTCGGCCGCCACGAGCTGAAGGACGTCGAGGGCAGCCAGGAACTCTTTACTCTGCCTTAGCGCCGGTATCCCGGACGATCCTCGTCCACTTCTCGCGCTCGGCGCGGATGAAATCGGCGAAGAACTGCGGCGAGCTGCCGATGACTTCGAACCCCTGCTTTCCCAGCAGCTCGCGCACTTCGCGCAGCTGCATGGCTTTCTGCGTCTCTCGTGAAATGATTTCCGCGGCGTCCGGAGGTATCCCCGCGGGGCTCAGCAGTCCCTGCCACGCAGTGGCGTCAAAGCGCGGAAAACCTTGCTCGGAAACCGTAGCGATGTCGGGCGCGAGCGCGGTGCGCGTTTCGCTCGTGACCGCCAGGCCTTTGAGCTTGCCGGCGCGGATCTGCGGCAACACGGCCGGGACGATGGCGAAGGTCGCGTGCAACTGGCCGGAAAGCAGATCCGTCACGACCGGCGGGAACCCTTTGTAAGGAACGTGCACGAGCGAGACGCGGGCCTGCGACTTGAACAGCTCCATCGTCAGATGCGAAGCGCTCCCCGAGCCGACCGAGCCGTACGAAAGCTTGTCGGGATTGGCGCGCGCATAGGCGATGAGCTGTTTCAGATCGCTTGCCGGCACTGAAGGATGCACGGCCAGGATCTGCGGCGCCGCGGCGAGCAGCGAGAGCGGCTTCAGGTCCCGGTCCGGATCGAACGGCAGGTTTGCGTAGAGCGCCTTGTTGATTGCGATCGGCCCGTTGCTGCCGATGAGCAGCGTGTAGCCGTCGGGCGCCGCGCGCACCACTTCGGCCGTGCCGATGTTGGCGCCGGCGCCGGGCCGATTGTCGATGACCACCGGCTGTCCCCAAGCTTCGGCGAGCTTTTGCCCGAGCGCGCGGCCGACGATGTCGGGGGTCGATCCGGCGGGGAACGGCACAACCAGGCGGACGGCTCTGGACGGATACGACTGCGCGTGCGCGAAGGAGGCGGCGGCAAGCGCGATGATCAATAATGTGCTGCGCATCTCTTCGATGCTACCAAGGGGAGGAGTCATGAGGAAAATCATCGCCGCGTTGATCGCGGTCGCCGGGATCGGCACGCTCGCCGCGCAGCAGCCCGGCTTCACCCGCAAGCTCGTCCAGGACCAGAATCTCAGCATCGCCGACCGCCACGCGGTGCAGGCGCTCGCGGAATTCGTGCCCGGCGGCGCTGCCGGCAAGCACACCCATCCTGGCGAGGAGCTCGGCTATGTCGTGGAAGGTACGCTCGAGCTGCTGATCGAGGGGCAGCCGCCGCGCGTCGTCAAGGCGGGCGAAGCGTTCTTCGTCCCCGCCGGCGTGGTCCATGACGGCCGCAATATCGGCAGCGGGCCGGCGAAGGTGCTCGCGACCTACATCGTCGAGAAGGGCAAGCCGGTCGCCACTCCGGTGAAATGAGCTGTCAAGTCATCGATCGTCGTCGGGCGGCAGCGGCTTCACGCCCGGCGGCGGTTTTTCCTTGCGGCGCTTCCAGCCGAAGAGAAACAGCCCGATCAGGCCGCCGATTGCGAGCACGAGAAAGATGATCAGCCAGAGAGTGCTTTCACTCATTGCGGGCCTCGCGGTCGCTGCGGCGGCATGCGCCGATTATCCCGAAAAGCCGGTGCGCATCGTCGTCGGCTTCACGCCCGGCGGCGGGCCGGACATCACCGCCCGCTACCTCGCGCAGGAGCTCGGCGCGATCTGGAAGCAGCAGGTGATCGTCGAGAACCGGCCCGGCGCGGGCGGTTCGGTCGCCGCCGCGATGGTCGCCCGCGCGGCGCCGGACGGCTACACGCTGCTCTCGGTTTCCTCGGCGCACGCCGCCGCGCCGGCGATCTACAGCAAGCTGTCGTACGAGACGAAGGATCTCGCCGGTGTGACGCAGACCGGAACCTCGAAGTACGTGCTCGTCGTCGCGCCCTCTCTCGGGATCACTTCGCTCCGGCAGCTGCTTCAAGCGGTGAAGGAAAAACCGGGGTCGTTCAACTTTTCCTCTGCCGGCGTCGGCAGCGGCACGCACTTCGCCGCCGAGATCCTGAAAGCGCGCGCGGCGATCGACGTGGTGCACGTGCCATTCAAGGGAATTCCGGAAGCGCTATCCGAGACCGTGACCGGTCGGGTGCAGTTCTTCATGGCGCCGATCGCCAACGCGGTCGGCCCGCTGAAGGACGGCAGGCTGGTCGCGCTCGCAGTTTCGTCGCGCGAGCGCGACGCGTTGCTGCCGCAGGTGCCGACCGTCGACGAGGCTGGCGTACCGGGCTACGAGTCGACGCTCTGGTTCGGCCTGCTGACTTCCGCGGCGGTGCCGCGCGCGCTTGTCGAGAAGATCAGCGCCGACGCGGGCAAGGTGCTCGCCAGCGCGGCGACGCGCGAGCGCTGGCTGCCGATCGGTATCGAGCCGCGGCCGACCACGCCGGCCCAGTTCGATGAATTGATCAGAAACGACCTAGTGCAATTCAGCGAAATCGCGCGCGGCGCGAACATCCGCGCGGAATAGCTACTTCGCGGCCGGCTTCGGCGGCGTTTTCGCGGCCGGCTTCTCGTCGGGCGGGTCGCCCAAGCCCTGGGGCAAGCGGATGCCTTCGCCCTGGATGCGGATGTCGACGAGCGGCGCGATGTTGCCGCGCTGCGAAGGCTGGGCGGTAATGGGGGTCTGGCCGGGCGAATGAATCGGCGGCGGCTGCGGCGCGCTTGTGCCCTGCGCCTGGACGGCGCAGAGCCAGGCGGAAAGCGCGCACGCGGCCAGTGCCCTGCTCACGCCGCCGAGTCTAACCCACCGGTAGCTTGACCACCTTGGCCTGCCGTGCTTGCGGCGAGGAGCGGTGAAGTCCCTGCAGGATGTGCGGACCGAGCTCCGCGATCGAGGTGCAGCCGAGCAGCGCCAGGACCCGGTCAGTCTCGACCTTGAGGATCTGCAGCGCCCGGCGCACGCCGCTCTCGCCGGCTGCGGCGGCGCCGTAAAGCGGCGCGCGGCCAGCGAGCACCAGGTCGGCGCCGAGAGCGAGCGCCTTGACGACATCGGCGCCGCGGCGCACGCCGCCGTCCATGATGATCGTGGTCTGCGAACCGACCGCGGCGGCGATCTCGGGCAGCACGGTGAGCGGTGCGGGCGCGCCGTCGAGCTGACGCCCGCCATGGTTCGAGATGCAGATGCCGTCAGCGCCGTGCTCGAGCGCGAGACGCGCGTCGTCAACGCCGAGGATGCCCTTCACCACGAGCTTGCGCGGCCAGCGGCCGCGCAGCCAGGCGACGTCGTCCCAGCAGGCGCGGTCGCGCCGGTCGCCCCAGTGGGGCAGCGGTCGCAGCAGGATCGAGCGGACGTAGACGCTGGCGAGCCAGTGCGGATGCGCCAGCGCGTCGACGACCGCGCGCGCGCCAATGCGCAGCGGCATGCCGAAGCCGTTGCGGTCGTTGTACTCGCGGTTGCCGCCGACCGGCACGTCGGTGGTGAGCATCAGCACCTCGCAGCCGGCGTCGAAGGCGCGCTTCAGCATCGCCGCCGCGACCTCTCGTTGCGTCGGCATGTAAAGCTGGTACCAGGGCGGGCCGCCCGCCTCGAAGGCGACGCGCTCGACCGGCACGAACGAATGCGTTGAGAGCACGAACGGCAGGTTGGCCGCGCGCGCGGCGCGCGCCATTGCAATCTCGGCCTCGTGCCAGCACACGCCCGCGGCGCCGAGGGGCGCGACGCCGAAGGGCGCGTCGAAGGGCAGGCCGAGCACCGAGGTCTTGAGCGTGCGCTGCGAGACGTCGATCAGGGTCCGCGGCGCGAAGCTGAGCGCCTCGAAGCTTTCGCGGTTGGCGCGCGCGCTGACGCTGTCTTCGGCGCCGCCTTCCACGTAGTCGAACACCACGCGCGGCAGGCGGCGGCGCGCCGCCGCGCGCAGGTCCTCGATGTTGTGCGCGCGAGACGGTTTCATGCGTGCTTCGGCGCCGGCGCTTGCATGCGCTTGCGCGCCGCCGCGACCAGCTTGCGCCACAGGAGATGCAGCCCGGGAGCGGGATCGCGCCAGTCGAAGCTCAGGTCGCAGCCGCGCAGCGCCGAGCGGGCGAGCAGGGACAGCCCGATCTTGCCCTGGCGCCAGGCGTTGAGATCGCCGTAGAGCCAGTGATAGTGCCGGCCCGTCGCGTACGGCGTGGAGAGCGGCGCCGGGCGCGTGCGCGCGGCGATTTCGATCGCGAGGCGGGGAAAGTCGTAGCCGAGACTGCAGGCGAGCGCCGCGGTGCTGTCGAGGCGGGGATTGAGCTCGAGGAAGCTCACCGCGCCGCTCGCGGGGTCGACGAGAAACTGGATGCAGCCGATGCCGCTATAGCCGAGCCGGTAGAGAAGCCGCTCGCAGTACGTGCGCAGCTCCGCGGAGGGCGCGACCGAGACGCCTTCCAGCCCGATACCGGTGCCGTCGGCCTCATCGGTGCGCAGGACCTCCTGCTGCAGGAAGGCGACGATGCGCCCGCCGTCAGCGGCGAAATGGCAGTTGTGCCGCCCGCCGGGCGCGAACTTCTGCAGCACGAATGATTCCGCGTCGCCGCCGGCCATCATGGGCACGGTCGTTCTTCCGAAGTCCGTGCCCGATCCTTTAGAACCATTCAATCGGGCCGTTTGGGCCTTT
>Ga0137410_10000358_pt1 | contig 31967 bp, 33 predicted proteins | sample CZODoug1_16funga_FD_108878 | JGI IMG/M metagenome (GOLD analysis project Ga0137410, IMG submission 108878) | Vadose zone soil fungal communities from Angelo Coast Range Reserve, California, USA - CZODoug1_16fungal (Illumina Assembly) | ecosystem: Environmental > Terrestrial > Soil > Vadose zone... | reverse complement strand
GACCTTTTACTTCATCAATGACGGGCCGGAGCGTGCCCTTGAGCTCGCTCGGGAATCCGCGGGCAGTCGCGATATTCGCATCGCGGGTGGAGCGGATGTGATCCAGCAGTACCTGAACATGGGCGTCGTAGACGAGCTTGAAATGGCCTTGGCGCCCGTGCTGTTCGGCGGTGGGCGGCGTCTCTTCGAGAGCCTGCGCGAGCCCGGGCCGCAGTTTCGCATTGACAGGGTTGTCGATAGTCCAGCTGCTACGCACTTGCGCTATGTGCGTCAGTGAGAGCGGCCTGACCACCGGTTGCAGCGGACGGTCCGCGGCGCGGCCCGCCGCCGAACCGGAGCGTTGGGCGTCACTAACTGAATAGGAGGATCGAAATGCCGAGCAAGTATGCCGTCGTTTCAGGTGTTGTCTTCGGTGTGGTAGCCGTTCTTCAAGCTGTGCGGGCTCTGTATCAGTGGCCGGTGCAAATCGGAGGTATTGGCATACCAGTGTGGGGTTCCTGGGTTGCGATGGTCGTTGCTGGCGGCTTGTGCGTCTGGGCATTTCAATCCGGACGCAAATAGCAACCGCGGCGCCCAGCGAGGCTTAACCCTTCCATCGAGCGGACGTCGCAAAGCGGCCTTCGGCTACTTTGCGTCGCCGCTCGTGTTGAACGTTATGCCGCGTGAAACGCGCGGCACAGAGGTGCATATGAATCTAACTCCGGATTCGAAAAGTTCGGCGCGCAGTGCCGAGTGTCATCGAAACGACGACGAAAGATACCTGTCGATCCGCCAAGCCTCGCGCAGGCTTGCCGGACCTCTCTCGGCTGAGGATTGCGCGATCCAGTCCATGCCGGACGCAAGCCCGGTCAAGTGGCATCTGGCACACACAACCTGGTTTTTCGAAACCTTCGTGCTCGGGCCGCGTCAACCCGGCTACCTGCCTTTCAAGCCGTTGTATCGAGTCCTTTTCAATTCGTACTACAACGCCATCGGCGACCGACACCCTCGACCGGAGCGGGGCATGCTGTCGCGGCCGCTGCTGGAGGAGGTGCTTGCGTATCGCGATCATGTGGACGCAGCGGTCCTCGAATTGCTCGCCAGGCGTCCATTGCCGAACGAGACCGCGGCTTTGATCGAGCTGGGGCTGCAGCACGAGCAGCAGCACCAAGAACTCATCCTGACCGATGTCAAGCACCTGTTCTCGCGCAATCCCTTGAAGCCCGCGTACCAGAAGCAATGGCCGCTGACTCCAATCCAGTCGCGGAAGAGTGAATGGATCTCCGTAGGGGCCGGAATCTACGAGGTCGGCCATAGCGGCCCTGATTTCTGCTTCGACAACGAGACGCCCCGCCACCGTGTCTGGCTCGATGCCTTCCGGATCGCTTCGCAGCCGGTCACCCACGGTGATTTCATGGAGTTCATCGAGGACGCGGGCTACCGCCGGGCGGAACTCTGGCTTTCGGCAGGATGGGACGTGGCAACCGCGCGTGGCTGGCAGGCGCCGCTGTACTGGGAGCGTCGAGACGGGGCTTGGTGGTCGTTCACCCTTCACGGGGAAGCGCCCGTGGACCCGCACACGCCCATTTGCCACGTGAGCTTTTACGAGGCTGATGCCTTTGCACGCTGGGCGCACGCACGGCTGCCGACTGAATCCGAGTGGGAGGCGGCGGCGGGTCACGCGTCGCTTGCCGGAAACTTCCTTGAGAGCGGCGCGCTGCATCCCCTCGCGTTGCGCGAGGCGCCCGGCGACGGGATGCTCGCGCAAGCGTTTGGCGATGTCTGGGAATGGACGCGGAGCGACTACGGGCCGTACCCCGGTTTCCAGTGTAGCGCCGGCGCAGTCGGTGAATACAACGGCAAGTTTATGAGCGGCCAGTACGTGCTGCGCGGTGGATCATGCGCGACGCCTTCAAGCCATATTCGCGCAACCTACCGGAACTTCTTTCCACCTGATGCACGCTGGCAGTTCTCGGGTTTGCGCCTTGCACGCGACGCCGAATGACGCGGGGTAACTCATTGTTACAGCTTGCCAGTGCGCAATCCGCTACCTTTGGCGCCTTAGGAGGAAGCGGCCATGGGTGCTGAGGGTGGAATTTCGCGTAGGCGAGTTTTGAGCTTGGCGATCGCGGCAGGCGGCTTGGTCATGGCTGGCGGCGCCAGGGTCGCCTCGGCTCAGGCGTCAGGGCGAACACCTGATCAAATCCTCGGGCCGTTCTATCCGGTCGCAAAACCGCTCTATCAAGGCGCGGATCTGACATCCATCCCGGGAAGGCCGGGACCCGCAGCGGGACAGGTGATCCATCTGATGGGGCGTGTCCTGAACAGGAAAGGGCAACCGGTCCAGAGCGCGCGCATGGAGGTCTGGCAGGCCAATGCCCGCGGTCGCTACACGCACCCGGGCGACGTCAATCCGGCGCCGCTCGATCCCAATTTCGAAGGCTTCGCCGTCCTGACGACTGATGCGGACGGGCGTTACCGGATGAAGACCGTCAAACCCGGAGCGTATCCGGCTGGCCCGGACGCCCGGCTGAGGCCCCCGCATATACATTTCGACGTCACGGGCAAGAGCAACCGCCTGGTGACGCAGCTCTATTTCGCGGGCGAGCCGCTGAATGACAACGATCCCTTTCTGCAAGGCGCAGGAGCGGGCAAGAACCGCTTGATCGTTCGACTGGGTTCGCCCTCCAGGGAATTCGAGCCGAGCTCGCTCGTAGGAGTGTGGGACATCGTGCTCGATTACGGTTAACGCTGCGAGATTCTTGTAGCATCTCGTTCTGCCAGTGCTCGTCGGTCAGCGCGAGCACACCGCCGCCGGCGAACTCCCCCGAGTCGAACGAGAACCGCCAGGCCGCACCTATTACGCGATCTCCAGGCGTTCAATCTTTGCGCCGTTCAGAGTGAAGGCGTAGCGCAATTCGAGCGGGCTGTTCGGGAAATCGCCTGAGATCCGACTGGCAAGAACCGTCTTGCTGCCTTTCCGCGTGACGCTGAGTACCTCAACAGTCGGGCGGTATTTCACGCTAACCTCTTCGGCCCATTTGCGGATGGCCGCGATGCCCTGCCGGTCCTGCTTCTCGTCATGCACCACGGCACCATCGGTGAAGCATGCCGTCACCGCTTCGATGTCTTGGTTGTTCGCGGCTGCAATGTAGTTTTCAATCGGCCCAGCAAGTGTTGTGATCCTCATGTCGCTTCCTTTCCTCTGCGTTGCGTCGATTTGATAATGGGTCTACGCTAACCAAATGACAAGAACGCACGAAAAAGTAAGTCGCTCACCTGAAAGTGAGCGCCCTGAGTACACGGCGGTTTCGGCCGCGCAAGGTATCGAGCAAGCTCTCGGATTTCTCGAAGGTCGCTGGAAGCTGCTGATCCTGTTCCATCTATTCGGCGGCAAGGTCCTGCGATTCTCAGATTTGGAACGCGCGATTCCGGCGATCTCGCAAAAAATGCTCGCGCAGCAGCTTCGGCAGCTGGAAGCCGACGGAATCGTCCAGCGGATAGTGCATAACCAAGTACCGCCGAAGGTGCAGTACAACCTCACGACATGGGGCCAAACCCTCTGCCCAGCGCTCGATGCTTTGCTGAAGTGGGCTGAGAGCCGCAGCCGCCCATCTCCGGATGTTGGCGCCTAACTCAAGGTGGAACGGGCGGGCAAGAGCGTCGCGATGGCAACAGTCTGCGACTGAAAGGCGCAGATTGCCTAAAGAAAAAACTCTTCTGCTGATCGCGCTCTGCCTCGCGCTCGCCGGCGTGGCGCGTGCGGAGGACTGGTCTGCGTGGCAGCGCGCCTACGATCCGGCGACGCGCACGCGCTTCGTTCCCGTCGAGCTCTGGACCGGCGCGCCCTGGGACGGCACGCAGGAGATTCGCATGGCGCCCACGGCGCTCGAGTTCGGACCGCGGGGAGACAAGAGCATCAAGGGACCGACGATCTGGAACGGCATCCAAGTCTACGAGCGCCTGAACCGCGACAAACTCCAGCTCTTCGCCATCCGCGACGACCGGACGGGCCTCGGCCGCGTTTTCGACTCGCGTTATCCGCCGCTCGGCTGCCGTGGCGAGGTGAAATTTCCGCTCGGCCTCTGGAAGCAGGGCGAGGTGCGCGAGTACCAGCTCGACTGCGCGCGCGGCAAGCTGCCGCTGAAAGTGACGATCGAGGAGATCGACTTCGTCTACGACGGCGTGCCGCACTCCCTGCGCTTCCACTGGCTCTTCATGGAAGGGCGCGGCCGCGGTACCAATATGCGCTACGTGTATAGCCCGCTGCGCGGACTGGTCGACGTGCAGGGGAACGAGTAGCGATGCGCTGCTGGCTACGGTTTGAGCGATAACGAAAAGTGGGGCAACATATTAGGTTGAGACCTAACAGCGCGTTGATGGCCGACGCTTGCGCCGCGGGGCTACGCGCCTTCTTCAGCGCGGCACAACGCGGACGTTGGCTGCCAGACGCAAAACCATGATTCACGTTCTTAGCGTGACTGGCTTTGCCCTAGGCGCAGTACCACTGCTGGCCTTTGCCTTCTTTTCTCCCGGTCTAGAAGCCGAAGGTATCTGGGGGTACGCGTTCTTCACCTTTGGACTCCTGGTCTTCGCGGGTCTAATTGCTTCCGCGTTCCGCCGTCGCTGGCTCTGGGCCTTGGTCGCTGCCCAGGGTATTCTGCTTGGGTTAGTACTCTATGAGACATTTTCTGACGCCGTCTTGTATGTTGGCACCTAGCCACACGTTCGAAAACGGCCGCTCGACGCGAACCCGATTGAGATCTTCCAGCCTCGTGGCTAAGCAGTACCTCATTTGCCTAACTGCGCGTTCGACCTGAAGCCGAGTCCCCATGAAAGCCACCTTCACCCGCGCCACCCCGTCCGCCCTCACGGACAACGCCGGCGTCCCCGAGGGCTGGTTCGTGATCTCCCATCGCTGGATTCCGGAAACCGCCGACCGGCGGCGCGCGCACGGCCGCTGGTTCCGGATCCGGAGCGCGCATTGCGCGGTGTTCCGCGTGCTCCGCTTTTCCCCCCAACCTGAAGGGCAGCCCGGTACAGAGCAGCGGGGACATGGTGATCGACTGGAGCGCGTGGCTCGATCTCCACGACCGCGTCGAGGACGTCGACCAGCCGATCGAGCTCGAGATCTCCCCCGCCCGCTGGTGGCACTGGCCGAGGCTCGCCGTGTCGCATCCCGACCCGTCGATGCGGCTGGCGGGATACATCGCGGTGGTATCGCTGGTACTCGGCCTGGTCTCGCTGATCGTCTCGTTCAAGTAGGTTGACTCCGGTCGGGCGGAGGGAAATACTGGGTAGCGATGGACACGAACGAACCGGTCGTCCGGCGCACCGCCCCCGTCGAGCAGCGCGTCGCCGCGATCCAATCGGTACTCGAGGAGCAGGGCCCCGGGGTCGCGAAGGCCGTCGAGGAGCTGGGTCACATCGCGCAGGAGCAGTGGCTCCCGCAGAACGGCGCGCGCGTGGTGGCGAAAGCCTGGACCGACCCTGGCTTCCGCAAGCGCCTGCTCGCGGACGGCCGCGCCGCGATCTCCGAGCTCGGCCTGTCCATGCCCCAGCACCACCGCCACCTCGTGGTGCTGGAGAACACGAAGACCGTGCAGAACGTCATCTGCTGCACGCAGTGCTCGTGCACCGCGTTCACCCTCATCGGGCTGCCGCCCGACTGGTACAAGGACTTCGACTACCGCGCGCGCGTGGTGCGCGAGTCGCGCACCGTGCTCAGGGAGATGGGGCTCGACCTGCCGACGGAGGTCGAGGTCCGCGTCTGGGACACCACCGCGGACACGCGCTACCTGGTGCTGCCCGAGCAGCCGCCGCACACCGCGGGCTGGCCGGAGGAAAAGCTCGCCGACATCGTGACCCGGGATTCGCTCATCGGCGTCGCGCGCCTCTAGTCTTGGACGGGATCCACGACCTCGGCGGCAGGCAGGGCTTCGGCCGGGTGCGCCACGCGCCGGGCGCGACGCCGTTCCACGAAGCCTGGGAAGTGCGCGTCAACTCGCTGTACGCCCTGGCGGTGCGGCTGGGCGTGTTCAACATGGACGAGTACCGCCACGCGATCGAGCGCATGGATCCGCGGCACTACCTCGCCGCGAGCTACTACGAGCGCTCGCTCACCGGCCTCGCGACGCTGTGCGTCGAGAAGGGACTGGTGACGCGCGAGGAGCTCGAGCGCCGGGCGCGCGGCGCGTTCCCCCTGTCGGCGCGGAGCGCCCCGGGGCGCAGCAACATGCCGGCTCGCGAGCGCTTCCGGCCAGGGGACCGCGTTCGCGTGCGATTGGACTACGTTCCCGGTCACGTGCGCATGCCGGCCTACATCCGCGGCAAGACGGGCACGGTCGTGAGCGAGTCGCCCGCCTACCCCTTCCCCGACGCCCACGCCCACGGCGTCGAGTCGCAGGACGAGCCGACCTACGACGTGCGCTTCCGCAGCGAGGAGCTCTGGCCGAATTCGGCCGACCCCGCGCTGGTCCACGTCGGGGTGTTCCAGAGCTACCTGGAGCGGGCTACGTAGATCAGCCCTTGCCGGTGCTGCCGAAGCCGGCCGCGCCGCGCCGGCTCGCTTCGAACTCCTCGACCACGTTCAGCTTCACCTGCACCACCGGCACGACCACCAGCTGCGCGATGCGCTCCATCGGCTGGATGGTGAAAGCGGCTTGGCCGCGGTTCCACACCGACACCATGATCTGCCCCTGGTAGTCGGAGTCGATCAGCCCGACCAGATTTCCCAGCACGATGCCGTGCTTGTGCCCCAGCCCCGAGCGCGGCAACACAACGGCGGCGAGGCCCGGATCGCCGAGGTGGATGGCGATGCCGCTGGGGATCAGCTCGGTTGTGCCCGGAGCGAGCGTGACCGGCTTATCCGTGCACGCGCGCAGGTCGAGCCCGGCCGCACCCGAGCTCGCGTACTGCGGCATCGAATCGCGCAGGCGCGGATCGAGAACCTTGACGTCGAGGGTTTTCAAGCGAAGGCCGCCTAGCGCCGTGGCAGCATCTTCGCGATGTGCTCGACCAGCTGCCGTGCGAGCGCGAGCTTCGGCGCGCGCGGCAGCTCGTGCACGCCGGCGTCGTCGATGAGCGTGAGCGCGTTGCTGTCCTTGCCGAAGGTCTCGTGGGCGAGGTTCGCCGCGAGCAGCGGGACACCCTTCTTCTTCCGTTTCGCCTGCGCGTTTTCCATCAGGTCCTCGGTCTCGGCGGCGAAGCCGACGCAGAAAGGCCCCCTGGGCAGTGCGGCGACGTCGGCGAGGATGTCCGGGTTCGGCGCCAGGTCGAGACTGAGATGGCCGTTGCCGCGCTTGATCTTGTGCGGCTTGGGATCGGAGGGCCGGTAGTCGGCGACGGCGGCGACGGCGATAAATACGTCGGCGTCTTTCGCGCGCGCCATCACAGCGTGGTGCATCTCGCTCGCGGTGACCACGTCGACCCGCCTCACGCCCGAGGGCGCGGCGAGCGCGGTCGTTCCCGAGACAAGCGTGACCTCAGCGCCGGCTTCGGCCGCGGCTTGCGCCACGGCATAGCCCATCTTGCCGGAGCTTTGGTTGGTTATTCCTCTTACCGTGTCGATCGGCTCGTAGGTCGGCCCGGCCGTCACGATCACTTTTTTTTTAGCGAGCAACCCGGGGCCGAGCGCGGCGGCGACCGTGGCGAAGATTGCCTCGGGCTCGAGCATGCGCCCCATCCCGCCCTCGCGGTCGGCGTGGTCGCCCTCGACGGGCCCGAGGATGCCGACGCCGTCTGCGCGCAGCCGCTCGACGTTGCGCTGCGTTGCCGCGTTCTGCCACATCTCCACGTTCATCGCGGGGGCGACCATCAGCGGGCCGCGGCGCGCGAGGCACAGCGTCGAGAGCAGATCGTCGCCGAAGCCGTTCGCAAGCTTCGCGAGAAAATCGCTCGTGGCCGGCGCAACCACGATGATGTCGCGATCGCGCGACAGCTCGATGTGCCCCATGCTGTCGGGCACGCGCGGGTCCCACATGTCGGTGAAGACGGACTTTCCGGACAGCGCCTGCAGCGTGGCCGGCGTGATGAAGCGACAGGCCGATTCGGTCATCACGACGCGCACGTCGGCTCCTGCCTTGACGAACAGGCGCGTCAGCTCGGCCGCCTTGTACGCGGCGATGCCCCCCGTGATCCCGAGCAGGATCTTTTTCCCGGAAACGTCGGTCATCTCTATTCGGGACAGCGCGTTAAACCGCAAGACGAGGATTCTAAGCGAATTCCATGGCCATCACCGACTGGCCCCTGCAGGAACGCCCGCGCGAGCGCCTGCTCGCGCTGGGGCCCGCGTCGCTCGCCGATGCCGAGCTGCTGGCGATCCTGCTGCGCACCGGCGCGAAGGGAAAGAGCGCAGTGGACCTGGCGCGGGAGCTGCTCGGTCGCTTCGGCTCCGTCTCCGCGCTGCTGGAAGCCGGGGCCGGAGGCGCCGGCGAGACGCCCGGCCTGGGCGCAGCCAAGCTCGCGCAGCTGCGGGCGGCTCTGGAGCTGGCACGCCGCGCCCTCAGGGAGGAGATCTCGACCCGGAACGCCCTGACCTCGCCGCGGGCCGTGCGCGACTATCTGCGCCTGGCCTTGGCGGGGCGCGAGCAGGAGGTGTTCGTCGTCCTGCTGCTCGACGCCCAGCACCGCGTCATCGCCAGCGAGGAGCTGTTCCGGGGCACCCTGACCCAGACGAGCGTCTACCCGCGCGAGGTCGTCAAGTGCGCCCTCAAGCACAACGCCGCGGCCGTGATCTTCGCCCACAACCACCCCTCCGGAGTCGCCGAGCCGAGCCACGCCGACGAGATCCTCACCCGCTCGCTTAAGAGCGCCCTGGCCCTGGTGGACATCCAAGTGCTGGACCATTTCATCGTCGCGGGAACGCGAACCATGTCGTTCGCCGAGCGGGGCCTCCTCTAGGGGGCTTCGGGCTTGTTTTTCCGCATTTTTCGGCTTGAAGGGAGGAGCGCTTCCGCCTATAATTCGCCCTCTTTTGGAAGCGGAGCATCCCATGGCACGCATCTGCCAAGTGACGGGCAAGACGCCTCAGACCGGGCACAACGTGTCCCACGCGAACAACAAGACCAAGCGCCGCTTCTACCCCAACCTGCAGTACCACCGCTTCTGGGTGGAAAGCGAGAAGCGCTGGGTGCGGCTGCGCACCTCCAACGCGGGCGTCAGGGTGATCGACAAGAAGGGCATCGACGCGGTGCTGAAGGACCTGCGCGCGCGCGGCGAGATCTAGGAACGGGGCCGACGATGAGAGAGAAAATCAAGCTCGAATCCACCGCCGGAACGGGCCATTTCTACACGACGACCAAGAACAAGCGCACCATGCCGGAGAAAATGGAGATCAAGAAATACGACCCCAAGGTACGCAAGCACGTCACCTACAAGGAAGCCAAGATCAAGTAGCCGGTCCCGGCGACCGGAACAGCAAAAAAGGCCCGTTGCTACGGGCCTTTTTTTGCGCCCGCGGGAGCAGCGGCAGGAGCCGCAGCGGGCGCCGCGGCCGTGGCCTCGCCTCTCTTGTAGACGATCTTCTTCGATCCGCCTTCGCAGGTCCCGACCACCTTTCCGTCCTCGGCCGCGTCCTTGTCGACGATAGTCGTCGTGAACGCCGCCACGCCGTTGTTCTTGATCTTCGCGTCGATCTCGCCCTTCAGCTCTTCGCAGGGCTTGACCTGCGCGAGGGCCGGCGACGCGAGCAGCAGCGATGCCGCGATTGCGATCAGGCTTTTCATCTTCGTATCCCCTTTCGTTCTTGGTTGAATGGGCACCCGGACCTGCGCCGATATGCTACCGCGAAGCGCGCCCGGAAACAAAAAACCCGCCGGAGGGCGGGTTCTTGTCGAGGGGTGGAGCGCTCAGGCAGCGTAACAGCGCAGCCGCCGCGAGAATTCCTCGAGATGCTGTATGCCGCTCGCCTCGGCGCGGTGGCACCAGTCCTGAAGCTGGCGCACCAGCTGCTCGCGCGACGCGCTCGAGCGTTCCCACAGCGACACGAGCTCCGCGCGCATCGAGTAGCCCGTGTGCAGGGCACGCGACTTCGCCAGGCCCTTGTTGAGGTCGGCGCGCTCGGTTTCGCACAGCGACCTCTCGTCGCGGTGCAGCCAGCGCTTGAGCCTCTGCAGCACGGGGGCATCGTTCGGGGCGAAGCGGCGCAGCTTGCCGAGCTCCTCGGCGTAGATGCGCTTCAGCGACTTGGCGTAGGTCGCGAGCACGTCGTAGCGGTGGGTGATGACCGCCTGCAGCACCGCCTGGTCGACCGCCTTGGCCTCGGTGAAACGTGGCGTAGGCGCGACCTTCTTCACCTTCGCCAAGCCGAGCGCCTCGAGAATGCAGATGTACATCCAGCCGATGTCGACCTCGTACCACTTGTTCGAGAGCTTGGCCGAGGTCGCGTAGGCGTGGTGGTTGTTGTGCAGCTCTTCCCCGCCGATGAGGATCGCCCAGGGCACGATGTTGGTGCTCGCGTCCTCGGTTCCCCAGTTGCGGTAGCCCCAGAAGTGGCCGATGCCGTTGATGACGCCGGCCGCCCAGAAGGGAATCCAGACGATCTGCGTCGCCAGCACCAGCACCCCGGGAACGATCCCGACCATCATGACGTCGATGAGCCCCATCAGGGTCAGGCCCAGCACCGCGAAGCGCGAATAGAGATTGCGCTCGATCCAGTCGTCGGGCGTGCCATGGCCGTAGCGCTCCAGGGTCTCGCGGTTGTAGGCTTCCTTCACGTAGAGGAATACGCCGGCCCAGAGCACGCGATTGATGCCCAGTATCTGCGGGCTGTGCGGGTCTTCGACGGTTTCGCACTTGGCGTGGTGCTTGCGGTGAATCGCCGCCCACTCCTTGGTCACCATGCCGGTCGTGAGCCACAGCCACAAGCGGAAGAAATGGCTGGGCAGCGGATGCAGGTCGAGAGCGCGGTGCGCCTGGTGACGGTGCAAGAAGACCGTCACGCTGACGATGGTGATGTGGGTGAGCCCGAGGGCGTAGAGGGCAACGCCCCACCAGGGCAGGTCAAAAGCACCTGAAAACAACATGTTATGCTCCATTCAGCTCCCCCCGCAACGAATCAGCGGATTCTACGTGAATCCCCACAAAGGGCAAGGGCAAAGTGCCAGGCCAGGCCGATTCCGATTTCTCGACCTGCGTCATGCACTTGCCGGGCGACCGCCATATTGCGCGATGTGCAGCGCATTTCAAGCCCGCTAGTTGGCGCGCTCGAAAACCGCCGCAAAAAACCCGTCGGTGCCGTGCGTGTGCGGCCAGATTTCGAAGCATTCGCCCGTGTCCAGCGCAATCCGCTCTCTCGCGAGCGCTTCTGCGGCGGGTATCAAGCGGAACTGAGCGTGGTCTGAGAGGAAGCCTTGCGCGATCGCCCGGTTTTCCTCGTCGAGTATGCTGCAGGTCGCGTAGACCAGCCGCCCGCCCGGCTTCACCAGGCGCGACGCGGCGGCGAGCAGCATCGCCTGCTTTGCGACGAGCTCGTCGACGTCGGCGGCGCTCTGGCGCCACTTCATGTCCGGGTTGCGGCGCAGGGTGCCCAGTCCGCTGCACGGGGCGTCGACCAGCACCCGGTCGATCTTGCCCGCGAGCCGCTTCACGCGGGGGTCGTTGGCGCCGTCGATGCGCTGCGGATGCACGTTCGAGAGCCCCGAGCGCGCGAGCCTGGGCTTGAGGCCGGCGAGGCGCTTGGGGGAGATGTCGAACGCGTACAGCCGCCCGGTCGAGCGCATCAGCCCACCGAGGGCGAGCGTCTTGCCCCCGGCACCCGCGCAAAAGTCGACCACCATTTCGCCGCGCTTGGGCGCGACCAGATGGCACAGCAGCTGGCTGCCCTCGTCCTGGACTTCGACGCCGCCCTCGAGAAACACCGGGTGGCGGTTGATCGCGGGGCGACCCTCGAGGCGCAAGCCGTCGGGCGAGTAAGGCGTGGGCACGGCGCGCATTCCGTCTTCCGCGAGCCTTTGCGCCACGGCCTCGCGCGACATCTTGATCGGGTTGACGCGCAGGTCGAGCGGGGCGGTCTGCAGCAGGCCTCCCGCCAGCTCGAGCAAGGACGGCTCGTCGAAGCGCCGCCTCAACCTCTCGAGCACCCAGTCCGGGAGCTCGCACCGGACGTCGAAGGGCTGCTCCTCGGAAGCTTCCCGCTTCGCCGCGGCGAGCCATTGCGCCTCCTCGCCGCGCAGCCATGGCTCGAGGTCGCGCAAGCTCGCGCCCAGCAGCAGGCCCCAGGTCGCGATCACCAGTCGCCTCGGGCTGGCCCTGCCGACGATCCGGTCGAGCAGGCGCCTGCGACGCAGGGCCGCGTACGCCGAATCGGCGATGGTCGCACGGTCGCGCTGGCCGACCTTCGGATGGCCGCGGAAAAAAGCGGAGAGCGCCGCGTCGGCCGGCTCCTGGAGAGGAAGCACGGCCGCAAAGGCCGCCGTGCACGCGTCGAGCAGCGGGCGCGAGAAGCGCATCAGTTGCCGATGCGGGTGACGATCTGGTCGGCGCGCTCTCCGTCCTTGTCGACCACCAGCACGCGCACCGGAATGAAATCGCGCTCGGTCGCGAACCAGATGTCGGTCGCCTTGTCGTCGGGACCATCCTTCACCTTCGAGATGTGCAGCGTCTGCATCTCACCCAGCGGCGTGGGGATCTTCTCGTCGCCGACGACGGTAAAGCGGAACGGGGTCAATCCCCTGCCGTCGGCACGAATCACTTCGTATTCCTTGCCCTTGGGAGGAGCGAAGGCGAATGTGTAGGCGAGGCTCAGGGGATCCTGGGCGACGGCGGGCATCTTGAGCGTCTCGGACTTGCCCTTGCGCTCCTGCGTAACCGTGTGGCCCTCCCAGTCGAACTTCGCCAACGCTACCCAGCCGAACGGGCGCTCGTCCCGATACTCGTCGGGCCTGAGCCCCTCCGCGGTGATGCGGCCGCGACTGGTGCGCTTGTTGAGAACTCCGAACGTGGCGAGGACGCCTCGTCCCTTGGTTTCGGAGACGATCGTATAGGTCTTGCCGTCGTGCTCGACCGTCTCGACGGCGTCCGCCGCCATCCCCTTCGCGGTGACTTCGTAGGTGATCTTGATGCGCTGGGGCGGCGCGGCCTGAGCCGCCGCGGCGCACAGCACCGCGGCCAAAGCGACCAGGGATGAACGCTTGATCATTCTTCGGCGAGGACCGATTGGCTTGCTCCAGCCCCGTTAACGCGCACCAGACCGTTCTCGAGGACCAGTCGTCCCTCGACGAACCAGCGCAGCGCGAGCGGGTAGACGCGGTGCTCCTGCTTCAGCACCCGCGCGGCGAGCGTCGACTCGGTGTCTGCAGCGCGCACCGGCACCGCAGCCTGCGCGATGATCGGGCCGTGGTCGACCTGGGGGGTGACGAAATGCACCGTGCAGCCGTGGAGCTTCACACCTTCCTGGAGCGCGCGACGGTGTGTGTGCAGCCCGGGAAAAGAGGGGAGCAGCGACGGGTGGATGTTGACCATGCGGCCCGCGTAGCGCCGCACGCATTCAGCGCCGAGCACGCGCATGAATCCCGCGAGCGCCACCACGTCGGGCGAGTGCCGGTCGATCGCCTCCGCGAGCGTTCGCTCGAATGCATCGCGCGACGCGGACTCGCGCTCGTCCACGACCTGAGTGCGAATGCCAGCCTGCGCAGCGAATTTCAGCCCGGCGGCGTCGGCGCGGTTGCTGATCACGGCAGCGATCTCCGCGGGAAGCCCCGCGCGGACGATCGCCTCCATGTTGCTGCCGCGGCCGGAAATCAGGACAACGATCTTCTTCATGCGGATATTCTACCGCCCTCAATACGCGCGCTCGACGCGATGGCCCTGCTTCTCGATGAGCGCGAGCATCCCCTCTTCTCCGTAGAGGTGATCCGCCCCGACCGCGACGAAGGCGCCGCCTTCGCGCAGCGGCAGATGCAGGCGATGCGCCATGACGACAGAGCGGTCTTCCACGACTCGACGGTGCAGGATGCGGTAGTGCTCCGCCACTTCGGGATAGCGCTCCGCCGCCCGGTAGCCTGCTGCGTGGATGCCGGCGAGATCGCGATTCATCCAGGCCCGGATGGTCGGTTCGATCATCGCGGCGAGCTCGTCGCGGTGATCGAGCGCGTGCCTGAGCAGCTCGACCTGAGTGTCGAGCGGCAGGCGATCGAACACCGAGATCTGCTCCTCGATGCCTTCCAGCCCGAGCACGCGAATCTTCCGCTCGCGCGCGAGCTCCACCAGCTTCTGGTCGAGCGTGACCTTCTCGTAGTCCTCGGGAGTCACGGTCAGGTTGGTCAGCGCCGCCCAGGGCTTGAGGCGGGCGATCACGTCGTCGGGCACCTGACGCTCGCGCAGGATAGCGGCGACCTTGACGTAGGAAGCGGCGCCGATCAGGGGCTCCAGCCTGCGCCCATCCTCGAACTGGCCTGCCTCGAAGAGTCGCACCGCTTCGCGCTCGCCCTGGACACTCTCCGCGTAGTAGCGCCCGGAGCGCGCCAGCGCGCTGCTCACGGGATCGGGGACGTCGAGAACGCGCGGGTCGGCGAGGTGAATGGTGCCGAATACGTGGCTGGGCGCAGCACCCGGATGGGTGACCCGCCACAGCAGCCCCCTCGTAAACTTCCCCCCGGTCTGCGTCGTCTGCGCCAGCGCGGGGAAAGCGAGCGCGATCGCGACCACGCCGAGAGTGAACGCGCGACGCACGCCGCTAGCCGCTCTGGCCGGAGGCCTGAGCGGGCCGAGGGAATCCCGAAGGTGTCTGCGCGCGGTCGGCCTCGAACAGGCCCTGTAGCTGCTCCGCAGCCTCCTTCGCCGACTGTATGAGCTGCGCTTCGTCGTGCTGCACGGCGTACTGCGCTTCGAGCTGGCGCTCGTCGTGCTGCTTGAACAGGGACATGGCGCGCTCCGAGGCCGCGGCATCGAAGCCCAGCGAAAGCAGCGCCTCGCGCGCCATCTCCAGGCTTGCCGGGAAGGTCTCGCGCCAGCTGTGCTTCACGCCGAGGTCGCGCAAGCGAAACAGGTGCACGCGGTTGCGGGCCCGGGCGAATATCGGAATATGGGGAAAGTGCTTGCGCACGACCTGCGCCGTCTTGATCGATGCCTCGACGTCGTCGATCGCCAGGACGAAGAGCTTCGCCTCACCCGTTCTCGCGGCTTCGAGCAGCTCCAGCCGCGAGGCATCGCCGTAGTAGACCTTGCCGCCGAACCGCCTGACGAAGTCCACCTGCTGGTAGCTCGCCTCGAGCGCGGTGAACGGAATGCCGCACATGCGCAGCACGCGCGAAAGAATCTGCCCTACCCGGCCGTATCCGGCGATGATCACCGGGTTGCCGGGGCCCGCGATGGTGTCGAATTCGGGCGGGGCGTGGCGCTCGGCCCAGCGCGCGAGCAGCTTGTCCTGGAGCGCGAAGGCCGGCGGCGACAGCAGCATCGACAGCGTGACCACGACCACCAGCAGGTTCACGGTCCTGGGCTCGAGCACGCCCAGCGCGCCCGCCGCGGCGAACAGCACGAAAGCGAATTCGCCGCCCTGCGCGACCGCAAGCGCCAGGCGTTGCGCGGTGTCGCTCGGCGCGCGGCCGATCTTCGCGATGGCGTACATCAGGGCGAACTTCGTGGCGATGAGCCCGACGGCGAGCGCGAAGATGGCCAGCGGCTGGTCCCGGATCAGCGCGAGATTGGTGCTCATGCCCACCGCCATGAAGAACAGGCCCAGCAGCAGGCCCTTGAAGGGCTCGATATCGGCTTCGAGCTCGTGCCGGAATTCGGAGTCCGCGAGCAGCACGCCGGCGAGAAACGCGCCCAGGGAAGGCGACAGGCCGATCTTTTCCATGATGAGCGCCGCGCCCACCACCAGAAGCAGCGCGGCCGCGGTGAATACCTCGCGCCCGCCGTAGCTCGCGACGGTCTTCAGCACGGGGCGGACTACCAGCCGGCTGGCCGCGATCACCACGGCGATGACCGCCGCCCCCTTGGCCGCCGCGGTCCATCCGCCGACAGCGCCAAATCCCCCGAGAGAGGGCAGCAGCGCGAGCAGCGGAATGACCGAGAGATCCTGGAACAGCAGCACCGCAAAGGCCTCGCGCCCGTGGCGCGACGCGAGCTGCTTGCGCTCGGCGAGGGAGGCGAGCACCAGCGCGGTCGACGACATCGCCAATCCGAAGCCTGCGACCAGCGCGGCCTGCCACGACAGGCCGAACCAGAACGCCGCAAGCGCGAGCACCGCGCCGCTGACGAACACCTGGGCGCCACCGAGGCCGAACACCGGGCGCCGCAGAACCCACAGGCGGCTGGGCTGCAGCTCCAGGCCGACGAGGAACAGCAGCAGTACCACGCCGAACTCCGCGAATTCCAGCGTCGACTCGACGTTCGCGACCATGCCCAGGCCCCAGGGACCGATCAGCATCCCGGCGCCGAGATAGCCGAGCACCGCGCCGAGCTTCAGCCGCCGGAACAGCGGCACCAGGAGCACCGCGGTGAGGAGGAAGAGTGCTGCCTGCTGTAGGAAGTGCATGGCGCGATCCGAAAAGGGCGATGCGCCATTATGCGCGAGCGGCGCGGGAGCGACCCTGGCGAACCCCTAGTTTGCCGGCAGCCCCGCTGCGGCGGTGAGCATGCTGACCGAGCCCAGATCGTACCCGTCGGCCGGAAAGGTCATCGATTCGTCCGCACCCTGCAGCGCGGCGACATAGAGGAGCGGCAGATAGTGCTCGGGTGTCGGCACCGACAGGCGCGCGTCCCCGCCGAGCCTCTCGAAGTCGACCAGCGTGCGGTGGTCGCGCGAAGCCAGAGCTTCCCGGATCTTCTCGTTGAACCGGATCGCCCAGTCGAAGGCCGGTCCGCCTCCGCGCTTCATCAGGCGCAGGTTGTGCACGACGTTGCCGCTCCCCGCGACGAGGACCCCCTCGTTGCGGAGCGGGGCCAGCCGCCGCGCGAGCTCGTAGTGGAATTGCGGCGGCTGCGTGCCGTCGATGCTCAGCTGCACGACCGGCACGTCCGCTTTCGGATAGGCATGTTTCAGCACCGACCAGGTGCCGTGGTCCAGGCCCCAGGACTCGTCCAGGGCAACCTCGACCGGCGCGAGCAACTCGCGCACGCGCTGCGCCAGCTCCGGCTTGCCCGGGGCCGGGTACTCGACCTCGAACAGCGCCTGCGGGAATCCGTAGAAGTCGTGGATGGTCTTGGGACGAGTCATCGCCGTCACCGCCGTGCCCTCGGTGTACCAGTGCGCCGAGACGCAAAGGATCGCCCTGGGGGCCGGGACCGCCTCGCCGATCTTGCGCCAGGTCTCGGTGTACTGATTGCGGTCGAGCGTGTTCATCGGGCTGCCGTGCCCGAAGAACACGACTGGCATCGGCGAGCGGTTCATTCGAGATCGAACAGCAGGATCTCCGCGTCCCTTGCGTGGTCGAGGACGATCTCGCCGGCGTCGACCGCCTTGAGCGCATCGCCCGCCTCGAGTGCCTGGCCGTTGGCGGTCACCGCGCCCCGGGCGACATGCACGTACGCACGCCGGCCGGGCGCCAGCTCGTGGACTGCGCGATCCGCCCCGTCGAGAAGCGCCGCGTACATGAACGCGTCCTGGTGGATGGTCACCGAGCCGTCGCGCCCGTCGGGCGACCCGACCAGGCGCAGCCTGCCCCGCTTCGAAGCCGCGTCGAAATGCTTCTGCTCGTAGCTCGGCGCGATGCCGGTGACGCTGGGCTCGATCCAGATCTGCAGGAAGTGCGTGACGCCGTCCTTGGCCTGGTTGAACTCGCTGTGCATCACGCCCTTGCCCGCGCTCATGCGCTGCACGTCGCCCGGCACGATGGTCGAGCCGTTGCCCATGCTGTCCTTGTGCGCGAGCGCGCCCTCGAGCACGTAGCTGATGATCTCCATGTCCCGATGACCGTGGGTGCCGAAGCCGGTTCCGGGCTGAATTCGGTCCTCGTTGATCACGCGCAGGTCACCGAAGGCCTCGTGCTCGGGGTCGTGGTAGTCGGCGAAGGAGAAGCTGTGAAAGGAGCGCAGCCAGCCGTGGTCCGCGAGGCCGCGGTCCTGGCTCTTGCGGATTTCGATCATGCGGAATCCCCTGTCAAAAAGGCGATATGGGGCGGCTTTGCGTGTTCATCAAGGGGTGATGATCTTCATGTTGAAGGCGCGCTCGACCAGCCAGATGCCCGCGACGACGGTGATGGCGAGCGAGCCGCCGAGGAACACCAGGCGCCGGTAGAACCAGCTCGCGCGCAAGGCGTACGCGATCGGCAGGAAGGTGCTGACGATCGCGAGCTGGCCGCCTTCGACCCCCAGGTTGAAGCCCACCAGCGCGATGAGCAGGGCGTTCTGCGGCAGGCCGAGGTCGCGCAGCACGCTCGCGAAACCGAAGCCGTGGACCAGGCCGAAGAAGAACGCCACCATCCAGCGGCGCCCGTGAACCAGGGGAAACACGTTGTTCAGCGCGGCCAGCACCACCGACGTTGCGATCGCCGACTCGACCAGGCGGGAGGGCAGCGAAATCACTCCGAGGGCGGCGAGGCTGAGGGTGATGGAGTGCGCCACCGTGAACGAGGTGACGATCTTGAACACGTCCCAGAAAGCGGGCGCGAAGCGCTCGACCGCCTGCCAGCGCCCGCCGCCGAACGCGAGCACCGCGGGCAGCAGCAGCGAGAGCAGGAACAGTATGTGGTCGAACCCTATCCAGATGTGCCACACGCCCTCGCGGGCGTAGTCGAGGAACTGGGTTAGCGCGGAGATCTTCTCCAGCTCGAAGGTCTGGGTCGCGCGCTCGGGGCTGAAGATGCCGGTGCGCGTCCCGCTGCCGTGCTCCAGGCGCAGCAGGCCCTTGTGCTGGGGGTCGATGTCGGCGAAAAGGCTGTAGCTGATCTCGAGCGTCGTTGCCTCGGCGGTGCAGGCCCCTTCGAAGAGCATCACCGAGTACGCGCCGTCGCTGTGGTCATCGGCCAGGAACTCGGTCGCGTGAAGGGGACAGTCGGCCCCGCCCGAGCGCAGCTTCAGCCTCGCGAGCGAGTACGCGCCGATATCGTTGCGATGCGCCTTGACCTCGCCACAGGTGATGTCGCCGTCGCCGTTGTCGTCCAGGCCGATCGCGAAATCGAGGTCGCGCAGCGCGATGTCCCACTGGCCTTTCACCTCCGTGCCCTCGACACTGATCGCGAGGTAGCTGTCGCTCGGCTTGTGCGCAAACGCGGTCGCGGTGGCGAGGGCGAGCACCGCCGCGGCCAGCGCTTGCGTCGCCCTCATCGCTTGAGCGCCTTGAGCTTCTCGGCGGTCTGGCGCAGGCCGGGATCCTCGTGGCCGGAGCGCTCGAGCCAGTCGAGCGCTCCCTGAGCGGCGGCCGGATCCTTCATCGCGAGCGCCGCCTCGAGGAGGATGCGCGCGTCGCGCGGCTCGCGCTGCAGCGTCCAGTTATCCTGCGCCAGCGCGAGCGCTTTCTCCCTGTTCCCCAGCAAGACCAGGTCGAAGCGCGCCTCTTCCTGCTGGTGCAGCTTGTCGCCCCGCAGCGCCGCGGCCTCGAAGCGCGACCTGAGGGCCCCGATATGCTCGGCCGCCTTCGGAGCCTTGAGCGTCTGTTCGGCGATGGCGAGGCGAAGCAGCAGGATGTCCGACTTGAACCAGTCGACCAGCAGCGGGATGACCTCGTCTGCGCGTCCCTGGTCCAGAAGAAAATCCGAGTAGGCCCCGAGGAGGAACTGGTCGTTGATCGGCTCGAAGTACGCCGCGCGAAAGTGCTCCTCGGCCTGCTTGACGTTTCCCATGCGCAAGGACATCTCGGCGAGGCGGGTGAGCACCCAGACCTTCACCTCCGGCGACGTTTCACTGGCGCGCGCGAAGGCGTCCGAGAGGGCGCGATACGCGGCCGCGGCCTTGCCCGTGGTGCCGTCGAGGTAGGCTATGCAGCCGACCGCGAAGAGATTGTTCTCGATGTCCTTCAGCGCGAGGCAGTCCTTGCGCGCCTGCTCGTAGTTGGCCTGCACCATGTCTATCGCGGCTCGCCAGGACCAGGCCCGGGCGTTCTCCGGGTCCTCGCGCGTCGCGGCGACGAGGTCCTGCACTGCGCCCGGAAAATCGTGGCTGTACTGCTTGAGGATCGCCCGCATGACGAGAGCGTCGAGCGGAGGCGCGGGCTCGTCCCACCAGGGTCTCAGCCCCGCCTCGGCGTAGCCCACGTAGCGCGGGTCGCCCTCCGAGTTCGCCAGCGCGAAGTAGCGCTCTGCGATCCGGATCGCGACCTGCCGGTTGCGCGGATTCTCCGCGAGCTGCGCGCGCAGCTGCCGCAGCTCGCGGGCCACAGGGTCGCTCGGCCTCACGGGCAGGTGCTCAAGCACGACCGAGTCGTCCTTGGGCACGTAGGGCGCGGCGCTCGCGACCAGCGCGAGCGAGGCGAGCGCGAGCGCGGCCAGCCCGTCAGTGACCGTGCCGATGATGGATGTCCGGATAGTGCTCATGGCTGTGGGTCATGGGAACGTGGTCGTGCGGGTGCGAGTGGGGCTCGCTGCCGTCCCAGGCGAAGTCGTGCTCGTGGCGGTGGTGCTCGTCGTGGGTGTGCGAATGCTCGTGTGCGAGCGTCTCGTGGCGGTGCGTGTGGCGATGGCGCTCGAAGATATGCAGCGCGACACCGCTCGCGATGAGCGCCGCGGCGATCCAGAAAGCCGTATCCGGCGTCTCGTGGAACAGGGCAAACGACGCGGCCGCGCCGATGAAAGGCGCGGTCGCGAAATAGGCGCCGGTTCGCGCCGTACCGAGCAGCCGCAGCGCGACGACGAACAGCGCCAGGCTCACTCCGTAGCCGAGAAATCCGACGGCCGCAGCGGCCAGCGCGGAGTTCATCGCCGGGCGGGCCGAGCCGATTGCGGCCGAGGCGCAGAGGTTGACGGCTCCCGCCGCCAAGCCCTTGATCCCGGCGATCTGCACCGGGTCGCCGGCGGAGATCTTGCGGGTGAGATTGTTGTCGAGAGCCCAGCACAGGCAGGCGCCTGCGACCGCGAGCGCGGGCAGCGAAGTCGAAATCCCTCCCGATGGCCAACTGAGCAGCAACCCTCCGCAGACGATCAGCAGCATCCCGAGCGCGATGCGCCGGTCGAAGTTCTCTTTGAACACGAACCAGGCCAGAAGTGCCGTGAACACACCTTCGAGGTTCAGCAGGAGCGACACCGTCGACGCAGAAGCCGCGGAGAGCGCCAGCATCAGGAGCACGGGCCCGATCACGCCGCCGGAGACGATGGCGCCCGCGAGCCATTTGTAGTCTGCGCCCGCGAGCGCTGGACGCGTGGCCGGCACCACCCAGCGGCGCAGCAGCAGCCACGCGCCCAGCCCCAGCCCGGAGCCCGCGTAGAGCAGCCCCGCGAGCATCAGCGGGCTGATTTCTCCGACCAGGAGCTTGGCGATCGGGGTGCTCGCGCCGAAGAGCACCGCGCCCAGAAGCGCGTAGGCGATCCCGGAATTCACTGCCGAATCCCCGGACCCAGGCTAGGTCGAATCTTTCGCATTTTCAGCCATATATGCTAGGATACGCCGCGGTTGGCCTGTTACCGGTGACCGAACATTCTAATAACGCTCAGAGGAGACGTTGCATGAAGAAGCTATTGTCGCTGTTGGTGGCCGCGGTGTTCGCCGTGTCGAGTGGGTTTGCGGTCGCAGCGTCCCACGCGGGTGCACCGATGAAGAAGGATGAAATGAAGAAGGGCGACGGCAAGGACGCGAAGAAAGCGAAGAAGAGCGACAAGAAGGCCGCGAAGAAGGACGACAAGAAGTAAGTCTTTCTACGCTGGGAAAGGGCAGGAGCGATTCTCCTGCCCTTTTTTATTTGATGCACCCGTCTAGCTCTGCCGCGGGGCCGCGGCTTCGCGCTCGGCGATGTCCTTGTGCACCGCCGCCATGTCGAGCTCCTTGCCCTTGGTGATGACCTGCTCCAGGGCCGAGCCCGGCAGCGCCCCGGCCTGCGAGAACAGGATCACCTTTTCCCGGAAAAGCATCAGGGTGGGTATCGAGCGAATGTTGAACGACGCGGCGAGGTCTTGCTCGTCGTCCGTGTTCACCTTGGCGAACACGATGTCCGGATGCTTCTCCGAAGCCGCTTCGAACACCGGCGCAAACCCCTTGCACGGCCCGCACCACGGCGCCCAGAAATCGACGATGACCATGTCGTTGCCGTTCACGACCTCTTCGAAATTGTCCTTGGTCAACGCCTGGGTCGCCATGCCGAACGCTCGGGATTTTTCGGAGCGCGCAGTATAGCAGGCGCCAGCTAGCGGATAGCTTTCAGGAAATCGGCTATCGCGCTCCAGTACTCGGGCTCGCCCGCGATGCTGTCGTGATCTGCGCGAGGAATCTCGCGCCACGTTTTCCGACCGCGCCACGCCTGGAACAGGGTGCGCGAGTGCGACACCGGCACGACGCGGTCGTCCGCGGCCACCAAGCACAACAGGGGCGCGTCGATCCGCGGCGCGCGGGAAAACGAATCGAAGCGGTGCCGAAGCATCAGCGATACCGGCAGAAACGGATAGTGGTGGGCAGCGACCGCGACGAGGCTGTCATAGGGGGAGACGAGGATCACGCCGCGCAGCGCCCGCTCGGCGGCGAGGTGCACCGCCACCCCGCTGCCCAGGCTGCGCCCCATCGCGACGATGCGTTCCGGATCGACGTCGGGGAGCGCTTTCGCGAATTCGTGAATCGCGAGGCTGTCGGCGAGCAGAGCCTCCTCGCTTGGCCTGCCTTCGCTCTCGCCGTAGCCGCGATAGTTCAGGAGAAGCAGGGACCAGCCCGCGAACCTGTCCGCCGCTTCCGAAAGCCATGAGACCTCTTCCGCGTTACCACCGAAGTAGATCACGAGCGGAGCGCGGGCGCCCTCGCCCCTCAAGAACCAGCCGCGTAGTTTCGACCCGTCGGGTGCAACGACGACGACCTCCGCGACGCCCGGGCGCACAGGCCTGGAAGCGAGCGATCGAGGAAAGAAGATCAGATGCTCCTGGAAGAACCACAGCACGATGAAGACGCCGATCGCGACGCCCGCGAGAATCTTGATGATGGAGGCAATCATCAGTGCAGTTTGACCCTCGGCTCGGTGCTCCGCTTGAGAAAGCGCGCCAGCGTATCCATGATCACGCCGAGCGGACCGTGCAAGGCGTAGAGATGCATCTTGTACAGGGAGAGATACATGATCCGCGCGAACCAACCCTCGACACGGTAGCTCCTTCCGGACAGAAACCCCATCAGCGAGCCGATCGTGCTGTACTCGCCCAGCGACACCAGTGAGCCGAAGTCACGGTAGCGGAACGGCGCCGGCGCCCGACCTGCGAGCCGGCGCGCGAGCGACCCCAGCAGGTGCGAGGCCTGCTGGTGCGCGGCTTGGGCCGTCGGCGTGACCGTAGGTCCTCGGCCTTCCCGGGGAAACGCCGAGCAGTCGCCAAGCGCGAACACGTCCGGGTCGCGCGTCGTTTGCAGGGTCGGCAGCACCATCAGCCGGTTGAGCCGGTTGGTCTCGAGCCCGTCCAGGTCCCTCAGCACCTCCGCGCCCTTGATGCCCGCCGCCCAGACAGCGAGATCGGCCGGAAAGGCGTGCCCGCTTCGCGTCTTCACCTCGCTCGCCGTGATCTCGACCACCTGCTCGGAGCAGGCGACCGTCACTCCGATGTCCTCGAGCGCGCTCGTCACGGCAGCGGCGATGCGCTCCGGAAGCATGGGCAGCACGCGCGGGCCGGCGTCGAGCAGCACGACCTGGAGAAAGCGCTCCGGGTCGATGTTCTCCAGGCCGTACGCGGCAAGCACGCGGGTGGTGTTGTGCAGCTCCGCGGCGAGTTCGACGCCCGTCGCCCCGCCGCCCACGATGACCACGCGCAGCCGGGCGGGAGCGCTTTCGGAACGGTAGTTCGCCTGGAGGCAGGCGTTGATGAGCCGCCGGTGAAACCGGTCGGCTTCCTCGGCCGATTCCAGCGCGTAGGCGTGCTCGGCGACCCCGGGAACGCCGAAAGTGTTGGCGACACTGCCGATTGCGATGACCAACGTGTCATAGGGGAGCCCGCGGCGGGGGAGCACCTCGTTGCCGCGCTCGTCCTTCGTCGGCCCGACCGTGATCTCGTGGCGACTCCGGTCCAGCGCTTCGAGCGGCCCGCAGCAAAAGTTGAAGTGATGCCAGCGTGCCTGGGCGAGATAGTCGAGCTGGTGCGCGTGGATATCCATGCTCCCGGCGGCCACTTCGTGCAGCAGGGGCTTCCACAGGTGCGTCTCGTTCTTGTCTACCAGCGTGACCGTGGCGCGCCCCTTGCGGCCAAAGCGGTCTCCGGCACGGGTGGCGAGCTCGAGACCTCCGGCGCCTCCTCCGACGATGACGATGCGGTGCGGGCGAGTCATCGCTAATCCGATATGATTTTCGACACCGAAATTATGCACGACCCGACCATCCGCTACCGCGGGCGATTCGCGCCCTCTCCCACCGGTCCGCTGCATTTCGGCTCGCTGATCGCGGCGGTCGGCAGCTACCTGCAAGCGCGCGCGAATGGGGGCGAGTGGCTGGTGCGCATGGAGGACCTCGACCGCCCGCGCGAGGAGCGGGGCGCGGCCGAGGCGATCCTGCGCATCCTCGAAGAGTACGGATTCGAGTGGGATGGCCCCGTCGTGAGGCAGAGCGAGCGAAGCGGCGCCTACGCCGCCGCGCTCGCGCAGCTCCGGAGCGGTGGATTCGTATTCCCCTGCGCCTGCAGCCGGCGGGAGATTTCCGACTCGATGCTCGGAACCGCCACCGAGCCCGTCTACCCCGGCACCTGCCGCAACGGCATTGCGCCTGGGCGCCCGGCCCGGGCAGTCCGCATGCGCGTCGACGCCGCCGTGATCTCCTTTTCCGACCGCGTCCAGGGCAGGGTCGCGCAGGACCTGGCCCGCGAGGTCGGGGATTTCGTTGTGAAGCGCGCCGACAGCCTGTTCGCGTATCAGCTCGCGGTGGTGGTCGACGACTTCGAGCAGGGGATTACCGAGGTGGTGCGTGGGGCGGACCTGCTCGCCTCGACGCCGCGGCAAATCCTGCTGCAGCAGCGGCTGGGCTACCCGACTCCGCGATACGCCCATCTCCCCGTCGCGGTGAACCCGAGCGGCGAAAAGCTGAGCAAGCAGACGCGAGCCGCGCCCCTAGAAGCCGCCCAAGCCCGGCAGCAGCTCCGGCGCGCTTTGCGCTTTCTTGGCCAGGATCCGCCTGCGGCGCTCACAGGCGACCCCATCAGCACCCTCTGGACCTGGGCTCGCGAGAACTGGCGCGCCGAGAAGGTCCCTCGCGAGCGGAGCATCGGCGAGTTTTCGTGCGACCTTTAAAAAACAAGGTGTTAGATGTTCGTGACCACTGACTTCAGCTCCGCCTAAGCGATTGATCTACATGGTGTAGCGCTAGCGGCAGGCGATAGCTCTTCTGTACTGCACTGCACAAATAGCGCTTGACTTCCATTGTTTCATAGGTAGAATCCATATTGCTGCGATGCAGCATCCAACACACCATCCAACGCCCTGATCCCATCCACGTCCCCTAAACACCGAATTCCTTCTGGAGAATTGACTATGTACCTCACCCCCGAACAAATCGCCAGCGCGAACAAAGCGGGCTTCGAGACCATCCTCGGCCTCGCCGGCTCCCAGTTTGCCTCCCTCGAGCGCCTCGCCGTTCTCAATTTCAACGCCGCCAAGTCCACCTTCGAAGAAGGCCTGAGCCGCGCCAAGGCCCTGCTCAATGCGAAGGACGCGCAGGAATACTTCAGCGTGAACACCGCCGCCTCCCAGCCCGCGCTGGAAAAGGCCGTCGCCTACTCGCGCAGCGTGTATGAAGTCGCGGCGCAATCGCAGAGCGAGCTGGTCAAGTTCCTGGAAGCGCGCGCCGCCGAGTACAACAAGAACCTGGTCGGCATCCTCGACAAGGTGTCCAAGAGCGCGCCGGCAGGCTCCGACGTTGCGGTCGCCGCGGTCAAGTCCGCGCTCGCCGCAGCCAGCACCGCGTACGACAACTTTAACAAGGTCGCCAAGCAGGCCACCGAGATCGCTGAAGCGAACTTCACGGCTGCGACCCCCGCCGTGCACAAGGAAAAGAAGCACGCAGCGGCTGCCTGAACGTTTTTTCGTCCCCCCGCGCCCCCGGTTTCTCCTCCTCCTCTCGTGGGCGCCCTAAAGCCCTGGCGCGAGCCAGGGCTTTTTGTTTGTAGCTATCCCGTCTTGACCGGCTCCCACCTGCCACCCAGCGTTGCCACGCCCTCCTTCATCCGCTCGATGGCCGACGCCACCTCTTGGGGCGCGCCGCGCACGCCGAGCTCGATGTGCCGACGCACTCCCTTTTCTCCCATGCTGGGAAGACTGAACGACTTGAGGCCGCCGAAGGCGGATTCGACCTCGAGCATCAGGGGCGTAATGGTCGATTCCGCCAGCTCGTAGACCATGATCGACGCTTCCGCCTCGGGCACGCGGTGGAAGCAAGACGAGTAGTAGGTGTCGAGCACCCACTCCGCCATGGGCCAGGCCATCACGGGGAACCCGGGGACGAAGTGATGATCCCCGACCGAGAATCCGGGGATCTTGTTGTACGAGTTGGGAATGATGCGTGCGCCGCGGGGGAACTCTCCCATTTTGAGCCGCTGCGGCGTGACGACCATGTCGGTGCGCGACCGGATCGCCGCCTCCGCGTCGGGGTGCAGTTCCAGGCTGACCCCGAGCGCGTCCGCCGCGCACTGGCGCGTGTGATCGTCCGGCGTGGCCCCGATCCCGCCGAAGCTGAAAACGATGTCTTGTGACGCGAAGGTGCGCCTCAGCGTCGCGGTGATCAGGTCGGGAATGTCGCCGAGGTACTCGCACCACGCCAGCTTCATGCCGCGCGCGGCGAGTATCTCGATCAGCTTGGCGAAGTGCTTGTCGGCGCGCTTGCCAACGATGATCTCGTCGCCGATGACGATAGCGCCCACTCTCATACCCGCCTCGCGCTGCCTTCTATGGGCTGGCTGCGCGCCTCGCCGAGGCGGGCGAGGCAATACTGGATGAAGACCAGTCCCCCGTAGACCGGCATCGCCAGGCCCACGATGGGTACGTGGCCGACGAGAGCGAGCGCCACGCCGAGCAGGAACAACTCGCCGCGGTTGCTCGCGATCAGCTCCTCGATCTCTCCAGGAGCCCCGTGCTCGGCGAGCGCATCGTAGCGGTACACGCGCTGGTTGAAGTAGCCGAACAGGACGACGGGCAGCACCGGCCAGAGCAGCGGGAGTAGCCAGAGAGGGAGGGTTATCGCAAGCAACAGCAGGAAGAACACCAGCGCAAGGAGCGCATTCCACATGCTGCCCGCGAACGTGCCCCCCTTCCTGCGCGCCAGGCTCGGATAGTCGCGCTCGCCCACGTGGGCGACCATCGCAGGCATGGACACCACGCTGATGATGAGCACCGCCGTGATCAGCACGACCGGGACGAACAGGAACAGCAGGAACAGCCACGCCAGCCAGGTTGCGAGGAGGGTAAGCGGCCAGACCGACAGCGCCCACCGGTACGCAGACCACTGGTGAAGCTCGAGGTCGACCCAGTTGATGGCCTGGCCCCAGTACAGCGCCGCGAGCGTGAGCCAGATCGCGAGCGCGACGAGTACCGGCCACACCATGAGCCACAGCATCCTCGGATGCAGCAGGCTCGCGAGCCCCTTCAGAAGCGCGGTGGTTACTCTTTCCATCGGATTTTCACCCCGCCGTAGTCTGCCACATCTTGGTGAGCCGCTTGACCGACACGGGCACGGGTGTCTTCAACTCCTGCGCAAAGAGCTGCACGCGCAGCTCCTCGAGCAGCCAACGGAACTGCTCGAGCCGCTCGTCGGGCTCGCCGGATCTGACCTGCTTCTGCTGCTCGCGCTGCCATTGCGCGAAGAGCGGCGCGAGCTCCGCGGCGAGCCGCGCGTCGCGCTGGGGGTCAGAGCGCAGCTTGTCCAGCCTCAGGGCCATGGCCTTCAGGTAGCGGGGAAAGTGCTGGAGCCGCTCGTACGGCGTGCGCTCGATGAAGCCCTTCGAAAGCAGGCGGGCGGCGCCCTCCTGCACCTCCCGGCAAGGCCCCGGGAACGCCTTCGAGAGCTGCTGGATTCTCTTGTGAAGCGCCGCGTGCTCGGCGAGCACGACGCCGATCAGCCGGGAGATCTCCTGAGCGAGAAGGCTCACGCGCGAGCGCGCTTCGTCGCAGCGCCGAGAGAACTCCGTGCGGGTTTGCGGCAGCGGGTCCTGCATGCACGCCCGGTCAAACGCGGCGGCGAGCAGCTGCGAGCGTAACTCCTCGGCTCCGCCGAGGGTGGCGAACTGCATCGCCATCGCGTGGAGGCCCGGAAGGTTCTTCTCGACGTAGCGCGCCTGCTCCTTCAGCTGGAGCATGAACAGGCGGCGCAGGCCCGCGCGGTGCGCTTCGCGCGCCTTGCCCGCCGAGTCGAATACCTCGAGGCTCACGCTGTCGCCGTGATCGACCAGCCCCGAATAGCCGATCAGGGTCTGCGAGCCACGGTGGATCTCGTCGACTTCCCGGATATCACCGAAATCCCAGCCGGTCACCCTCTCGGAAGGCGTCTCTCCTTGAGCGAGCTCGGCAAACTGCTCCCCCGCAGCCTCGCCGAGGTCGGCCCGCAGCTGCGCCAGGTTGCGCCCCATCGCGATCTGACGCCCGTGCTCGTCGACGACGCGGAAATTCATCGACAGGTGCGCGGCGAGCGTCTCCGGCCGGAACGCGTCGAGCGGCACCGTCAGATTGAGCTCGCGGCGCGCATGCCTGGCGATGGCCTGGGGCAGCGGCGCGTCACCAAGAGCGCTGGCCGCAAGAAAGCCGTCCACGAATTCCGGCAGCGGTCCGAGCTGGTGACGCAGCTTCTGTGGCAGCGATTTGGCGAGGCGCGTCACCTTGTCCCGAACCAGCCCCGGCACCAGCCAGTCGCACCTCGCAGCGTCGATCTGATTGAGCGCGAGCAGCGGCGCGGTGAGCGTCACCCCGTCGCGCGGGGAGCCCGGCTCGTGGTGGTAGTCGAGCGCGAACCTGCGCCCCACCATCTCCAGCTGGTGCGGGAACTGCGCCGTGGTGATTCCGGCAGCCTCGTGCCGCATCAGGTCTTCGCGCCTGAGAAAGAGCAGCTTGGGATGGTCGCGCTCGGCTTCGCGGCGCCAGCGCTCGAAGTCCGCCCCGTTGTGGATGCCCTCGGGCACCTGGCTGTCGTAGAACGCGACAATCAGCTCGTCGTCGACCAGCACGTCGGGGCGGCGCGACTTGTGCTCGAGCTGCTCGATCTCGCGCACCAGCCTGCGGTTGTGCGCAAAAAAGGGCGCGCGGGTTTCGTAATCTCCGCCGACCAGCGCCTGGCGGATGAAGATCCTGCGCGATTCGATCGGATCCATCGGCCCGTAGTGCACGCGCCGCCCGACGTAGAGCGGCAAGCCGTAGAGCGTGCCGCGCTCCAGCGCCGCTACGTGCGCCGCCTTCTTCTCCCAGTGTGGCTCGTACCGGTGACGCTTCACCAGGTGCGCGCCGACCGTCTCCAGCCACTCGACGTCGATCGTCGCGACGCATCGAGCGTAAAGGCGCGTGGTCTCGGTGACCTCGGCCGCCATGATCCAGCGCCCTGCTTTCTTCCCGACCCCCGACCCCGGGTGGACCCAGAAGCGGATGCCGCGCGCGCCGAGGAAGTTGCCCTCCTCGGTCCTCGTGCCGACGTTGCCGAGCAGTCCCGCGAGCAGGGCGCGATGGATCTGGGGGTAGGTCGCAGGCGTTTCCGAGACCTTCCAGCCCAGCTCCGCGACCAGCTCCTTGAGCTGCCCGTGGATGTCGCGCCACTCGCGCATGCGGTTGTACGACAGGAAATGCTCTCGGCAGGCCTGGTGCAGCTTGCGGCTCGACTGGCCGCCATACAGTCCTTCCTCGAAGAATTTCCACAGCTTCAGCCACGCGAGGAAATCCGACTTCTCGTCGTCGAATCGCTTTTGCGCTTCGTCGGCGGCGCCGGCGCGCTCGGCGGGGCGCTCGCGCGGGTCCTGCACCGACAGCGCCGAAGCGATGACCAGCACCTCGCGCAGCGAGTTCTCCGTCCTCGCTGCGAGCACCATGCGTGCGATGCGCGGATCGACCGGGAGCTTGGCGAGCTGCCGGCCGGTCTCGGTGAGCGCGTTCGCCTCGTCCACGGCTCCGAGCTCGGCGAGCAGCGCGTACCCATCCTGGACGGCGCGCGAGGCCGGCGGATCGATGAACGGAAAATCCTCGATTGCGGCGAGGCCCAGAGCCTTCATCCGCAGGATCACGTTGGCGAGCGACGAGCGCAGCACCTCGGGATCGGTGAACGCGGGCCGGCGAGCGAACTCGTCCTCGGCGTAGAGGCGCACGCACACCCCGCTCGCCACGCGGCCGCAGCGGCCCGCGCGCTGCTTCGCGGAGGCCTGCGAGACGTTCTCCACGCGCAGCTGCTCGACCTTGTTGCGGTAGCTGTAGCGCTTCACCCGCGCCAGGCCGGTGTCCACCACGTAGCGGACGCCCTGGACGGTGAGCGAAGTCTCGGCGACGTTGGTCGCGAGCACGATGCGACGGCCGCCGTGCGACGCGAAGACTCGCCCCTGCTCCTCCGCCGAGAGGCGTGCGAACAGCGGCAGGATCTCCGTGTGTGGCGGATGGCGCTTGCGCAGCGCTTCGGCCGCCTCGCGAATCTCGCGCTCACCGGGGAGGAAGACGAGCACGTCGCCCTGGCCCAGGCGCGCCAGATCCTCGACGGCCTCGCTGATCGCATCGTTGACATCCACGTCGCCGTCTTCTTCGTAGGGACGATAGCGAACCTCGACCGGGTAGAGCCGCCCGGAGACCTCGATCACCTCGGCGCCGTCGAAGTGCTTCGAGAACCGTTCCGCGTCGATGGTCGCCGAAGTGACGATCAGCTTGAGGTCGGGCCTGCGCGGCAGGAGCTGCTTGACGTAGCCGAGGAGAAAATCGATGTTGAGGCTGCGCTCGTGCGCTTCGTCGATGATGAGCGTGTCGTACTGCCTCAGCTCGCGGTCGCCCTGCGTCTCGGCGAGCAGGATCCCGTCGGTCATGATCTTGATGTAGGAGCGCGCCCCGACCTTGTCGGTGAAGCGGATCTTGTAGCCGACCGCCCCGCCCAGCTCCGTCTTCAGCTCCTGCGCCACTCGGGCTGCGGTCGCGCGCGCGGCGATCCTGCGCGGCTGGGTGTGGCCGATCAGGCCCGCGATCCCGCGGCCGATCTCGAGGCAGATCTTGGGAAGCTGGGTGGTCTTGCCCGACCCAGTCTCGCCGCAGACGATGACCACCTGGCGCGCGGCGATGGCTCGCGCGATCTCCTCGCGCTTGGCCGAGATCGGAAGCTCGGGAGGAAACTCAGGCTTCGGCGCGAGCGCCCGACGCCGCTCGATCTCTTCCGGGGAAAACCCCATCAGCGGCGGAGCAGCCGTTCGGCGTAGCGCGCGAGGGGATCCACTTCGAGGTTGACGCGATCGCCGGCGCGGAGATCCTTGAGCGTGGTCACCGCGAGGGTGTGCGGAATGAGATTCACCTCGAACTCGGCGCCTCGTACCGCGTTCACCGTGAGACTCACACCCTGCACCGCGATCGACCCCTTGCGCGCGATGTAGCGCGACAGGGGCGCCGGCGAACGCACGCGCAGGAGGCGGTTCTTGCCGAGCTGCTCGACCTCCGTCACCTTGCCGACGCCGTCGACGTGGCCGAGGACGAGGTGACCGTCGAGGCGGTCCGACAGCCTGAGCGCTTTCTCGAGATTGACCTCGCCGGCCTCATCGAGGCCCGCGGTACAGCGCAGAGTCTCCGGCGAGACGTCCACATGAAAGGTCTTTTTCCCGCGCTTGACCACGGTCAGGCAGGCGCCATTGACCGCGATGCTGTCGCCCACGGCCACGTCGCGCAGGCCGAGCCTGCCCCCTTCGATCGCCAGGCGAAGACCGCCCTTTGACCGCTCGATCCGACTGATTTCGCCGATGGCGGATATGATGCCGCTGAACATGGACGAGAATTTTACTTGGCTGAGGGCGTTCCTGTTGATCGCG
>Ga0137410_10000353_pt1 | contig 32329 bp, 30 predicted proteins | sample CZODoug1_16funga_FD_108878 | JGI IMG/M metagenome (GOLD analysis project Ga0137410, IMG submission 108878) | Vadose zone soil fungal communities from Angelo Coast Range Reserve, California, USA - CZODoug1_16fungal (Illumina Assembly) | ecosystem: Environmental > Terrestrial > Soil > Vadose zone... | reverse complement strand
TGCGCTTCGTAGAGACGGCGTGCCGCCGCGTTCTGGATGCTCGCCTGCGGCTCGCCCCCGGGCGCTGCGCGCCCGGGCTCCGCGGCTCTCGGCGCTGTGGCTCGGCTCGTCGCTACCGCCGCGACGGAGCCATTCGAGGTGCGGCCGCCGCCATCACGCGCATCGCGCGGCCAAAGAGAGGCACGACCTCCGTCCGTGGTTTTGGGCCTGCGGCGAAGCGCGACGGTATGCTTAAATAGCGCCGACAGCGCACCGCCCCACAAGAGGCGGGCGACGCGCGCGCAGCGTTGCTGCGGGCGAGACAAGGGGGACGGTTTTAGCATGTCCACGACTCGTGTTTTAGGAGTCGCCAGCGTGGCGGCGCTGTGCGCCGCGCTCGTCGGCAGCACGATCGGCGCGCAAGAGGCGCGCACGGGCGCCGAACGCCTGGGCGCCCTCGAACGCGAGCTCGCGGGGCTGGAGCACGATGCCCAGATCCTCGAGGACACGAAGGCGATCAAGCGGCTGCAGAACTCCTACGGCTACTACGTCGACAAGAAGCTGAGCCGGCAGATCGGGGCGTTGTTCGCCGACGCGGCGGAGACGACGGCGGAGCTCGGCGGCTCCGGCGTCTACGTCGGCAAGGCGCGGATCGCCGAGTACTACGATCGGATCATCGGCGGCGAGGGCTTGAAGCCCGGCCAGCTGTTCAACCATATGATCCTGCAGGGTGTGGTGCATGTCGCACCCGACGGCCTCACGGCGAAGGGTCGCTACCGCGCGTTGATTCAGATCGGCGAGCACGGCAAGAGCGCGACCTGGGCGGAAGGACCGTACGAGAACGAGTACGTCAAAGAGAACGGCGTCTGGAAGTTCGGCAAGGTGCACTGGTACCAGACCTTTTCGGCGCCGTACTCGCCGGGCTGGCACAAGGCGGCGGAGCCGATGAATCCGCCGCTCGCCGACTTCCCGCCGGACCGGCCGTCCACCGAGACCTATCAGTCGTATCCGAGCGCGTATCAGGTCCCCTATCACTACCGGAACCCCGTGTCGGGACGTTGCGAGCCCGGCGTGTGCGTGGCGCCCGCGGCGGCAGCGGCGCCGATCGCGCCGTCGGCCGCGAGCGCTCAACCCGTGTCGGAGGAGCGCATCGCCGCCGTTCGTAACCGCGTCGCAAAGCTCGACGGGCGCGCGACCCGCGTCGACGACGTCAACGCGATCGAGAACCTCCAAGGCAGCTACGGCTACTACACCGACAAGATGCTCTGGGACGAGGTCGTCGATCTCTTGGCCGACGACGCCACGCTCGAGATCGGCCCGAGCGGCGTCTATCGAGGCAAGGCCGGCATTCGCCGCTACCTCGACGCGCTCTCCGGCGGCAAGCAAGGCCCGCTCGAAGGCGTGCTGTTCGATCACTTCCAGCTCCAGCCGATCGTCACGGTCGCGCCCGACGGGCAGACCGCGCAGGCGCGTTGGCGGCTGTTCCTGATGACCGGCATCGCGGGCTCCGGCTCGGGCGGCAATTGGGGCGAAGGCACGTACGAGAACGAGTACGTCAAGCAGAGCGGCGTTTGGAAGATCCGCAAGCTCCACTGGTATGCCACGTTCGTCGCGCCGTACGAAGGCGGCTGGCTAAACACGAACGCCGAGGCCGTCAAAGCCTACGCGGTGCCCGCCGCCGTCACGCCCGACGCGCCGCCGAGCGAAGAGTACTCGCCCTATCCCGGCGTCTACGTGCCGCCGTTCCACTACAAGAATCCCGTGAGCGGGCAATAGGAGACGGCATGACGAGATCGTTCGCCCGCGCCTCCCTGCTCGCCGCAATCCTGGCCGTAGCGGCTTGCTCGCGCTCGGGCGGCGATGCGGACACGACCGCCGACATCGCGGCGCTCGAGTCAGCGGTCGCCGCGGCCAAGGCGAAGGTTGAGCGCCTGAAGGACTTCGACGAGCTCGAGAACCTCGCCGGTGTCTACGGTCACTACGTGGACAAGTCGCGCCACGACGACGTCGCCGACCTGTTCGCGCCCGCAGGCGTCGTCGAGATCCTGGGCCGCGGCGTGTTCATCGGCCAGGATCGCGTCCGCGAGTACATGCACAACCTCACGCCGGGCAACGTGGGCCCGCGCGACGGCTCGCTGTTCAATCACATGCACCTGCAGCCCGTGATCCACGTGGCCGAGGACGGCAAGACGGCCTTCGCACGCTCGCGCCTGTTCGTGATGTTCGGCATCGTGAACGCCAACGCGCAGTGGGGCGACGGTATCTACGAGAACGTGTTCGTGAAGCAGGACGGCATCTGGAAGCTCGACTACCTGCACGGCTATCAGACGTTCTACACGAACTACGAGGAAGGCTGGGCGAAGAAGGCGTCCGCGATCTTCGCGCCCTACGACCGGCTGCCGCCGGACCGCGCGCAGTCGGTGCCCTATTCGCCGTACCCGTCGGCATTCGTGCCGCCGTTCCACTATCGCAATCCGGTGTCGGGACGAGCGGACCACTACGCCGACCCAACCTGGCACGACACGCAGAAGCCATGACAAGGCCCGAGCCGACATCGAGCTGGCAGGCGCCGTCGGGCAAGCGCCTCGCGTGGAGCGTGCTCGCGGCCGCCGCGGTGGCGGGCTTGGTCCTCGTCATCGCGGTGCTGCCGGCCGAATACGGCATCGATCCCACGGGCGCCGGCCACGCGCTCGGCCTCGACAAGCTGCGCGCGCCGCCGACGCGCACGATCGAGGTCAAAGACGTGCTCGGCGGCAACGAGCGCGTGCGCGAGGTCGAGATTCCGGAGGCCGGCGAGCCGACGCCGCTACCGAACCCGGCCGTGCACCAGGCCGAGGACCGGCCGATTCAAACGCGCACGATCACGCTAACGCTGCCCGTCAACGGCGAGACGGAAATAAAAGCGATCATGCGCGAATCCAAGGTGATTCTTTATTCGTGGCAGAGCGACGGCGGCGTGGTCTACACCGATCTGCACGGCCACGACCCGGCTGTCGGCGGCGAGTTCTTCGTGCGCTACCGCGAGGATCAAGACGGTGTGACCGGCTCCACGGGCTCACTCGTGGCGCCGTTCGATGGCGAGCACGGCTGGTATTGGCTCAACATCAACGACAAGCCTGTAACGATCACGCTAACGATCACGGGCTTCTTCGACGACATCAAAGACTACGGCGTGCACAAAAACTAGCGACTGGGACTAACAACGATATGTGGCAACACAACTACATGCCCCTCGGGGATAGCCTCGCTTTGTCCGCGCTCGCGGCGGCAGTGCCGATCTTCGTGCTGCTGCTCCTGATCGGGGTGCTGCGCAAGCCGGCATGGATCGCGGGTCTCTGCGGACTTGCGGCCGGCTTCGTCGTCGCGATCGGCATCTACGGCATGCCGGTGAAGCTCGCCCTGAGCGCAACGCTGATGGGTGCGTCGTTCGGGCTGCTGCCGATCGCGTGGATCGTCTACTGGGCCGTGGTTCTGTATCGGCTGACGCTCGAAACGGGCAACTTCGACATCATCAAGGACTCCATCGGCAGCCTCACCGCGGACCGGCGACTCCAGGCGATGCTGATCGCATTTGCGTTCGGCGCATTCGTCGAGGGCGCCGCGGGCTTCGGCACCCCGGTGGCCGTCGCGGCCGGCATGCTAACGGGCCTCGGGTTCTCGCCGTTCTTCGCCGCGGGCATTTGCTTGCTCGCAAACACGGCCCCGGTCGCGTTCGGCTCGATCGGCATTCCGGTTACCACGCTCGCCAACACAACCGGAATACCCGAGGCCGAGCTCAGCGCGTGGGTGGGCCGCCTCTGCGCCCCGATCTCCGTGCTGATTCCCGCGTACCTGATCCTCGTGATGGGCGGCGTGCGCGGCTTGAAGGGCGTGTTGCCCGCCGCGATCGTTTGCGGGTTGTGCTTCGCCAGCGTTCAGTTCTTCGTGTCGAACTTCGTCGGCCCGCAGCTCGTCGACATCTTGGCCGCGCTCACGGCCATCGTGGGGCTCGTGCTGCTCTTCAAGGTCTGGCAGCCGAAAGACACCTTCGTGATGGCGGGCGACACCGCCGCGCGCATCCAGCCGAAGGCGCACGGCTTCGGCCGCACGTTGCTCGCGTGGTCGCCGTACCTGTTCCTCGTGGTGTTCGTGCTGATCTGGGGCTACCCGGGCACCAAGGCGGAGCTCTTGAAGACGTCGATGCACATTCCGTGGCCTGGTCTCCACAACCTGATCACGCGGATGCCGCCGGTAGTCACCGCGCCGGCGCCGTACCGGGCTGTCTACGACTTCGACTGGCTCGCCGCCGCGGGCACCGCGTGCGCGCTCGCTACCGTCGTGGCCGCGTTCACGCTGCGCGTGTCCGTCGGCATGTACGTGGGCCTGCTGGGCAAAGTCGCGAAGCAGCTCGGGTTCTCGATCTTCACGATCGCGTGCGTGCTCGGGCTCGCATATTTGATGAACTACAGCGGCGCGACCGTCACGCTCGGCCTCGCGTTTGCCGCGACCGGCGTGCTGTTCCCGTTCTTCAGCGCCCTGCTGGGCTGGCTCGGCGTGTTCCTGACGGGCAGCGACACGTCGGCGAACGCGCTGTTCGGGAACCTACAGGTCGTCACGGCGAACCAGCTGGGGCTCAACCCCGCGATGATGGCGGCGTCGAACTCTGCCGGCGGCGTGATGGGCAAGATGATCAGCTTGACGAGCCTCGCCGTGGCGGTGGCCGCCACCGGCATGCCGCGGACGGAGGAAGGCAAGCTGTTCCGGTTCACCGTGAAGCACAGCGTGTTCCTCGCGACGTTGCTGGGGGTGCTTGCGTCCATCTACGCGTATCTGGCGTAGGTCCGGCGGAGCGGCGGCGAGCCGCCGCGTGGCACGTCGACCCTCGCCGGCGGGCGTGGTGAGATCGAGGGAGTTATGAAGCGCCGACGTACAGCTGGTCGCGTTGCACTGGACGTCCGCGGGCTGGTCGGCCGGCAGGACGTCTTTCGGCTCTCCGGCGCGGCAAAACGAGACCGGGCTGTCGACGCTTGGTTGAACGGTGACGGCGACGGCGCGCCCTCGCCGCGGGAGTGACCACATGAGAACCCTGCTATCGCTCGTCCTTTGGTGCCTACTGTTCGTCCTGTGTTGGCCGTTGGCGCTGCTGGCGCTCGTCCTTTGGCCGGTCGCATGGCTCGTCTCGTTGCCGTTCCGGCTGATCGGCGTCACCGTCGACGCCGTGTTCGCCTTGCTTCGCGCCGTGCTCTATCTCCCTGCACGCCTCCTCGGTTACCGCGGCGCGCGCTGAGCAGCGGGGATGATCGGCGAGATCGGCACGTTCGTTCTGATCGTGTTGGTTGCAACGGCCGCGGTGTTCCTCGTCATTTGGGGCGCCGCGCGTGCCATGCGCGCGGCGAAGCGCAGCCGGCCGAGCGTCAGCGCGGCGGGCTGGGCTCTACTATTCCTATCGTCCGGTCGGATGCCGCCGCCGCCCCCCGCGTCGCAGATCGAGCTCGATATCTCGAGCAAGAAGGACAGAGAGTCGTCGCGCGACGTCGGGGAGCCCTGACGCCGTTTCGATCGCGCGCTTGGCCGCACGGGTATGGTCATCTTCATCAACGGCTCCTTCGGCATCGGCAAGACCACCGTCGCGAGACTGCTCGTACGGCAGCTGCCTCGCAGCGTTCTCTTCGACCCCGAGCCCGTGGGGCTGATCCTGTCGCGCTTGCGCGCCCCATGGCCCGCACCGTCGGGCGACTTTCAAGATCTGAGCGCGTGGCGCACGACGAGCATTCGGCTCATTCGAGCGCTGCGCCGGCTGCGGCGCACGGTGGTCGTGCCGATGGCGTTCTCCAACACCTCCTACCTTGACCAATTTCTCGCGGGCGTTCGCCGGCACGACTCCGAGACTTTCCACTTCTGCCTCACGGCCCCGCTCTGCGCGGTGCGCGAGCGCTTGGAGCGGCGCGAAACCCGTCGCGGCGCCACGGCCTGGCAGCTTCGGAGATCGGACGAGTGCTGCCTCGCGCACCGGCGGCCGGAGTTCGCGGAGCACGTGGCGACGGAGCACCGCACCCCGCAAGCAGTGGCGGAACACATCCTCTCGCGGGTACGCTCCCGCTCATGAAGATCGTGTGCATCGCGGGCTTCGCGCCCATCACGAAGAACCCGCCGGAAAGCGCCAAGCTCTATCGGGACACGCTCGGACTGCCCCTGAAGGCGCAAGATGACTACCTCTCCATGGACAACTACGCGGGCGCCAAGCACTTCGGGGTGTGGCCGCTCCGGATGGCGGCGCAGTCGTGCTTCGGCACGGATACGTGGCCGCCGCACTTGGCCGAGCCGACCGCGACGATCGAGTTCGAGCTCGCCGACGTGGACGCCGTGAAGGCCGCGGTCGAAGAGATGAAGAAGAACGGACAGAAATTCGTGCACGAGGCTCGGCTCGAGCCGTGGGGACAAACGGTCGCCCGGTTCGTGAGCCCCGAAGGCCTGCTGGTCGGGTTGAGCTACGCCCCGTGGCTGCACCAATAGCCGCATAGCCGCCGTGCGAATCCTCGTCGACATCGACGTGCCGGATCTCGACCCCGCGATCGCGTTCTATCGCGAAGCCCTCGGGTTGCGTTTGAGCCGCCTGCTCGACGACGACGTGGCCGAGCTCTCGGGAGCCTCGTCGACGATCTACTTGTTGCGCAAACCGGCAGGCTCCGCCCCGGCGAAGAGCTCGGCCGCCGCACGCGACTACGCGAGACACTGGACGCCGGTCCACCTCGACTTCGTCGTCGACGATCTCGCGGCCGCCGAGCGCCGGGCCGTCGGCGCGGGCGCGCGCCGCGAGAGCGAGTGCATCGAGTGGAAGGGATCGAAGTGCATCACCTTCTCCGATCCGTTCGGCCACGGCTTCTGCCTGATCAAGTTCGCCAGCCAGACCTACGAGGACGGCGACGGACCCGCGGCGACGGAGGCCCCGATCTAGCCGAACGACGCTCTACGTGTCAGGCACGGGTGTCAGGCACGGGTGTCAGGCACCGGTGGTGCCTGGCACCAATACCTTAGCGCCAGTGAAACGCGCGGTCCGCCTTCGCGGCGAGGAAGAAGTCGCTCTCGGTGAGGCCGTTGATCTTGTGCGTCCAGATCTCGACGGCGCAGCGCCCCCAAGCGACGTGCAGGTCCGGATGGTGGCCCTGTTCCTCCGCGATGTCAGCGACGTCGTTCGCGAGCTTCATCGCGGTCGCGAAATCGCGGAATTCGTACGTGCGGAGCAGGTGGCCCGCGGCGTTCAGTGTCCAGCCGGGCTCGAGCTGGGCGAGCAGCTCGTCGATGCGCTTCTGCGGCAGCGGCGGAACGCCGCCGCGGCACGGAATGCATTGGTTGTCGGCGAGTCCCATCAGCGTGCTCCTCGTTAGCGTCCGAGCGCGCGTTTCAGCCGCTCGATCTCCTCGAGGAGCTCGAGCGCGAGCGCCGCGCCGGGCAAGTTCACGTCGAAATCGTGCTGCAGCTTGATCACGCGTTGGATCCGGGTGATCGCGATGCCCGTGAATTGCCACTGCGGGCGCGCGGCGCCGAGCGGCTCGACGATGCCCTCCTCCACGATCTCCACGACGAGCTGCTCGTGCACGTCGCAGATCCGGCAGATGTCGGCCAACGTGAATCGCAGGGTCTCGTCGAGCAGGTCGACGTCGATCGGATCGCTCATGGTCAAGTCTCCATCGCGGCGCGCGGATTCATCTGCGTTGCGGCCGCGAGCTCTTTGTAGAGCGCCTCGCGCTCGGGCGTGTCGGCCGGCGGCACGACGATCTTCAGCACCACGAACTGGTCACCGGACGGGCTGCCGGGCAGGCCGCGCTCCTTCAAGCGCAGCTGCCGGTCGGTCTGCGAGCCCTTCGGGACCTTGAGGTCCACGCGGCCGGCGAGCGTCGGCACGCGCACGGTCTCGCCGAGCGCCGCCTCCCAAGGAGTCACCGGCAGGTCGAGCCACACGTCCCGACCCTCGAGCCGGAACCAACGGTGCGGCTGGACGTGGATCTCGAGGAACAGGTCGCCGGGCGCCTCGCCGCCGGTGCCGGGCTCGCCCTGGGCCGGCACGCGGATTTGCTGGCCGTCGGTGACCCCCGCGGGGATCCTCACGTTGAGCTGCTGCGTGCGCGGCTTCGCGCGGCCGTCCTTGTCCCGCTCCACCCTCTGCAACGAAAGGGTGCGAGTCGTGCCGCCGAACGCCTCCTCGAGCGTGACCTCCACGCGGGCCGTCGTGTCGAACCCGCGGCTGCGAAACGTGGCGCGGCCGCCGCGCGCGCCCCGGAGCCCGCCGAGCCCGCCGAACAGCTGCTCGAAGAAGTCGCTGTGCGCGCCGGCTCCGGCACCGCCGCCGGCGCCCGGCTCCGCATCGAAGTCGAAACGCCAATCGGGCGGCGGACGAAACTCCTCGCCGGCCGGCCGCTTGCCGAGCTGGTCGTACGCGGCGCGCTTCTCGGGATCGCGGAGCACCTCGTAGGCCTCGCCGATCTCCTTGAAGCGCTCCTCGGCGTTCTTTTCCTTGCTGACGTCGGGGTGATACTTACGCGCCAGCCGGCGGTAGGCGCGCTTGATGTCCTCGGGCGCCGCGTCGCGCGCCACGCCCATGATCTCGTAGTAGTCCTTGAATTCCACGGCGTGGGGATGTCGGGGCGCGCTCGCCGGAAGTCAACGTCAGCTGGCGCCGAGCTGCTCGAGCAGGCTCACGAGGTCGTCGGCGTGCTCCTCCTCCATCGCGAGAATGCCTTCGAGCATGCGCCGCGTGGTGGGGTCGTCGTTGCCGCAGTACTTGACCATCTCGCGGTAGCTGTCGATCGCGATACGCTCGGCGACGAGGTCCTCCTTGATCATGTCGATCAGGTTCTCGCCTTCGACGTATTCGGCGTGGCTGCGGCTCGCGAGGCCCTCCGGCGAAAAGTTCGGCTCGCCGCCGAGCTGCACGATGCGCGCCGCGATCTCGTCGGCGTGCGCCTGCTCCTCGTTCGCGTGCTGCAGGAACTCCGGCGCGACGCTCTGGCTGTGGATGCCGGTAGCCATGAAGTAGTGCCGCTTGTAGCGCAGCACGCAGATGAGCTCCGTGGCCAGCGCCTCGTTGAGGAGCTTGAGCACCGTCTTGCGATCGGCGTTGTAGCCCTCGGTGACGGCACCCTTCTCGATGTGCTCGCGCGCGCGTTTACGCAACGTCTTGATGTCGGACAGGAACGTCTTCTTGGCCATGCTGCGATTCTCCTTGCGTCAAGCTCCCGGCGCGCGTCTGTCTCTAGGGTCAGACCCCAGGGCCAGACTGGGCGACCAGGGTCAGACTCCGAGGCGAGCCCTGGGGTCTGGCCCCGGGGTCTGACCCTGGTCTAATGTTACACAACTCATGCTCGAGACCCATCTCATCGGCAGCCTTTTCGCGGTGTCGGGTTTCCTGTTGAGCACGCTCGCATCGGCGCACGCGTTGCTGCACAAGCGCCATCCGCAATCGGCCTTCGCCTGGATCGCGGTTTGCTATACGCTGCCGTTCGTCGGACCGCTGCTCTACGGCCTGTTCGGCATCAACCGCGTCAAGACACGCGCCCAAAAGCTCCGCGCGGGCCAGCCCGAGCCGCCTTCGACGCCGCACGCCGCCGCGGCGCCGCAAGGCCTCGAGCCGCTCGCGCGGCTCGGCTTCGCCGTGACCGACCGGCCGCTAACCCCGGAGAACTCCGTCGACGTGCTGCACAACGGCGAGCACGCCTTCCCCGCGATGCTCGCGGCCGTCGAGAACGCACACCGCCGCGTGTTCTTCTCGACGTATATCTTCGATTCAGGCCCCATAGGCCGGCAGTTCGTCGCGGCGCTTGGCGCGGCCGCCGGCCGGGGCGTCGACGTGCGCGTGCTCCTCGACGGCGTCGGGGAGCTCTACTCGTGGCCGAGCGTCGTACCGCTGCTGCGGCAAGCGAACGTGCGCGTCGCACGATTCCTGCCGCCGCGGCTCTGGCCGCCCACGATCAGCGTCAACCTGCGCAACCATCGCAAGATCCTCGCGGTCGACGGCGAGATAGCGTTCACGGGCGGGATCAACATCCGCGATCGCTACCTCGCGGTCGCGGCCGCGGATCGCATCGTGGACCTGCACTTTCGCTTCGCCGGACCGATAGTCGCCCAGATCGACGCCGTATTCGCGCACGACTGGCTGTTCGCGACGGGCGAGACCGCGGCCGTGGAACCCTCGTCCCGGAAGGGCGGCGGCACGGCATTGTGCCGCGCGATTTCGGATGGGCCGGAGACCGACTTCGACCGGCTAACCGAGGTCATCGTCGGCGCAATCGGCCACGCGCACGAGCGCGTCGCGATCATGACGCCGTACTTCCTGCCGCCGCGCGAGCTCATCGCGCCGCTGCAAGCGGCCGCGCTCGAAGGCGTGGACGTGGCCGTGGTGCTGCCGGCCCAGAACAACCTCTGGTACGTGCACCGCGCGACCCGGCACATGCTCTGGGAGCTGCTCCGCCGCGGCGTGCGCGTCTACTACCAGCCGCCGCCGTTCGTCCACAGCAAGCTGTTCTACGTCGACGACCAGTACGCCCAGGTCGGCTCGGCGAACCTCGATCCCCGCAGCCTGCGGTTGAACTTCGAGATGAACGTCGAGGTCTACGATCGCGACGTGGTCGCCGAGCTCGCCCTGCACTTCGAGGAACTGCGCAGGCGGTCCACGGAGGTCACCCTCGCCGGCGTCGACGGGCGACCCCTCGCGACCAAGCTGGCCGACGGCGCCGCGTGGTTGTTCTCGCCGTATCTCTGACCGCGCCGAACCGCAAGGCTGACTCGGCGCCATCCATCTCGGGTACGATTAGGGCAAGTTTCTGAACGGAGTCCGCAATCCATGAGCCATGATTTGGACCCACTGGCGGGTCGCTGGTATCGAGACCTCGACAAGGATCAACTATTTAGAGTGGTCTCCATCGACGTCGACGAGGACCTCATCGCGATCCAGCACTTCGACGGCGAGCGCGAGGAGATCGACTCGGGCGAGTGGGTCGAGATGGATCTCGACCGCGCCGAGGCACCGGAGGACTGGATCCCGCCGGCCGGCGACGACGACGACGGCGACTGGCGCGACAGAGAGGAAAAAGACGCCAAAAAAGACGAGGACGAGGAAGACGAGGAAGACTGGGACGAGGACGAAGACGACGACGAAGAGGACGACGTCGACGACGACGATTCCCGGGATGACTACTGAGCGCGATCGCCCGCTACGACCTTGAATCCGCGGTCCGCGGCGCGGAAGTACGCCGCCTCGGCAATCATTTGCAGGCGTTGCTCGCCGCTCGTCTTGCTCTCGATCCCCATGACCGTTCTCCTGTGAGTTCTGTCGCTGCGCGATGAATTCTCCGCGTCCGGACGGCCGGCGGACATAAGTAGAATCGCGTACAAGGCGGAGGCGGCACCCTGCTACGTAGAAATTCGTATCGCGACGCGCACGCCCGACTGCTAAGTTCTCCGTGCCGGGGGAGCGGCCTAGGAGTGGAAGATGAACCGTCTGATCGCGGAGCTCAGCGATGAGCCCGCCGTCATCCAGGTGGTGGACCGGTTGCCGCGCCGGTCCGGACGATGACGCCGGATTCCGCGAGCCCGCCGTCCGGCACGATCTGGACCTGCCCGATGCACCCGCAGATCCGGCAGACGTCGCCGGGCGCGTGCCCGATCTGCGGCATGACGCTCGAGCCGCTGACACCGCCGGCCGAGGAAGGCGAAGACCGCGAGCTCGCGAGCATGCGGCGACGCCTATGGATAGGCGCGCTTCTGACGGCGCCGCTTCTCTGGCCGATGCTCGGCGAGCTCGTGCCCGCACTGAACCCGATGCACCTGTTTCCGCACGCAGCCGTAGCGTGGGCCGAGCTCGCGCTCGCGACTCCGGTCGTGCTCTCAAGCGGCTCCCCGTTCTTCGTCCGCGGTTGGCGCTCGCTCGCGAACCGCAGCCTCAACATGTTCACGCTGATCGCGCTCGGAACCGGCGCCGCCTGGCTGTTCTCCGTGCTTGCGACGGTGCTGCCGGACTTTTTGCCCGCCTCGTTCCGCGACGCCTCGGGCGCGCCGCCGCTCTATTTCGAAGCCGCGGCCGTGATCGTCACGCTCGTGCTGCTCGGCCAAGTTCTCGAGCTGCGCGCGCGCGCGCAGACTTCCGGAGCCATTCGCGCGCTGCTCGCGCTCGCGCCGAAGATCGCGCACCGCATCGACGAGCGCGGTAATGAAGCCGACGTTCCGCTCGAGCACGTGCAATCGGGCGACCGATTGCGGGTCCGGCCCGGCGAGAAGATTCCGGTCGACGGCGGCGTCGTCGACGGCTCGAGCCATGTCGACGAGTCGATGCTCACCGGCGAACCGGACCCCGTCCGCAAGGCCAAAGACGCGCCGCTGTCCGCCGGCACGACCAACGGCAGCGGCACGTTGGTGATGCGCGCAGAGCGCGTCGGCGGGGACACCCTGCTGGCGCAGATCGTGGCGATGGTCGCGCAGGCGCAGCGCTCGCGCGCCCCGGTGCAGCGACTCGCCGACCGCGTGGCGGCTTGGTTCGTGCCCGCGGTGGTGGCCGCAGCTGTCGGCGCCGCGCTCGTCTGGGCGTTCGTCGGCCCGCCGCCGCAGCTCGCGCATGCGCTCGTGGTCGCGGTGTCGGTGCTGATCATCGCGTGCCCGTGCGCGCTCGGGCTCGCGACGCCGATGTCCATCATGGTCGGCGTAGGCCGCGGCGCGCAGGAGGGCGTGCTGATCAAGGACGCGGCGGCGCTCGAACGCCTCGAGAAGGTCTCGACGATCGTCGCCGACAAGACGGGAACGCTGACCGAGGGCAAACCGAGCCTCCGGCGCGTGCTGGCCGCGAGCGGTTTCGCGGATGACGAGCTGCTGCGGTTGGCGGCGAGCGTCGAATCGTCGAGCGAGCATCCGCTCGCGCGTTCGATCGTCGACGCGGCGAAGGCGCGGAGCTTGGCCTTGCTGGAAACGGCGGAGTTCGACTCCGACCCGGGGCTCGGCGTTTGGGGCAAGGCGGGCGGCAGGTCGATAGTGGTCGGCAATCTGGCGCTGATGCGGCGCAACGGAGTTGACGTGGAGTCGCTGTCGACAGCCGCCGAAGCCGAGCGTGCCGAGGGCGCCACCGCGATCTTCGCCGCGGCCGACGGCCGGCCGGCGGGGCTGTTGATCGTCGCCGATTCCATCAAGCGCACGACGCCGGCCGCGATCGAAGCGCTGAGGGACGCTGGCGTGCGCATCATCATGCTGACCGGCGACAACGCGCACACTGCGCAAGCCGTCGGACGCAAGCTCGGCGTGGACGAGGTGATCGCCGACGTCCTGCCGCAAGACAAAGCCGCGATCGTCAAGCGACTACAGGACGAAGGCGCGGTGGTCGCGATGGCCGGCGACGGCGTCAACGACGCCCCGGCGCTCGCCCAGGCCGACGTCGGCATCGCCATGGGCACGGGCACCGACGTCGCGATGGAGTCGGCCGGCGTCACGCTCGTGAAGGGCGATTTGCGCGGCATCGCGCGCGCCCTGCGGCTGTCGCGCCACGTGATGGCCAACATTCGGCAGAATCTCGTGTTCGCGTTCGGCTACAACGCGCTCGGAGTTCCAATCGCCGCCGGTCTCCTGTATCCCACGTTCGGGCTGCTGCTCTCGCCCGTGATCGCGAGCCTCGCGATGAGCTTGTCCTCGGTGTCCGTGATCGGCAACGCGCTCCGGTTGCGCACGGTGAAACTGTGACCCTCGCGCCGTTGTTCTCGTGGCTCGAGGCGACGGACGTCGCGCGTTCTCGGCATGCTGTTCGCCAAACCCTACGCGCGCTGGTGCACCGAACGCATGACCTCCGACGCCGTGAAGTATCTCTCGAGCGTCGATCGAGGTCCCCACGCGGCCTAGCCGCGTCAGCGCAACTCGACGGGATTGCCGAGCGCGGTGTGCAGCCTGATCTGCGCGACGCCGTATCCCACCTGCGTGTCGAGCCGCGCGAGCTCCGCGGCCGCAAGCACCTGCATCGCCTGAAACGCCTCGAGCGGCAAGCCCTGTTGATCGTAGATCCGCTCGCGCTGCAGCTCGTATGCCGACTGCGCCCGCGCCACCGCCGAGCCGGCAAAAGCGAGCTGCTCGCGCAGGCTCCGTACGCGTGCGTAGTCCGTGCGCACCTCGGCCGCGATCGCGTCCGCGAGCTTGTCGCGCTCGAGCCCGATCTCGCGAAGGCGCGCGCGTTTCTCGTCGGCGCGCGCCCGGTTGCCGATGCCGAGCGCGTCGAATTGCCAATAGAGCAGCAACGACAGGTCGTCGCGATGTCCCGTGCTCGCGATCGACGATCCGGGGCCGCCGCCGAACTCTCCCGAGCTGTAGTTGAGCGCGACGTTCGGAATGAACCAACCGTAGCGCTGTGCGGCGAGGTCGTCCTCGGCGGCCGCGCGCAGCGCGTCGAGCTGGTCGGTCTCGGGCCGCCCGTCGACGGCGCGCGCCACGAGCTGCTCGAGGTTGTCTTGCTCGTCGAAGATCGCCAAGGCGGGGATCTCGTTCTCGAGCGGCTCGAGCCGCACGTCGGCGTCGAGATGCAGCAACCGCGACAGCTCGGCCGCCGCGGCCTCGGATCGCTCGGCGGTCGCTGCGCGGCGCTGTCCCCATAGCAGCGGCTGCACGGCCGCCATCTCGGCGTCGGCCAGCAGGCCTTCGCCCGCGTCCGCGTAGCTCGCCGTCAGGGTTGCGAGCTCGACCGCGCGCTGCAGCGCGTCAGCGACGATGACGCCTTCGGCCCGCGCCCGAAGCCAGTCGAGATAGGCGCTCGCCGTCGCGACGAGCACCGCGTGCCGGTTCGCAACCGAAGCGGCTTGCACCGCGGCGCGATTCTGGCGCGCGACGAGCGGTTGGAAGATCGCGTCCGCGAGGTCGACGCCGAGCGACAGGCCGGGCGCCTGCAGATCGCCGGCGCCGACCGCGCCGGCCCCGAGCCCGCTAAAACGCGCGGCTCGATCGGCGTCGAGAACGTTCCCGCTCGTCTCTTGCAGAGCGCCATTGTGACGGTTGGAGCTCGCCCCGACGCGTAGGGTGGGCACCGCGAGCGTCCGTGCCTGCGCGAGCTTCGCCGTCGCCTCCGCGACGCGCTCCACGTAGATCGCGACGTCGAGGTTGCGCTCGTCGGCGAGCCGCAACGCGGTCGCAAAATCGATTTGCAGCACGCCGTCGGCGCCCGCCGCCTGTGCGCCGGCATCCTGCGCACACGCCGCCGCGAGCAGCGGCAGCGCCGCGACGATGCGTGCTCGCGGGCGGCGCAGGCGGCTCATCGCGCGGCGTTCCCGGCCGTCACGGCGCGAACGGCCGCGCCGTCGGCGAGACGCGCGGCGGCGCCGGCCACGACGCGCTCGTTACCCGTCAGGCCGCCGGCGATCTCGACCCACCCCGCGTCCTGGAGCCCGATCGAGACCGCGGTGCGGCGCACGGTGTCGTCCGCGCCGACGACGTAGACGTAGGCATTGCCGCCGTCGGTGCGCACGGCGTCGCTCGGTAAAGCGAGCGCGCCCTCGCGCCGCTCGAGGGCGATCTCCGTGCGGCCGTAGAAGCCGGGCCGGATCCTGCCGTCGGCGTTCGGCAAATCGATCTCGACGAGCATCGTGCGCGTGGCCGGATCGAGCGCGCCCGAGAGCCGCGCGACCTTGCCTTGGAACGTCGTGCCGGGCAGGGCTTCGAACGCGACGGTGGCCGGATCGCCCGCGTCCACCCAGATCGAGTCGCGCTCGGGGACGTAGGTCTTCACGCGAATCACGTCGACTTGCGCGATACGCAGCAGCGGCTGGCCGCTGCCTTTCGGCGAGCCCGCCTGATAGACCATGTCGCCGCGGTCGATCGCCCGCAAAGTCACGACACCGTCGAACGGGGCTTGAATCGTGGCGTAACCCATCTGCGCTTGCGCCTCGGCCTCCGCGGCGATCGCGCCGTCGAGCCGAGCCTTCGCCTCCGCGAGCGATTTTTGCGTGACGGAGTTGCGCTCGGCCAGCGCCGCCGTGCGCTCGTACGCGGAGCGCAGCGCGGCGACCTGCGCCGCGGCCGCGTTGCGCGCTTGAATGAGCTCCGGAACCGCCATCCGCGCGAGCACCTGGCCGGCCTTGACGCGGCTGCCGATGTCGACGTCGAGCTCCGTGACCTCGCCCGACACCTTCGATCCCAGGTCGGCCTCGTGCAGCGCTTCGGCCGTGGCCGGTTGGCTCGACACACGCGCCATGGCGCGCCGCTCGGGTTGCACCACGGGCACGTCGATCGACTGGCCCCACGCCGCGGCGGCCGACAACAACACGCCGAGCGCCGCAGCCCGCGCGCGCCGGCGCGGCCGGCCTTGGTCGAGAGACAGCATCGTCGAAGTCTATCGCCCGCATCTGAAAGGCATCTGAAAACTGCCCGCGATTTTTCAGATGATTTTCAGTTGCGTCGCGTACGCTTAAGTGAAAGTCGCGGGTCGCACACATGAATTTGGTTCAAGCCGCTCTGCGCCGTCCGGTAACCGTGCTTGTCATCGTGATCGCCGTCGTGCTCGGCACCGCGCTCGCGATCGAACGAATGCCGCGCGACATCTTCCCGACGCTCGGCATCCCGACGATCTACGTGGCGCAACCGTACGGCGGCATGGATCCGGCGCAGATGGAGGGCTATCTCACCTACTACTACGAGTATCACTTCCTCTACATCACGGGGCTGGAGCACGTCGAATCGAAGTCGATCCAGGGCGCCGCGATCATGAAGCTGCAGTTCTATCCGGGCACCGACATGAATCAGGCGATGGCCGAGACCGTCGGCTACGTGAACCGCGCTCGCGCGTTCATGCCGCCGGGCACCGTGCCGCCGTTCATCACGCGGTTCGACGCGGGCAGCGTGCCGGTGGGCAATCTCGTGTTCACGAGCGAGACGCGCACGGTCGCGCAGATGCAGGACGCGGCCCTCAATCTCGTGCGGCCGCTGTTCTCGACGCTGCCCGGCGTGTCGGCGCCGCCGCCGTTCGGCGGCAGCGCGCGCACCATCCTGGTCAACGTGGACCCCGAGCGGATGCGCTCGTTCAACATGTCACCGGACGAGATCGTCACGGCGATCACGCGCGCGAATCTCATCAGCCCGTCGGGCAACATGGCGGTGTCCGGCAAGTATCCGATGGTGCCGCTGAACTCCGTCGTCAAGAACATAAAGGACCTCGAGAGCGTGCCGATCCGCCCGGGCGCTTACCCGACGGTGTTCGTGCGCGACGTCGGCACGGTGACCGACGGGTCCGACATCGTCACGAGCTACGCGCTCATCGACGGCCGCCGCACGGTCTATATTCCGGTCACGAAGCGCGCCGACGCGTCGACCTTGTCGGTCGTCGCACTCGTCAAGGAGAACCTGCCGAAGTTCCAGAGCGTCGTGCCCGAAGGCGTGAAGGTGAGCTACGAGTTCGATCAAGCGCCGTTCGTGATCCGCGCGATCGAAGGCCTCACGTTCGAGGGCGCGCTCGGCGCCGTGCTCACCGGCATCATGGTGCTGCTGTTCCTCGGCGACTGGCGCAGCGCCGCGATCGTCGTGATCAACATCCCCCTGGCGCTCATGGGCGCGCTGCTTGCGCTTTGGCTCACGGGACAGACCGTGAACATCATGACGCTCGGCGGGCTCGCGCTCGCAATCGGCGTGCTCGTCGACATGTCGACGGTGGTGATCGAGAACATCCATACGCACGTGGGCACGGGCAAGAAGGTGGCACGCGCCGTCGTGGACTCGGGCCGGGAGGTTGCGCTGCCGCTGTTGATCGCCATGCTCTGTATCCTCGCCGTGTTCGTGCCGTCGTTCTTCATGGTCGGTGCGGCGCGCGCAATGTTCTTGCCGTTGTCGCTAGCCGTAGGCTTCGCGATGGTCGGCTCCTTCCTACTGTCGAGCACCCTCGTTCCGATACTCTCGGTGTGGTTGCTGCGCGGGCATGCAGCACCGAACCCCACGTCACTCGCGGCGGCACCGGCCGCCGACCGCTTCGCGCGGCTGCGAGGCAGCTACGCGCGCACCTTGGAACGCGCCGTACGCCTGCGGTGGCTCATGGTCGCTGGCTACGCCGTGGTGAGCGCGCTCGCGATCGGGCTCGTCGGCGCGCGGCTCGGCACCGAAATCTTCCCGAAGGTCGACACGGGCCAGATACAAGTGCGGCTGCGCGCACCGACCGGCACTCGCGTGGACGGCACCGAACAGGCGGCCCTGCAAGCGCTCGACATCATCAAGAACGAGGTGGGACCCGAGAACGTGCGCATCACGCTCGCCTTTCTCGGCGTGCACGCGCCGAACTATCCGATCAACTTGATCTATCTGTGGAACGGCGGATCGGAAGAAGGCGTGCTGCAAGTGCAGTTGAACGAAGGCACCGGCATCTCCACCGAGGCGCTCAAGGAACGTCTGCGCAAGACCTTCGCCGACAAGATGCCGAACGTGAGCTTCTCGTTCGAGCCGAGCGACATCGTGAGCCAGGTGATGAGCCTCGGCTCCTCGACGCCGATCGAGGTGGCCGTGAGCGGCCCGAGCCTCGCGGCGAACCGCGAGTTCGCCACGCGGGTGCGCGACCGGCTCATGCAGATCTCCGCGCTGCGCGACGTGCGCTTCGGCCAGGCGCTCGACTATCCCACGCTCGACGTGAACGTGAGCCGCGAGAGCGCCGGGCTCATGGGCGTCGACATGACGGAGGTCTCGCGCTCGCTCGTATCGGCGACGTCGTCGAGCCGCTTCGTCGTGCCGAACTACTGGGCGGACCCGAACAGCGGCGTCGCATACCAGATCCAGGTGCAGATCCCGCAGACCGCGATGAGCTCGGTCGAGGATCTCGAGAACCTTCCCGTGGCCTATAACGGCGGCCAGCCCGTGCTGCTGCGCAGCCTCGCGAGCGTTACGCCCGGGACGACTCCGGGCCAGTACGAGCGCTACAACATGCAGCGCATGATCACCGTCACCGCGAACCTAGCCGGCGACCTCGGCACCGTCGCGGCGCAAGTGCGCGCCGCGCTCGCGGAGCTCGGCGCTCCCCCCGCGCGCGCGAGCGTCGCGCTGCGGGGCCAAGTCGTGCCGATGGAGCAGATGCTCGACGGCTTGCAAACCGGCTTGCTGCTCGCGGTCGCCGTCATCTTTCTGTTGCTCGCCGCGAACTTCCAATCGCTGAAGCTCGCGCTCGTCGTCGTCTCGACCGCACCGGCCGCGATCGCGGGCGTCGCGGTCGCTTTGGCGCTCACTGGAACCACACTGAACATACAGTCGTACATGGGCGCGATCATGAGCATCGGTGTCGCGGTCGCGAACGCGATCCTGCTCGTGACGTTCGCGGAGCGCAGCCGGCTCGCGGGCGGCTCGGCCGCGTCGGCGGCGGTCGACGGCGCACAGAGCCGGCTGCGGCCGATCCTGATGACGAGCCTCGCGATGCTCGCCGGCATGCTGCCGCTCGCCATCGGCTTCGGCGAGGGCGGCGAGCAGACGGCGCCGCTCGGCCGCGCGGTCGTCGGGGGGCTCGCAGCCGCCACGCTCGCGACGCTGTGGGTGCTGCCGGCCGTGTTTGCGATCGTGCAGAGCCGCGCGCACCGCAATTCGGCGTCCCTCGACCCCGACGACGCGAGCTCACGCGAGAGGTAGATGCACGCGAAACGACGAGCCGCGGTCGAGCTCGCTGTCCACCGCGATCGCGCCACCGTGAGCCTCCGCGATCCAGCGGCCGATCGCGAGCCCGAGGCCCGCGCCGCCCTGCTCTCTCGAGCGCGCGCGATCGACGCGATAGAACCTGTCGAAGATGTGCGGTAAATCCTCGGTCGAGATCCCGATGCCCGTATCCGTAACGGTCCCGACCACTTCGGCGGCGTGCGCCGAAACGAACACTTCGCAACGGCCGCCGCTCGGCGTGTACTTGACGGCGTTGTCGAGCAGGATCAGGAACAAGCGGCGCAGCGCGTGCGCATCGCCCAAGATCGACACGGATCGCTCCGGCAGCCGCACCGAGACCTCCACGCCCTTTACGCGCGCGAGCACGCACGCCTGCTCGCAGGCTTCGGCCACGGCGGCCACGACATCCACGGGCCGCCTCTGCAGCTCCGCCTCGCCGGAGTCGGCCTTCGCGATCATCAGCAGATTCTCGACCAGGTGCGACATCCGGTCGATCTCGACCACGACGTGCTCGAGGGCCGCAGCGTGATCGCCGGGCGCCGAATCTCCCCGCAGCGCGACTTCCGCCGTCGTGCGCATCACCGCGAGGGGCGTTCGCAGCTCGTGCGACGCGTCGGCCGTGAAGCGCGAAATCGTGCGAAAAGAGGCTTCCAGGCGGCCGATCATCGCGTTGAGCGTCTCCGACAACCTCGATAGCTCGTCGCCGGCCGGCGCGACGGCGAGCCGCTGCGACAGGTTGTCGGCCGTGATGGACTGCGCCGCGCGCGTGATGTCGTCGACCGGGGCCAGCGCGCGCCGGCTCAGCCAATACCCTCCGGCCGACGCGAGCACGAGAACCAGCGGAAACGTCGGCAGCAAGAACCACAACGAGCCGTACAAACCCTCTTCGAGCTGCGCGAGCGGCGCCGCGATCTGCACCGTGAAGTGTCGCGAACCGACGTCCACGGCTCGGGTGAAAACGCGCACGGGCGCGCCATGCAGAACCGCGTCTTGGAAAGTACCGTCGGCCGCGACGGCGGAGCCAGGCCCCAAATCGAGGTCGGCGACGTCCGCGCCGCGATGAACCCAGTCCCCGCTTGCGTCCGCGACTTGAAAGAGCTCCCCGTGCGCCCGGAACTCCTCCTTGACCTCGTCCTCATCGAGACGCGTCGCGTGGTCCGCGAGAAACCGCGCGATGCCGACCACACGGTCGCGCAGCGAGTCGTCGATCGCGTGATAGAGATTGAGCCGCAACGCGAGCCACATCGTGATCCCGAGCGCGGTGAGGCCCACGGCGAACATGGCCGCGTACCAGATGGTGAGCCGGGCACCGATCGAACGCGGTTTCACTGCGGCGGCTCGTTCCGGACCGCATAGCCGACGCCGCGCACGGTATGAATGAGCTTGCGGTGCGGCGCACCGTCGACTTTGGCGCGCAGCAAGTGGATGAACGCGTCGAGCGTGTTGCTCTCGATGAGGCTGTCGTATCCCCAAACGGCTTCGATCAACATGCGCCGCGGCACCGTCTGGCCGGACCGCCTCATCAAGAAATGCAGCAGGCTGAACTCCGTGCTGCTGAGCTTGATGTCCCGATCGCGGCGCGCCACCGTATGCGCCGCGGGGTCGAGCGCGAGGTCCGCCACCTGCAGCACGGGCGGTTGCGTGGCAGGCAGACGGCGCGCAAGCGCGCGCAGGCGGGCGAGCAGCACCTCGAACGCGAACGGCTTGATCAGATAGTCGTCGACTCCGCAATCGAGACCCTCCACGATATCGGGCGGCGTGTCTCGCGCGGTCAACATCAGGATTCGCGTATCGAGCCTCGCCTGACGCAGCCGCCGGGCCACCTGGCGCCCGTCGATCTTCGGCAACATCCAGTCGAGGATCATGAGGTCGTGGTCGATCGTGAGCGCGAAGTCGAGCGCCTGTTGACCGTCGTGGGCGAGTAGAACCGAATAGCCTTCGTGCTCGAGGCCCTTACGCAGCTGCTCTGCCATCTGCCGTTCGTCCTCGACGATCAAGATTCGCATGGTGCGCGCCTCAGTGGGTCGTCGGCGACGACCCTTCATCGATTCGGACGCGGCCCGCGACGGCTACCCTACCCTCGTCGGCCACGGCCGACCCGGGGATGCGGTCTAGCGTCGATTATGGTGCCGGGCGAACCGGCGGAGCAATCGAGAGCAACCCGCCTGGCGCTGCCGTATCGCGCCGACCTCACGCCGGCCGCTGTGGCCCCATCCTGTCGTGCTCGAGGAAGAACTTGCGAGCGGCCGCCACGAGCTGGTTCTCGCTTGGATGGTCCACCACTTCGTATCCGACGATCCGGGCCGCGGTGTGCGGCCGGTGCTTGTCGACGTAGTGACGAAAATCGGCGATCGCAGTGTGCGAGCCGGTGATCAACACCTCCGCGATGGCGTCGACCGCGTCGCAAACCTCGCCGAAGAATTCGTGCTCGGTCCGTACGGCGCTGGCATGTTGTCTGGTGTAGTGGTTGTGGCTTCGAATCTTTTGCGCCCGCAGGTGCTCGGCGTCGAATTGCAGGACTTGGGCGGATTGGTGATCGGTCCAGACGACGGCGTGCGAATGACTCATGTTCAGGTTCCTTTCTGCGACATGCCCGCAGAGTGTACGCCCGCCCGCGCCCCGCCTATTGCGGGTCGTACGTATGTCGGCTCGAGGCCGCGGCGATAGGTACTTCTTCGTATGGCCGCTCGCCCCGTCAACCGCTAGCGTTCCCGGCATCGATTTGCACCTCAACTTCGGTGGAACGCATTCAAAACCGAGTCCGCTTGCGCCCGGCTATTCACACGCGGTAAACCTCAGGGCATAGCGCCGCGTCATGCGGTGGCTGTGCCGATCGCAGCATTGCGAGAATCTCCAACGGAGACGGAGTATGCGGCAAGATGAGTGAAGTACTGCCATAGGAGCGCCCGTGCGGATCGGAGTCCCGAAAGAGATCAAGGACAGCGAGAATCGCGTCGGTCTCACGCCCGACGCCGTGGCGGGGCTCGTCGCCGACGGCCACGAGATCGTGATCGAGCGCGCGGCCGGAGAGGGTTGCGGCTTCACCGACGCCGACTATGCGGCGCGCGGCGCGCGCCTCGGCAGCGCGGCCGATGCCTGGGCCGTGGACCTCGTCGTGAAGGTGAAGGAGCCGCTCGACCCGGAATACGCGCGGTTCACCGGGCAGATCCTATTCACCTATCTGCACCTCGCGGGCGCGTCGCCGGCGCTGACGGCCGCGCTGCTCCAGGCCCGCGTGACCGCGATCGCGTACGAGACCGTGGAGGACGAGCACGGCCGGCTGCCGCTGCTCGCGCCGATGAGCGCGATCGCGGGCAGCATGGCGCCGCTCATGGGCGCCTACTACCTCGCGAAGCCGCGGGGCGGACGCGGCACGTTGCTCGGCACGCTGCTCGGGCACTCGCACGGCAAAGTCGTGATCGTGGGCGACGGAGTCGTCGGGAGGCACGCGTGCGACGTCGCAGCCGGGCTCGGTGCGCGCGTCACCGTGCTCGGGGTGACGCCCGAGCGCGCGGCCGAATTCGAGCGCAACCCGGCCGTCGAGTACCGCTTCTCGACGCCAGCCGAGCTGTCGCGTCAGTTGCCGGACGCCGACGTGCTCGTCGGCGCCGTGCTGCGAGCCGGCGCTCGCGCGCCGCACGTCGTCACCGAGGAGATGGTCGCGAGCATGCCTGCGGGCGCCGTGATCGTCGACGTCAGCATCGACCAAGGCGGCTGCGTCGCTACGTCGCGGCCGACGTCGCACTCGGATCCGGTGTTCGTCGCGCGCGGCGTCATCCACTACTGCGTAACGAACATGCCGGGCGCGTACCCGCGCACGGCGACCGTCGCGCTGGTCTCCGCAACGCTACCGTACGTCCGCCGGCTTGCCGCCGGCGGGCTCGCAGCCGTCGCGGCCGATGCGCGCTTCGCCCGCGGCGTGAGCACGCACGAGGGCCGCGTGACCTACCAGGCTGTCGCCGAAGCCCTCGGAATGCTCGAGAGCTATCGGCCTTTCGCACCGCTGCCGATGTCCGCCAGGTAGAACCGATGTCGGCGTCATCAGCCGGCATGACGGCACTCCTCGTTAGGTCAACTCGATGCGCTGCTACCGCACCGCGGGAACGTCGCACACTCCCGGCGTGCCCGCCGGGCGCGCGCCGATCGCACGAACGTCGGGCGCCGCGAGCACGACGAGATTGGTCGAGAAGCTGTACGGGAACAGACCGCGGCCGTACTCCGCCTCGGCGAACACGCCGACGTAGCCGGTCGCGGGCCGCGGAATCGCGAACGTGTACAGGTGCTCGCGGCCGTGGTCGGGCGCCGCCGTCCAGACGGCTTCGCGAAAGTCGCGGTCCGCCGACGGCGCGCTCCAGAGTCGCACGTGCCGCGGCGTCGGCGTCGAGCGCACGCAGAGCGTAGTCGTGTCGTCGCCGAAGCGATACTCCCACTCGAGCGTCGGCAGCGACTCGCCGGTCACGACCGAACGGTTGAGCGCGTCGAGACTCGGAATCAGCCGCCGGTAATCCTTGATGCTGTGCTGGTTGTTCGGCAGGTAGAGCAGATACTTGGGCCCGACCAGCGAGTCCCAGTACAGATTGGCGGAGTCCACCGGAAAGTAGTGATCGTTGGTCGCGAGCACCACGAGCTTCGGCTGCACGATCGCCGCGCGGTACTCGAACGGGTCCACGATCCGGCGCAGCGCGGCGCCGTCGTCGGAGCCGAGCACCTTGTCCAGATTCAAGTCCGTGTACGGCCGAATCTTGTCGGACGGCGCGCCCCAGACCTCCGTCTGATAGGGGAAATGACGTTCCATGTCGAGCGCGTCGATCACGGCCGGCACGAGCCCGGTCACGCGGCGGTCGACGGCTGCCGTGAGCCACGTGGTCCAGCCGCGCTTCGAGCCGCCGAGCACGGTAAAAGTCTCGAGCGGCGTGCCCCACTCCTTGGCAGCGGCTTCCGAGCTCGCATCCATCGCGCGCACTGCCGCCTTGACCATCGGCAGCAGCAGCGGCCATTCGGTGTCGCCGGTATGCAAGTACTGATCGAACGTGTACGCGATCAGCTGGTCCTCGCGCCGGTCGAACAGCGGCTGGAACGGCACCTGCCCCACCACCGCGACGACGGTGTTCAGGCGCCGCGCGATCGCGATGAAGATGTCGGCGTCGTCGCCAAGCGTTTCCGGCGGGGCGTCTGTCTCGTAGCTGTCACGCCAGCGACCGCCGCCGACGATCAGGAGCCCATGGCCGGGGTCGCTCACGTGCGAGGGCTTGATCAGCATCATCTGGTGCTTCCAGAGCCCTCCGCGCCAAGTCTGCGACTCGAGCGTGAGCTCGACCATTTCGGCGCCGTGCTTCTGGTAGCGCGCGCGGACTTGCCATCCGTAGGTGGGATCCGGCTTCGCGACGTAGCTTGCAAGCGCGCCGGAGGCGGCGGTCAACTCGCCGGGCTCGGAGGCGACGGCGAGCGTCGCACCGGCCGCGAGCAGAAGACCTGCAAATAGAGTAGCGATTCGCACGATGCTCTCCTTTGAGCTCGGCGTTAGCCGGCGCAGCTCTTCGGGGCTCTCTCGTTCGAGGGTTTCGTCGCGCATTAGTTTCCCCACCGCGATACGGTCAGGGGCGCCGGGCGCGCCACGGCGCTCGGAGGCGAGTTACACGATGCGTACGCTGCGGCCAGGCTCGCGCCGCCCGCGGCGAAGCCGAGCGAGACGCAAGGCCTGCATCGCGCCGGCCGGGACGCCGGCCTCAGCCGGGCCAGCACCAATCGCGAACCTCGGGGAGGTCGTCGCCGTGTTGGCGGATGTAGTCCGCGTGCTGGGCGAGCTTATCCGCGACCCACTGACGTGTGCGGCTCGCCCTTTCGCGCAAGCCCGGCACGCGATCGATCACGTCGCGCACGAGATGAAAGCGGTCGAGATCGTTCAACACCGTCATGTCGAACGGCGTGGTCGTCGTGCCCTCCTCCTTATAGCCGCGCACGTGCAGGTTGTCGTGATTCGTACGCCGGTAGGTCAGTCGGTGGATCAGCCACGGATAGCCGTGATAGGCGAAGACGATCGGCTTGTCGCGCGTGAAAATCGCGTCGAAGTCACGGTCGGACAATCCGTGCGGATGCTCGCTCGACGGCTGCAGGGTCATGAGGTCGACGACGTTCACGACCCGGACCGCGAGGCCAGGCAGCTCGCGCCGCAGAATCGACGCGGCCGCGAGCGTCTCGAGCGTAGGCACGTCGCCCGCGCACGCCAGCACGACGTCGGGTTCGCCGCCGGCGTCGCTGCTCGCCCAAGGCCACACACCCAGCCCCGCCTCGCAATGCTTCACGGCCGTATCCATGTCGAGGTACTGGAGCTGCGGCTGCTTGCCGGCGACGATGACGTTGACGTAGTGACGCGAACGCAGGCAGTGATCCGCCACGCTGAGCAGCGTGTTCGCGTCCGGGGGCAGATAGACGCGGATGACGTCCGCCTTCTTGTTGACGACGTGGTCGATGAAGCCGGGATCTTGGTGGCTGAAGCCATTGTGGTCCTGGCGCCAGACGTGCGAGGTGAGTAGGTAGTTGAGCGACGCGATCGGCTTTCGCCAGGGGATTTCTCCACTGACTTTCAACCACTTGGCGTGCTGATTGAACATCGAATCTACGATGTGGACGAACGCCTCGTAGCACGAGAAGAAACCGTGCCGACCGGTCAGCAGATAGCCTTCGAGCCAGCCCTGGCACAGGTGCTCCGAAAGCACCTCGAGCACGCGGCCGTCGGGCGCGAGGTGCTCGTCGACCGGCAGGAGGTCGCCCAAGTAGCGCTTGGCCGTCACCTCGTAGAGAGCATCGAGCCGGTTCGAGGCAGTTTCGTCGGGACCGAACACCAGGAAGTTGGCTGAGCCCGCGTTGGCTTTCATGACGTCGCGCAAGAACGCGCCGAGCTGGCGCGTCGGCTCCGCACGCACCTTTCCGGGCTCGCGCACGTCGACCGCGTGGCGGCGGAAATCCGGCAGCTCGAGATCCACCAGCAGCGCCCCGCCGTTCGTGTGCGGATTGGCGCCGAGGCGGCGCGGACCGGCGGGCGCCAGCGCCGCGAGCTCGGCGACCAGCCGGCCGTCGCCATCGAAAAGCTCGTCGGGGCGGTAACTTAGAAGCCACTCCTCCAGCTTCTTGAGATGTTGTGGATTTTCGCGCACGGCGCCGAACGGAACCTGATGCGATCGCCACGTCCCCTCGACGGGCTTGCCGTCGATCGCGTCGGGGCCGGTCCAGCCCTTCGGCGTGCGCAGCACAAGCATCGGCCATGCCTGCCGCCGCACCGCCCGCGCGGCCCGGGCCTCCGCCCGAATCGTCACGATCTCGTCGAGCATCCCGTCCAACGTGGCGGCGAGCTCTGCGTGCACCCCCATCGGTTCGTCCCCGGCGACGAACCGCGGCGCGTAACCGTAGCCGCGAAACAGCTGCTCGAGCTCGGCGTCGCTCATTCGCGCGAGCAACGTGGGGTTCGCGATCTTCCAGCCGTTGAGATGCAGGATCGGCAGCACGGTGCCATCGGTGACGGGGTTCAGGAATTTGCTCGAATGCCAGCTCGCGGCGAGCGGCCCGGTTTCCGCCTCGCCGTCGCCCACGACGCAGGCCACGACGAGGCCGGGGTTGTCGAAGGCGGCGCCGTACGCATGAGCAAGTGCATAGCCGAGCTCCCCGCCCTCGTGGATCGAGCCCGGCGTCTCGGGCGCGCAATGGCTCGGGATACCCCCGGGGAACGAGAACTGCCGGAATAGCCGCCGCATTCCCTCGGCGTCTCGCGACACCGTCGGATAGAGCTCGCTGTAAGTCCCCTCGAGCCACGTATTGGCAACGATCGCCGGGCCGCCGTGTCCAGGCCCGGTGATCATGATCATGTCGAGATCTCGTTCGACGATCACGCGGTTCAAGTGAACGTAGACGAGATTGAGCCCCGGCGACGTGCCCCAGTGGCCGAGCAAGCGAGGCTTCGCGTGCGCCGCGCTCAGCGGCTCGCGAAGCAGCGGGTTGTCGAGCAGGTAGATCTGGCCAACGGACAGATAGTTCGCGGCGCGCCAATACGCATCCATGCGGCGCAGCAGGTCGGCGCCCACCGCCGCGCTCACGACGCCGCCCTCGAGGCCGCGCCCGATGGCGCCTCGTCGTCGGCCGTCGCAATGCCGAGGCAGGCGCAGGCGGCGCGCGCAATCGAGAGCTCCTCACGCACCCGAATCGCGAATACTTCGATCCGCGACGCGGCCGACGAGATCGTGGCGTCGCGTCCGACCGCCGCGGCGTTCGCGGCCGGATCGAGCTCGAGGCCGAGCCACTCGAGCCCCGCGCAGACGCGGCGCCTGATCTCCGGCGCGTGCTCGCCGATGCCGCCGCCGAAGAGCAGCACGTCGACGCCGCCGAGCACGGCCGCATAAGCGCCGAGATACTTGTGTAGCCGGTGGCAGAACGCCTCGATCGCGAGCCCGGCTCGCGGCTCGCCCGCCGCCTCGAGGTCGAGGAGCTCGCGCATGTCGTCGCTCGCTTCGGACAGTCCGAGCAGACCCGCGCGGCGGTTCAAAGCATCGTCGAGCTCGGCCGCGGGAACACCGGCGCGCGCGAGCTCGAGCACGACGCCCGCGTCGATGTCGCCGCAACGCGAGCCCATGATCAGGCCTTCGAGCGGCGTGTAGCCCATGCTCGTCTCCACCGGCCGGCCGTCGAGCAGAGCGGTCGCCGAGCACCCCTGCCCGAGATGCAGGCCGATCACGCGCTCGGGCCGCCGCCGCTGCGTCGTCAAGGCGCGATAGCGCGTGTGCAGGTACTCGTGCGCGATGCCGTGAAACCCGTAGCGCCGAATGGCGCGGCCCCGCCGCCAGTCGGCCGGAATCGCATAGCAGCGCGCGGCCGCGGGCAGGTCGCGAAACAACGCCGTGTCGAACACCGCCACGGCGGGCACACCCGGGAATCGCGAGCGCGCGGCGCGCAGCACGGCGAGAGCCGCGGGGTTGTGGAGCGGCGCGAGCGGGGTGAGCGCGTCCAGCTCCGCGACGACGGCGTCGTCCATGACGGTGGGCGCGGCGAAACGCTCGCCGCCGTGCACGACGCGGTGCGCCGTCGCCAGCAACCGGCGCTGGTCGAACCCGAGAGTGGCGAGCCGATCGAGCAACTGCTCGGCCGCGGCGCCGTAGTCGGTAGCTGCGGGCACCGGCTCGGAGCCGCCGTCATCGACGCGCAGCGTCGGCCGCTCCCGGCCGATCCTCTCGACGGCGACGTGCGCGCGCGCGGCAAAGGCCGGCCGCACCGAATATAGCTCGGCCTTCAGCGAGGAGCTGCCGGCATTCAGCACCAACACAAGGTCGCGCACGGGTCGGACCTCCATTCTTGGCGGCGACGCGCCAAGCTCGCTGCGCCGGCCGCAACGCTGGCGAATTCGCGCGGGGTATCTCCGTTACCTTAGCGATGCCGCCCCGAAGAGGAAAGCTCGGTTGAACGAGGATCAGTGATTCCAGGGCGGTTCTGCCCGTCATCACTTGAGGTCGGGCACTCGAATCCGCATGAATGGGCGACGGGCGTACTTGATTCGAGCGATCGCAGACGGGCGGTCGACAAGGTTAGGGTGTTGGATGATTCGGCGCTGTACGAGCTGCGGCAGGCAAAACCGGATTCCGGCGGCGCGATTGAGCGACGCCGGGCGCTGCGGCGGCTGCCGGCAACCGATCGGCCCCGTGCGAGAGCCGCTCGACGTCACCGGCGCCGAGCACGACGAGATCGTGGGCTCCACCCGCGTTCCCGTGCTGATCGACTTCTGGGCCGAGTGGTGCGGCCCGTGTAAAGCCGCGGCGCCCGAGGTCGCGCGAGCGGCGGCCGATATGAGCGGCCGCGCGCTGGTGCTCAAGGTCGACACGGAGCGAGAACCCGACCTGGCGGCTCGTTACGGCGTGCGCAGCATCCCGAGCTTCGTGGTGCTGAAGGACGGCACGGTCGTGACGCGGCACGTCGGCGTCGTAGCCCACGACCGTCTCGAGGGCTGGCTCGAGCAGGCCGCGCGCAGCTAGGCCGCCGGGGTGCCAGACACCAAGGGTGTCTGACACCACTCGTGCGCCGATCTAGTTCAACGTCACGTAGCTCTCGAGCCGAGCGACCTCTTTCTGATCGACATACTTGCCGATCTCGCGCCGGAATTGCTCGATGCTCGTGTAGGGACGGTATTCCTCGAATTCGTGCACCATCCGGTTCGTCATGCCGGGAATGGTCAGCAAGTCCTCGGCGGATGCCGTGTTGAGCTTCAGCGGCACGAACACGTATTGTTCGAGCCTCGCGACTTCGGCCGCGTCCACGTACTTACCGATCTCGCGCCGGAACTGGACGAGAGAGGTGTACGGGCGATATTCCTCGAACTCGTGCGCCATACGCGCCGTCATGCCCGGAATCAGCATGATTTCGTCGCGCGGCGCCGTGTTGAGGTCGAGTTGGCGAAACAGCCGCGCGTACAGCTCGGCGCGCTGCGCGTCATTCAACGACTTCGCAAGCACGACGTTGAGCGCGGTCGCAGACGTGAACGGGCGCGCGCCGACGATCGCGTCGGCCACCGCGTCGCCGACGTTCGGCAGCGAGCGCAGCGTCGCGCGCTCCGCGAGATTCGGATCGAGGAGCTTCGAGGTGCCGACCTGAGCTCCTGCTGCCACGGCCGCAAGCGCCGCGGCGATCGCGAGCGGCCAACCAAAGCGTGTCTTGCTCATTGCTCTTCTCCGTTCGAGGCGTGGGAGAGTTCGGGTTGCGACCTGCGCTATCGTAGAGCAAACCGGTCGCTCATGGGATAGTTGCCGCATGCCGCCGCTCGTCCGTCGCACACGCTTGCTCGATGCGGCATGGCCGCTCTGGGTGCTTCTCGCGCTGCCCGGCGGCTACCTGACCTATCGCTACGTGCAGGGCGCCGTCTTCTACGGCGAATACCTGCACGCGACGGGCGAGCTCGGGGCGCGCCTGCTGATCGCGACGCTGGCGGTGACGCCGCTGCGGCTCGTGTTCCCCGCCGCCGCCTGGACGCAGTGGCTTGCGCGCCGCCGCCGGTACCTCGGCGTCGCCGCCTTCGGCTACTCGGCACTGCACGCCATCGCGTACTTGCAGCGGCGGCCGGCGCTCGCCGCCGTCACGGCGGATCTGGGCGACGTTGCAATCTTGACTGGGTGGGTGGCGTTGCTCGTGATGCTCGCTCTGGCCGTGACCAGCAACGACGCTTCCGTGCGGCGTCTCCGCGGCCGCTGGAAGCAGCTGCACCGAGCCGCCTACTTCGCCGCGGTGCTGACTTTCGCGCACTGGATACTGTCGGCGTTCGACCCGGTTCCCGGTGCGATCCACCTCGGCATTCTGGCGGCGCTCGAGGCCGTGCGGGTATGGAAGACCTACACGCGCCGCGACGCCCGCCAATGAAAAGGCCGGACCGCCTCGCGACGGTCCGGCCTTGAAGGAGCAGTGTCGGACACGCTTGGTGTCTGACACCCTTCCAGGCTAGATCGTGTAGCCCTCCGCGCTGAACGGCAACGTGCGGACGCGCTGGCCGCTCGCCGCGAAGATCGCGTTCGCGATCGCGGGCGCAGCCGGCGGGAACGCGGGCTCGCCGCAACCCGTCGGCGGGTTGTCCGACTGGAGGAAGTGCACCTCCACCTCGGGCGCCTTGTCGATGCGTACGATCGGATACTTGTCGAAGTTGCTCTGCTCCGCGCGGCCCTTCTCGAACGTGATCTTGAGGCCCATCGCCGTGCTCAGGCCGTCGACGACGGAGCCCTGGCACTGGTTCTCGGCACCGCTCATGTTCACGACCGGCCCGATGTCAGCCGCGACCCAGATCTTGTGGACCTTGATCTTCTTGCCGTCGACGCTCACGTCCGCGACCTCGGCGAAGTGGCCCGCGTGGCTGAAGTGGAACGCGAGCCCGAGCGCTCGGCCCTTCTCCATCGGCTTGCCCCAGCCCGCCTTGTCGGTGACGAGCTTGATCACGTCCGCGGCGCGGCCCGTGTTCAGCGACCGCGGGTTCCCCGCAATCGCCATCCGCGGCTCGCCCATGACTTCCAGCAGGAAGTCGCGGTAGTCGCGATTCGCGGCGACCGCGCACTCGTGCAGGAAGCTCTGGACCGCGAACGCGATCGCGTTGCTGCCCGGCGCGCGCCACGGTCCCGTCGGGATCTGCGACGTGATCATCGACTGCAGCATGCGGTTGTTCGCGACGACGCTCGCAGGAAACTCGGTCGCAGCCAAATTTGCCGACGCCGCCGTGGCCTTACCGTCACGCGTGAACGTGATGAAGTGATCCTGGAACGCGGACAGCTTGCCCGACTTGTCGACCGCGGCCTTCATCGAGTGGAAGCCGCCCGGCCGGTAGTAGTCGAACGCCATGTCGTCCTCGCGCATCCACTGCACTTTGACTGGCACGCCGCCGGCCTGCTTCGACACCGCCGCCACCTCGCACACGCTGTCGTTCGCGAGCCGCCGGCCGAAGCCGCCGCCGCCGCGCAGCTGGTGCAGCGTGACCTTGTCCTTCGGGAGATCGAGCAGCTTCGCGACCGCGTCGACCGCCGCCTGCGGCGTCTGCGTCGGCGCCCAGATCTCGATGCTGTCGCCCTTGAACCACGCCGTGCAGTTCTGCGGCTCGAGGTCCGCGTGCGACACGTAGTGATACGTGTACATGGCCTCGACCGTCTTGCCGTCCTTGAACGCGGCCTCGACGTCGCCGCCCGCGCCGAGCTGCTGCGCGGCGGAAGGATTCGCTGCGAGCTTCTTCGCGTCCGCGACGTTGCCC
>Ga0137410_10000352_pt1 | contig 32353 bp, 31 predicted proteins | sample CZODoug1_16funga_FD_108878 | JGI IMG/M metagenome (GOLD analysis project Ga0137410, IMG submission 108878) | Vadose zone soil fungal communities from Angelo Coast Range Reserve, California, USA - CZODoug1_16fungal (Illumina Assembly) | ecosystem: Environmental > Terrestrial > Soil > Vadose zone... | reverse complement strand
TATGGATGGCGTGCTGTCCGTGGAGCCGTCATCCACGATGACCCATTTCTGAGGGCGAATCGATTGTCCGATCACCGAATCCAGCGTCTGCCGCATCAGATGTGCCTCGTTGCGGCAAGGGGATATCAAAATGTATCGGCGGGGCATGGCAGGCCAGCTATGCGGGCTTCTCGTATTTCTTGCATGACGAAGAGATCTCGCGGCGAACCCGCTCCAGCATCGCGTAGCGACGGCGGTAGACGGCGCGTTTCCGTGGCGGGATCTCTTCCGCAGACTTGAGCTTTACCTCGATAGGAATCTCAAAAAAGCCGTCGTTGCGCGGCAACCCTCCATGTTCGCTCCAGACTTGGTCGTAATCACTCATGATCTTGTCTTTGTGAGAGTCGCCGAAGTACGTGCTGTTGTGCTGACGCTCAGCACCCGATATCGCGTAGATCGAATGCGTTGCGAGGTCGCGGGACAGGAACTTGAGGGCGATCATCAAAAGATCCCGTGGTCGCAGGCCATGCAAGCGACGTGTGACCTCACGGTACTTGTCCAAAGCGCCCTCGGCGTTTGATCCCTGGATGGCGCCAACGAATAGGACGCGACGCCCTTCGACGTGTCCGAGCGTAAACACGATGGAGTAGATCCGCTCTGCAATAAGGAAGAGATTGAGTACGACCTCCCCCTCCCGAAGAAACCATCCAGTCTTGTCCAAGACCAGTCGTAAGCCTGGATGTTCCTCCTCGAACGCCGCCAGTTCGACCGATTCCTCAATCGTCACCGCTAGTATCTGCGCACTACCGGTAAGCATCCGATAGTGCTGGTCGATGCACTCCATCCGACGTTGGGCTCCCCAGCCACGGTGTATGTACGGCCAATAAAAGGCGCCGCGCATGAGCGGGAAGCGCTTTAGCGCCCTTGTGAGAAGGGGGCTGTCCGCGATTTGATACCAAGCAGCGATATCGGACAGCATCGGAATCGCTTTCGCGAATAGAACAGCGCGCCTCTTGAAATTACGAAGAGTTGGCTCCGGGTGCAGTTCGCGCCCCAGCTGGTAGATTCGCGACAAGATTGGTATCACCCTCATCTGGTTGGTCACGAGGTGGTAAATCGAAAACCGCTCGCCGTGATCACGCGACCAGCAACCCTGCGCCGGCGGCGAGCGCTCAGAGCGCGGCTGCTGCGGGGTACGCGATGACCTGGGTGCGGCAGGCCGGACAGGGCGACATGGCGCAACAGCCGAAGGATGACTGCGAAAGGTGTCGGTGCATAGTGCACGCGCTCAGCGATCCTTCCATCGACACCGCCGGCACTATGATCGCCTAGCGTGGTGTAAACGCCCAGGCGCCTGTCCCAGAGTTCGTCCCAAGGGTGCAACAACCGGGTCTTTAGTCCGGAACCCTTTAACTTTCCGAAAAAGGTTTGAGATAGTTCCACTCGTTAGCTCCTGTTGCCCATGGCGTGGTAAATAAGCTGCTACGCTGAGGGGATTCAACTCGCTGACGAATACAAGACATCAGTGCCGATCACTGGGCAATTCATCACAAAGAACGGGGCGGCTTTGTTTTGATCGCTTCAACACACTCTTGCGAGCCATTGGGATCGTCAAGCACGGCCGGGGTCAACACAATGCCAGAACGCCGGAATAAGCAATGTTAAATCGCATCGCTGACAGCCTTTGGCTAGTCCGAGTATGCAAGACCTTAGAGACATTTCTTGCAATGAAGGGTCGTCTGCGCGTGGGAGGCGAGGAGCTTCGTTCCCTAAGATTTCGGTCTCTTAAGCACCCCATTGTTTATAGGCCAGGAACAACCGACATCTCGGTTGCGTGGGAGCTATTCCGGGGTAGCGAGTACGCCGTTCGTGGGAGTTGGCCATTTAGAACGGTATTGGATTGTGGCGCGAATGTGGGAATGTTTTTGGCGTGGCTCATGTCAACCACTCAGCTGGAACATTATGTTGGTGTCGAGGCGGACCAAGCGTCATTTGAAATTCTTGAACGACAGATTCGGTCTTTGAAAGTCGGATTCCAATATTCGCTCGTAAGGGCAGCCGTTTGGGAGAGTGATGGCGAAGTGCATTTCGACACGACAGGGCCTAGCTGGGGGCACCATGTTGTTCAATCGGGCAGCGTGACAGTTGTAGCGAAGACGGTAAAGTCGATTTTGACCGACTGTGGCGTGGAGCAATGCGACTTGCTCAAGTTGGACATTGAAGGGGGTGAACTGACAGTCTTACCGACCATCGACCAATGGAGCCAAAACGTTAGGGCGATCGTTGCTGAGCTTCATGGCGGTCTAGATTTTCCTTGGTTTTCAAAGATAGTGACGGCGGCCGGATATCGAGCCTATCCCGCGGGGCGGCTATTTCGAAGTCATCCAGGTGCACTAAGGGGAGACGCAATTGCTCAGTTTCGGCACGCCGGACTAACCGCCTGAATTCTTCCTGCCGACTCTGTCGCGCAACTAGTTACCTGCACCCTTCCCGCCTAGCGCCGCCTTCAGCGCTTCGATGAGGCCGCTAATGCGCAACGCAACCATGGCGGGATCGATCCCATCGCCATTTCGCAGACGTCGCGTGTCCATGTCAAAACGACGCAACTGGTAGCGGTCTGTTTCCTTTCCGTTGTTGCCCCACCTGGTCGTTACCGCCAGCCTGTATCCGGCCTGGGCTACGGCAGCACGACATCGCTCATCCGAGTCGCCGTTCGGATAGCAAAAAGACTCGACTGGCTGCCCAGTGCAATCTCGGAGGATCTCTCGAGACTTGGATGCCTCATAAGAGAGCGCTGAGTCACTGCACTCCGGCAGCAGCGGATGGCTCATGCTATGCGACCCGATTTCATGCCCGGCGCGTGCAAGTGAGGCAAGCTCGTCGAAGGTCATCAATCGCGCAAAATCGGGCTCGCGTGGTCCCGCCACCGGGGCTAGGTCGTCGACAAGGCGCGCGCGGCTGAGCGGATCCAGCCGTTTTGCCTGGCGCACGACCTCTTCGGCGATGGATCGAGTGCCAGTTCGCGCTAAACCAGCTTTCGATAGGACCACATCCAGCCGCCGCTCCCCAACGGCGCTTTCCTCGAGTAACGCTGATATCGCAAATCCGAGCCGGTCGTGCCAGAGGAGTTGTTGCTTCTCCACGGCCAGGACGGGAATAAAGAAAGTCGCCTTGATTCCCCGCTTCTCCAACAAAGGGAGTGCGTACTGGTAGTTATCATGTTGGCCGTCGTCGAAAGTCATGGCCATCAGTGGGCGCGGCGATGTGGTGCCTGCCAAATAGCGATCGTATTGGGTCGCCAAAGAGCCGCAGTCATAATGAGCGCCGAAATAAGCGAGGAGAGCGTCCAGTTCTTCTGGAGTGACAGCAAGACCCCGGTAGGGATAGGCTTGCCGCAGTGCATCGGGCAATACGCGGTGAAACGTTGCGATCGACAAGCGCCCGCCGGCGCGGCGCTCGGGCGCCGTGATCCGCGCATATGAAAGAAAATTCGCGGCGCAAGTACGAAGCGCCATTTTGATTGTCATCTCGTCATCGCTAGGTTGCCGGCACTAGGTGCTTAAAAAATGAACGCGGCCATTACATCGGTGTGCATAGTAATCGTCAACTTCCGGAGCGCGGACCTGGTTATTGATTGTTTGCGTTCAATGGCGGAGCAGCCCTCGCTGCTTGACAGAATTCGCGTGATCGTCGTGGATAACGCATCGGGGGATGGTTCTGTCGAGAAATTGACGGCAACGGTCGAGGCTGCTTCATGGAGCCGATGGGCGACCGTGGTTCCGTTGCACCGGAATGGGGGTTTTGCGTTCGGATGCAACGCTGGCGTGAGGGAGGCTCTGAAGCAAGCACCGCAGCTTCAGTATGTGATGTTTCTCAATCCGGACACGGTCGTGCACGCCGGGGCCGTCGAGACTTTGGTTGCATTCCTGGACTCGCATCAGAACGCAGGGATCGCCGGAAGCCGGATCGTCAATAGTGCGGGAGAGGTGGAACGTTCAGCGCATCATATTCCGACCCCGGTCGGCGAATTGGCAGTCGCCGCACGCTTGGGCTTCCTCAGCCGCTTTCGGGGCCGAGCCCAGCACAGTTCCGAGGCCAGTCCCCGCGAGTGCGACTGGGTATCGGGAGCAAGCCTGATCGTTCGGCGAACGGTGCTTCAAGCCGTGGGAGAGCTCGACGAGGGCTTCTTCCTGTATTTCGAAGAGCTCGACTTCTGCCTGCGCGCGCAGAAGGCCGGCTGGAAGGTCTATTTTGTGCCCGAAGCGTGCATCACGCATTTCGAAGGTGCTGTTACCGGGATTACCGATGTTGCACGGCGCCGGCCTGCCTACTGGTACAACTCGCGGCGTCGTTATTTCATCAAGCACTTCGGCGCCATGGGGCTGGTCGTCGCGGACATCCTGTGGGCAATTGGCAGGACGACCCTGGTTTTGCGGCGCATGTTGAGACTTGGCTCTGGTGGCAGGGAGCAGGATCCGAAGTGGCTTGCCTTCGACCTCTTGTGGGGGGACTTCCGCGCTCTGCTGGCTGGAGAAGCGCTCCGGATCAGGAAGGTGCATCGATGAGCATCGGGGTCGTCGCGATCGGACGCAACGAGGGAAAGCGGCTTGAAGCGTGCCTCGAGTCAGTGTTGCGCATCGGCACGCCGATTGTTTACGTCGATTCCGGGTCCAGCGACGCATCGGTGCCGATGGCGCGGAGCAAGGGCGCAGAGGTAATCGAGCTGGACCTTCGGATCCCTTTTACGGCTGGACGAGCTCGCAATGAGGGGTTTGACCACTTGCGCAGGATTGCGCCGCATGTTCGCTACGTTCAATTTATCGATGGCGATTCTGAACTGGCGCCCGGATGGCTGGATGATGCGGCGCGGTTCCTGGATGCTGAGAACGGCATTGCCGTCGTTTGCGGTCGCCTTAGGGAGAAGTATCCGGATCGGTCGATCTACAACATGCTGTGTGACATGGAGTGGGACGGTCCCTCGGGCGAAGTAAGGAAATGCGGAGGGATCGCGATGATGCGCGTCCAGGCATTTGCCTTCGCAAGGGGCTTTCGTTCGGATCTGATTGCCGGCGAGGAGCCTGAACTGTGCGTTCGCCTGCGGGCAGCTGGGTGGCGCATATGGTGCTTGGATGCCGCGATGGCGGTTCATGATGCAGACATGACCCATTTCGGCCAATGGTGGCGGCGCATGCAGCGTGGGGGCTACGCCTATGCGCAAGGCGCACACCTCCATGGTGCACCGCCGGAGCGCCACTGCATCAAGGAAATCCGAAGTATCTGGTTATGGGCTGTTGGTATTCCGCTCTTGACCTTGGCAATGACCCCTTGGCTCGGATCCTGGTCGCTTGTGCTGTTGCTCATGTATCCGGCGCAGGTCTTCCGCCTCGCGGCGAACCAGGGCTTCGCGTCGCGCAGATATCTGTGGCGGGCGGGCTTTCTCGTGCTCGGGAAATTCCCTGAAGTGATGGGTCAGATCCGATATATCTTTGGTCGTTACCGAAAGCAGGGCGCGCGGCTTATCGAATATAAGTAACAGCCTGCCTCTCATCTCCTGTCCAAGGTCGGTAGGCCGTCCTAGGTCGGTATGGAGACCCTCCACAAGAAGTTGATCCCCTCCCCGAACAGGTAGCCCAGAGGGAAGGCCGCCAGGACCTTCAGTTCTCGGCCGACGTCATTGAGTCCGAGTTTGGCGTTCAGGTAGTACGTAAGGGGGACAATGGCCATTCCGTGCAGGGCGATACCCCAGATGCATGCCTCTACCCCGTACAGATAGTAGAGCGCCGGAGTCAATGTATAGAGCGAGATGGCACGTGTGATGCTGATGAGCATCAGGAGCCGTGGCTCGGCGACCGCCACGTACAGCTGGTGCGCGACGCCGAAACGAAGTGCAAACAATGAAAGCGCCAGTACGCGAAGCATGCCCCCGGAGCCCGCGTAGCGATGGTCGTAAAGAACGTCGATGATCAGTTGGCCCGTGGATATCAGCAGTCCACACAGGAAGAGCAGCGCGAGGTCCAGGGGAACGCGGATCTTGTAGTAGGCCTCGCGCAGATTCTCGCGGCCGCTTCGGGCTGTTGCGCTAAGCATGGGCAGGGAAACGGTTGCAAACAGTCGGTTGAAGGTGCCATCGATAGCCCCGATGATGAGCGCAGCTATGGAGTAGAGGCCCAGGGTCTGGGAATTTACGAAAAATCCCAGCAGCAGCCGGTCGCCGTTGGCGGCCAGCGTTCCTATCGCCGACGATGCAAAGACCCACTTGCCGAACGAGGAGAATTCCTGCATCGCCTTCTTTTCCACTCGAAAGCGATTCGCATGACCGCTCATCCAAAAATGGCTGAGGAGCGTCGTCGTAAGCGCACTCACCAGGAACCCCGCCACCAGGGCCCAAATGGACCTTGTGGCCAGTCCGAGCGCGAGCATGACTACCAGGGCAGTCACCTGGCTGATCAGCTCGACCAGGATGATCGGTTTCTGATTCAGGTTGCGATGTTCGACGGACATCTTGGTCGATACAGCGCCGTTGATGATCGCCGTAATTGATACGACAGCAATGACCCAAGGCAGGACCGGTGCCATGTAGACCGACTCCGCAGGCAGCCAATGCGCGGAACCCGCCAGGTACAGCGCCAGGCTGAGAATCAAGGAGACGAGCCACTGCACGCATCCCCGGGCGATTTGGATCACCCACGCGGTATCCAGGAACGCCGGATCATCGCCGCGCCCGCTTTGTACGATGTTCTGTCGTATCCCCAGATCCGACAACAACCAGAGAACGACGGTGACCATGGTCGCGATCGCCATCACGCCAAACATTTCTGGCACCAGGATCCGCGTCATTGCGAGGTTGCTCGCGAGCCGGATGAACTGCCCTACTGCCTGGCCCGCGAGCGCCCAGCCTCCGGCCCGGAGCGCACGTTGTAGGAGCGTTGCGCTCGGGAGTTGAGGGCGGCTCAGGATCGTCCCTGCAACATGGGCGCCGGCCTTACGCCGAGCGGCGCTGCATTACCTCGCGCAACCATCCGACTGAACGCGACTCCCAGCCCCGCGAAACACCAATAGATCACCGGAATGACCGAAATGCTGCTGACGGTAAAAATGATGATCAAGATGCCGATCAAAGTAGATACGAGCGCTCTACCGAGAACATGATTCTCGTCACTCTTGTCGGGAATCCTGGCCATCGCTCGCAGAATGCCAAGCGTGATCGTGGCGAAGAATCCTACGAAGAGACCCAGACCCACTAGGCCGCTGGCGAGTCCGATGCCGATGTAGGAATTGACGATATCGACAATCCCCTGGCCCTGTCGCAGGGCCTCCAGGTCGAGCGAGTAAAAACTATCGTAGGCGCCAAACAACGGGCTATCCAGAATTACCGCGATGCATATCTCCAGGAGGCGCTGCCTGTACTCGACGTTTTCGCTTTCCACTGTGCCGACAAACGGCAGGTAATCGATGATCTTTTCACCGGCGGGCGTTGCAAGCATCCCCGCTGTGAGGATTGCGCCCGCCACGCCCAATTTGGCCAGGTTACTCATCGCGCGCGGCCCGGTGGCGAAATAGAGAAGCACAATAGCCGCCATCCCCACCCACGGGCCACGTGATACCGGGGCAATCAATCCAACCAGAAGCGCGAGAAAGGCCGCGCTGCGCATCACGGCACCGGGGACCAATTGTCGAACATAGAGCATTAGACCCAGCGCGACAGCCATGACGTACCCAAGCGGGATAGCGTGCCCTGTACTCCCCTGGGCGCGCAGGGTGCCGCCGTCTCTTTCCAAGTACTGCCCATAACCATAATCTACGCCCAGAGTGTCGTTGAGCGCGGCATATAGCAACCAATGCCTTGTGGCTTCGAACGCTGCGATCGGCACGAGAAGAAGAGCGGCGAAGACGAAGGCCATCAAGGCGTCACGAAAGTCCTTTGTGTTTTGGAGAGATCGGCTTGCCACGTAGTACGGCAAGAATGCATCGAGGAATGGGTAGAGGGCGCCGTAGCGCAGTGCATTGGTCGCCGTGCTGGCAGATAGATACAGGCCAAAATTGACGACGATGTATGCTGCGATCAGCTTGTCGGGAAGGAGCCGACCGAACGGTTCTATATCGGGCCGCTTCCGCAGCTGCAAAAAGGCCGGCAACAGAACGACCAGGGCGAGCAGGCGAAGGTGATCGATCGAGAACAGGTAGCGGAACACGCCGAGGCCGGGAACCTCCGCCTTTATCGGCGGTACCGCGAACAGGAGGAAAAAAAACAGGGCGAGCTTGTTCGCCTCGCGGGGCAACGTCAGCAGCATGATGAGCGAGGCCATCGCAATATAGACCCAGAAACTGTGCGCGAGGAATACCGCAAGCGTCAGCGCGATCCAAAGATTGCGCCGGCGCTCGAAATCCGCGGGCGGGGTCGCTATGGCGCACGCGGGCGCCTTCGCTAGCACGAACACCGCGCTGGCGAACAGGAGAATGACAGCTAACGCTCTCAAATGCTCCGGCAATTGCGCTCCGCTCTGTTGCTGTCCCGGTTACTGCAGGACGAGCCAGTAGGTTCCGATGTCCTTGTCAAGCAGGATCCGGTATTCCCCGGAAGCGAAGGTCACGGAAATCGGCTCCTCCCGGGTGCTTGTGTTCTTGAACAGTCTTAGCCCCTTCTGTGCGCGAATGACTAGCCGTCCGGCCACCGGCTCGGAGCGGAAAGGCAGCTCACCGGTCGATGTTGGAAGAGATCGTGCACCTAACGAGATCAGTATCTTTCGAGACTCGCTGATCGGCTTGTGGTCCAGACTCTGCACCGCTACGGTGGCGTTCGGCAAGCTGCTACTGACCTCTATGGAGGAAAGCCGAATTTGCCTTCCACCGATCCAACCCATGGCTGCCTGAGTGCGCGGTGTATCGATCGTGAAAAATCCTTCCTGCCAGTTGCGTCGCAGCTCGCCGGTATCGGACGAGGCTGCGTGTGCCTCGGGGTCAACAAGGGGACGGTGAGGGTCGGAGATCGTCACTCCCTGCGGATGCTTGGCCGGAGCGAGCCATGAAAGCTCGGTCACTTGAGGCAGGGCGATGAGCAAGCGGTGCTGCTCGGCGATGGTGCGCAGGGCCGCTGAATGATCAGGCGAGATAGGTTGACCGAAGAATTGCTCCTTGCTGAGCGCGAGCAGGTAGGTCAATCGGGCGCTTTGGACATCCCCGCGACGATACAGAAGGGCAGCTGCCGGCAGAGTTCCGAGCAAAGCCGGATCGTTGAAGGCGTGCCAGTTTGACGCCGTTGTCGGCGAATCCGGAGCGCGCTGCGCATAAGCGTACTGGACCACGGCATTCCAACTCTGGAGCCTCCCATATGCCGCAATGTAGAGCGGAATGGCATGGCGATCGGGAACAGGAAACCGCTCCACGTTCCATTCGCTCACGCTGAGCGGCTTGCCGGCGACCTGGGCGGAGGCCATCCAGTGCATGAGGTTCGGGCCAACCAGCGGACTCTTCTCGAGCTCGTTGACACCGCCATAGGCGTGCACGTCGACTATGTCGCCCGCCGTGAGCGCCGGCAGCGAGGCAAGGGTATTCCGCCCCCACGTGCTGGTCGTCACGATCGGAACCTTGACCCCGAGCGAGCGAAGATGCGCGATCATCTCGCGGTTGAAGCGAAATTCGAGATCGTTGAGAAAAAGCTTCGACGGCCCGTGCTCCCACGAGCGCCAGGTTGCGTCGCGGGGCAGATCATGCTTTTTCGCGAACGCGGCGGCTTCGGACATGTAGATTGCGCTGTGCCGCGGCACGGCCTTGTCCGGCAGCAACGCGTTGCCGAAGTGGTGGGTTACATCATTCTCATTCGTGAGGAGCATCGCGGCGATTGCCGGATCATCCTTGTAGCGCAGCCCTGTGTGCGAATTGAGGTGAGAGACGTAGGCCTCATTGAAGCGCTTCATAGCCTCTCGGATGCTGGCATTAACGTAGTTGTATCCCTTCAGATCGGTCGTCGCTCTGCCTCTGCTGATCTCATCGAAATCGGTGATACCGTCGCCGCGCTTCAGCTGTCTGCCGACGTGAAGATCGAGCCATAGGTAGATGCCCTCGTCTCTCAGGCATTTGATCCACCAGTCGAGCTGGTCCAGCAACCGCTGGTCCAGGCTGCGGGTGTCGGTCACGCCGCGTGCGCCAAAAATATTCGGAGCGACCCAGAGTGAATCGTGGTGATGCAGACGGACGAGGTTGAACCCGAGCTGCGATAGGCGGCGCGCCTGCTCTCGCACGCCCTTCCTGGACGTCTGGAAGAGCGCGGGACCGCTGAGGTTCGTCCCCCAAAAGCGCACTTCCGTGCCATCTTCGAAAATCAGCTTGTCCTGCACGACCGTCAGGAAGCCGTGTTTTCCGGCCGGCTTCTCCGCTGCGTTGAGGAAGGAAAGATCGACCGGCGATGTCCTCCAGTCGAGGATGTCGCTTGGCCAAGTCGCCATGTCGGGCAAGCCGAAACGCTCCGGGATACTCGCTTCGACTTGCCCATCGCCCGAAGCCCTCAGGGTTGCGACGTAGCGCCGCGTGCCTTCGCGGATCGCGCCGTCGTAGAAGAGGGCGCGAATCTCGGACTTCTGGCCTCGCTCGAAATGGATTCTGGGTAGTGCGGGATCGAAGCGCATCTCGAAATAGGTTCCGTCCGCCCGGCCCCATCGCCACCCGCCGTTCCCGGGCAGAAGCTCCGGCTCACCCAGTTCCGCTCCCAGCGCAGCGAGATCAAATTTGAAGACGATGCCGCCGCCAATGGCGTCCGGCATTGTCTTTTGGGCGCTCAGGTCGAACTGCCATCGGAGTGCTGTGGGCGAGGGCTTGTTGACTTGTGCGGTGAGGTTGAGCGCGAGCGCCTCATTACGGCCGGTCACCGTGTACCGATAGGGGCCGATGACGTTGAAATGCGTCGGCTGAGCGGCCCACGCCCAGCCCTTCGACCAGAATGCGAAAGAGCTTGTGAGCGCGGCAACGCCGCCCTTGGAGACCACGGGCAGCCCTTGCTCTTCATCGACCCTGGTGGTCCATCCAGCCGAGGCGGTCGCGATGCCCGGCAGCAGGCATGCCGCCAGCGCGATGGCGCGGAAGGACACGCCTAGAAAGCGACCCGCGGCCTAATGACGCGCGCGAGAACACCGTCCAGGACGAGCAGCAGGACAAGCGCCGCCATCACGAGCACCATTCCGGCGGCGCCATGCAGAAACCCCTGTCCCGCCGCGTCGCCGAAATGGTAAGTGACCAGGATGAGAATCATCACTCGTACGATGTTTGCAGCAAAGGCGATCGGCAGAATGCTCGCGATAACCAACGCGTTGTGCAGGACGCCTTTGCGCCGGACCACGTAGAGGTAAAGCAGACCGAGCGCCGACAGGCTGAACATCGAGTTCAGCCCGGAGCAGGCGTCCGCCACCAGCAGCTGGTACTGCCCGACGATGAGGACCACGCCGGTCCTGCCGATTGGGTAACCCGCCGCGTGCAGGAGATGCTCCGCCGCTGCGGAGACTGCTTGCTTGAGCGGCCCGGTCACTGCATCGATGAACACGTTCGGGAACGGAATCAGGAACAACGTGAAGAGAAGCGGAAACCACAGCGCTCTCAACACTCGCCAGCCGCGGATCGCCACCAGCGTGCCGGCGAGCACGGGGATCAGCGCGCCCACCTGCAAGACGTTGATGTCCTGCGAGCGGCCCAGGATGTAGAGCATCAGGCCGAAAACCAGCAGCGCGACGCCGGACGCCGGGGCGCGGCTTGGCGAGGCGGGCAGCCAGACGTGCCGCTCACGCCAGAATAGCCATGCGACAACCGCGAGGATGATGGGTCCGTGGCCATGGTCTTCCGTCTGCCACAGCGTCGTGCCAAGCTCGTGGAACGTGGGCACGTAGAGTACGAGCAACCCCGCTGCGACCGGCAGCCATGTGAGCCAAGGCGAGCCCCGCCGGGGCGCGTCGATCGCGATCGGCATGCGGTCAGTAGTCGTTGAGGACCGAGCCGATGATCGTGGCCTTGGCCTCGAGTACTCTGTCGCTGATCCCTTGCACTCGCCAGATGCGCGTGGCATTCGTGCGCGCCACCAGCAATGCCGCTCCGGTGCGCACGGTGATGATCTGGGCATCCGCCGCCAGGCTTGCCGGCGGCGAGTCGAGCAGGATGATATCGAACTGGGTTGCCAGCTCGTCGAGCAGGCGCGCAAAGCCCGGGCGCGCGAGCAGCTCCTGGGGGTTCGGCGGCGGCGTGCCGGCGGGCAGGACGGAGAGCTTGAGCCCGGGAATCGCCTGCACTGTTTCCAGTCCGGCGCGACCAGACAGGACGGCCGACAGCCCCAACCGGTTGTCGACTCCGAACAACTCGTGCTGGGAGGGATTCCTCAGGTCTGCGTCGATCAACAGCGTCCGCTCCGCCAGCTGCGAGAAGACGACTGCGAGATTCGCGGCGATATAGCTTCGCCCTTCCTTGCTCGCTGCACTGATGACAGCGAGCGCCCTGCGCGCCGGGTCGTTGTCGAACCAGCGCAGCAATAGCTGGCTGCGCAGGACGCGCAGTGCTTCCACTTGCGGGCGGGAGGGATGAAAGGCGGCGACGACCTTTTCGCTGACCTTGGTATCGCCGGGGACGAGATAGGGGTACTCGAACTGGCGCGAAAGCGCGAATTCGATGTCCTTCTGCTCAAGAAGGCCGAGCGCTTTTCCGGCGTCGCCGAAGCGCAGACCCCGGTCGCGCTGCGCCTGGAGGATGCGTTCCGCCTCTTCCAGCGTGATGCGTCCGGCGTCGAGCAGGATGGCGCCCACCGAGCGATCCCGGCGCGGGTGGGCGACGCCGCCGACGAATGCCGGAATGACATTCGTCGCTTTCGGTTGCGCGGGCTGATCCTCGTCGGAATCGGCGGCCATGGGAGCGGTCATCGCCCCGGCCTCAGGGCGCCGGCAACGCCGGCCGGCGCCAGAAACCGAGCCGCCTGCGCGGCGGGGCGGCGAGGTCCGGGACCACGCTCAGCACCGGCATCTGCAGCATCTGCGCCAGGTCGGCGGCGCTTCGCACGCGCCGGTCGAGAAACTCCCAGCCGAACGCGGCGCCCAGTCCGAGCATGATGCCGAAGAGCACACTCATCCCCATCAGGCGCGGCACCTTCGGGCTCGAAGGCGCCAGCGGCGGCTCAGCCGTGTTGAGCAGGTAGACATTGGTCTGCGTCGCCTGGCTCTCCAGGCTGACCTGCGTGTAGCGATTGGAGACGGCGTCGTACGCGTTCTTCGCTGCATCGACATCGCGTTGCAGCACCGCGAGCTGGTCGCGCTCGCTGCGCAGCTGCAGGAGCTTCCTTTTCTGGTCCTCGATGGCGGCGCGCAGCTCCCTTTCCCGCTCCGCCCCGACTGTGCCCGAAGTGCCGTAGCCGCGGCTGGTTTGGCGCGTCTCGAACGCCAGCCGTTCCTTCAGCGCCGCGAGCTCGCTCTCCATCGCCTGGTACCGGGGGTGGTTCTCGCCGAGGTTGGTCCTCGCGTCCTTCATCTTCACTTCCTGCTTGTTGATGTCCTGGCGCAGGCCGGCGATCAAGGGATTCCCCTGGATCTCCGGCAGGTTTTCCGCGCCGCTGCGCTGCTTCGACCGGGAATCCGCGGTCTGCTGCTGGAGGATGGTGAGCTGGCCGTCCAGCGCGGTCAGCCGCGCGGTCTCGGTGTCGAGCGTTTCGTCCTTCGCCACGATGCCGCGCTTCTGCTGGAATTCGGAAAGCCGGGCCTGCGCCTTCTCCAGGGTTTCGCGCTGCGACTTGCCTTGCTCGGCAAACCAGCGCGCGTACTGCTTCGCCGGCTCCACCTTCAGCTCCACGGCGATGTCCATGTAGGCTTGGGCGAAGGCGTTGGCGACCGCCGCGGCGAAGCGGGGATCGGAGGCGCCATACTCGATGGTCAGGATATTGCTGTCGCGCCGCGGCGGCGCCACGACCAGCTTCCTCTGCAGCAGTTCGGCGAGCCACACTTCATAGCGCCCCTCACCGTGCGTCGCTTCCTGCCACTGCTGTCGCGCCATCGGGTTGTCCTGCAAGCCGAGGACCTTGATCACGCGCTGCGCGACCCGATCGCTCTTGATGATGTCTTCCTGGGTCGCCATGCTGCTCGGCCGGAGCATGGCGGTGATGGGATCGGGCGCGCGGACGTCGATCACGAGCGCGGCGCTTGCGCTGTACTGCTTCGGCAGGAAGTGAATGACCGGCAGGGCAATAGCCAGAGTGAGAAGCAGCAGCGCGATCGCAATCTTGTAGCGAGCCCGCAGGATCGCGAGGATTTGTTGGGGGTGCATGACTAGAAGAGCGTTTCCTTGACATACAGCACGTCGTCGGTCTGCACGCGGTCGTTGAGCTCGGGCTCGATCTGCTCGATCTTGCCCGCGGCGGAGTGGCGATGCACGCGGATGCCGCGTTCGGTACCCTGCTTGGTGGGTCCGCCCGCCTGTGCGAGCGCCTGCCGGATCGTCATGCCGCGCTCGACGCGGTACGAGCCGGGTTTCTGGACCTCGCCATAGATGAAGAACATGGGCATGCGATGCACGTAGATGACGTCGCCGGCGGCGACGACGAAATCGTCGCTCAGGTTCTTGTTGAGGAACATGCCGGCGATGTCGACTTCCTTGCGGAACGGCTTGCCGTCGCGCGTGCCGGTGACGATGACTACATCGGCGCCGCCCGGCGCGATGCCGCCACCCATAGCGAGCATCTCGGAAAGACGAGTATTGAACGTCTCCAGCGGGAAACGCCCAGGCCGATTGACAAGGCCGAGGATCGATACCTGGCTGCCGAGGTTCTTCAGCAGAATGATGTTCACTTGCGCGCGCTCGATGAAGCGGCCCTTGACGAGGCCTCGGGCGATGACCTGCTCGGCCGCCGAAATCGTCATGCCGCCGACGCGGACCACGCCGATCAGCGGATAGGTGATGGTGCCGTTTTCGCTGACCCTGGTCTCGACCGTGAGCTCCGGATTCTGGAACACCTGGATGCGGATATTGTCGCCGGGCCCGAGCTGGTATTCCGCCTGGTCCTGCCCCTCGACTGGCAGGGAGAGGAACGCGAGCAACGCAACCAGCAGCGGGCGCACGAGAGCCATGCTGTTCACCTCATCTCGTCAGGCCGCGGAGGCCCTTGTCGAATCCCGGGCTGTTCGACGGTACGGTCTCCACGGCCGGCTTCTGGAACGGCTCCGGCGCCGCTTTCGGCTTGGCGGCCGCGTCCTTGGCCTTGCCGCTGAACTCGCCCATGTACTCGATGTTCGATTTGTCGCGCAGGCTCTGGATCTGCTTGCCGATGGTCTCGTTCAGCTGCCGGTTAAAGATGAATTGCTGAATGAACGGCGTCGCGCCTGCCTCGTCGACCGGCGCCGGGCGCGACGCGGCGACGCGGATCACGTTCAGCCGTTCGCCGTCGTCGAATACCCGGATCTCGCCGTCCTTCATTTTCTGCATTTCCGGCAGCCAGGGAAGCGGGATCTGCTCCGCCGCGCGTACGCCGCGCTGGGCGGCGGCTTCGATGTTCTGGGTCTTCAGCCAGGTCGCGATCTCCGTCAGGTCCTTCGCCTTGGAGGCTCGCTGCTTGATGTCAGCGGCGACCGACTCCTGCTTGTGCACGACGATCAGCTCCTCGATGCTGAAGAGGCGCCGCTGGGAGAAGAGCTCGGGATGCTCCGCATAGTATTTCTTCACGTCCTCGGCGCCCGGCTTTGCCTGGGCGGTGGCGAGTTGCTCGATGTAGCTCCGCGCGAGGATCTCGCTGCGCGCCGCTTCGATGGCCTGCACTGTGCGCGCCGTGCGGTCGAGCTTCTTTTCCAACGCCTGCTGCCGCGCCAGCTGCTGGTCGATCAGCCGTTCGAGGATCTGGCGCTTTGCGCTCTCGGCTTGGTCTGGACGGACCTTCTGGCGACCCAGGGCATCGTTGACTTGATGGACGGTGATCTCATCGCCGTTCACCTTCGCCGCGACTTGGGTGGCGGGCGCCTTCTCGTCGCGCTTGCCACAGCCGGCGGCAAGCGTCGCCGCCAGCAGGAGCGCGCCGAACTTAAGGCAAGGAAACAGCTTTAAAGCGCTAGTCCTGCTGGTACAAGGATTTTTCATGTCGGCCGGGGTTGCGAAACCCGGCCATTCTATGTGACGCCAGATCGTTTACCAAGTAAATCGGTGTCAGGCGCTCCTGGCTACGGCGGTTGAGGCTGCGGGGTTGCCGAGGCTCGATTCCATGATCCGCACCGCTACCCCCTGCTGTGCGCCACGCTGCTCGACCCGCACGATCTCGCCCCGGCAGTAAAGCACCATCATGCCTCCGGGGGTCTCGATGTCGATCGCGAACTGGATGGGACTTCCGGCGGCGAACGAGGCGTCGGTCTCGAAGTACAAGCCGGAGGCGCTCACGTCACGGGTGATGCCGACCGCATTGCCGAAGTTCACCGGCAACGCGGCCCGGACGCGCTCTTCCCTTCTGTGTTCTGCGTCGCCCTTGTCCACGAGGTTATCAGCTTATTCCCGTTGTACTGCTCCCCGCCATGGTTGATTCCTCCTGTTGTCACAAGGAGGAATGCACTACGGGTCAGGTCCGGGGCTTGGGCAAGAGCTTGTGCTGATGGGCGAAAGCGAACAGCTCGAGCCGGTTGGCGACCCCCAGCTTTTCGTAGATCGACGTCAGGTGGTTGCGCAGGGTGTGCTCGCTGATGTGCAGCTTCTCGGCGATCGACTTGGCGGTGCCGCCGGCGTTGGTCGCCGCCAGGCCGATGATCTCCCGCTCGCGGACCGTGAGCGCGGCGATTTTCTCCTGCGCGGGATCTGTCGCGCTGCGGCTCGCGCTCTTGCGCGAGATCTCGACCAGCAGCTTGCCGGTGGCGACACGGTCCAGCCAGATTTCCCCTTCGTGCACCTTGGCGATCGCCATCAGGATCGATTCGGCGCGCGTTTCCTTCTCGATCACCCCGCGCGCGCCTGCGAGCACCGCCCTGTGATGCACCGATTCGTCGCGCAGGCCCGTGAGCACCAGCACTTTGGCGCTCGAGGCCGCGATCAGCCTGGGGATCGCGTCAAGGCCGTTTTCGGTGCCGAGATCGAGGTCGAGCAGGATGACGTCGGGAGAGGTGCTTTCGATCGCCTTCAGCGCGTCGTCCGAGTTGGTGGCGGAGCCAACCACCTGCATGTTCGGCTTGCCGCTTTCGATCAACTTCTCCAGGCCCCAGAGGATGGTCCGGTGGTCGTCGACGAGAAGAACGCGGATCGGGGAGGTCGGTGCGGGCGTCATGACACCTTAGAACGTCAGCGAAGCGCCGACGCGGGCGATTCTCGCATCGAATGCGAATTGCGGGTCATTGGACCTGCGCTGGATGTACTGATATCCGGCGGTGAGGCTGAGGTAGCGCGCCGACAGCCAGGAGAGGTTGACATCGATCTGGTTGTAGTGATCCTGGCGCTGCTCGCCGGTGGCGATGGCGCTTTCCTGACCCAGAAAGTCGGTCTCCGTCCGCGCCAGGAGAAGGGTCGCCGTCGTCCGGCTCGTGACCTGCCAGCGGGGCGTGACGGAGAGCGTCTTGTCGACCCTGTGGGTCGTGTGCACGTCGAAGCTCGGCACCAGGTTGCGTTTTGCCGACAGTGTCGCCCCCAGCTTGCCCGTCGGGTTCCAGGCGTAGTCCACCGAGCCACCCCAGCCGGACGAGTCGAGCTGCGAGAAGTGATCGTGCCGGCGCTCGAGGGCCGTCAGTCGTCCGGTCAGAACGGAGCGGCCGGTCAACACCGCGTTGTGTTGAACCTCGTACTCTCTCTGCCGAAAGCCGTTGTCGAGCTCCACATTGACATCGACGTCACGGTGGTAGTACTTGCCCCGGCCGTTGCGATAGATGAAGGAGAGCGTATTGATGGGCGAAACCACGTACTTGAGCCCGGCCTCGCCGTAGGTAATACGGTAGTCGGCCTGGGCTGCGAATGGCACCGTGCTGCGTTGCGTCGTGCGCCATGCGCCGAGGAGAAGATGCAGGCCGTAGCCGAGCCCCCCGTCGAGGTTGAACCTCTGGTTCTCGCTGACGCGAATGTTCTTTTCGACGCCCGGGAAATCGTAGTATGGCACCTGCGATTCCGTTCGATCGGCGGTGAAGCTGGCGCTCAACCGCGACGTCAGCGTCCCGCGCCATCCCGCGAGATAGTCCAGCGCTTTGTAGTTGAGGTACGTAAGGTGGTTGTAGTTGTAGGTCGTTTTGGTAACGTTGAACTGGAAGCGCTGCTGCGAATACTGCTTGTCGACGCGCAGGCCAAGGTAGCCGGTCCGGTACGTCTCCTCCGTCGCGACCAGGGTCTTGAATAGGTTCGAATCGCGCACGGCAGATCCGCCGACAACGAGATGCAGGAAGTTGGTTACGAGCAGATCGTCCGCGAACGCAGGCGCAGGAGATACCCCGGTCTGCGCCGCTGCCTGAAATGGCATTGCGCTCAGGAGCGCGGCGCTCGCTGCGATGCGCAGTCGAAGGCGCCTCCCACAATCTCTTGCAGCGCCCCCCGGCGCTCTTTCCCCCATCGAGAGTAGTATAGCGGCGCTTTTCGCGCTTCCTTTGAAAGAAATCGTTCGCATGCCGCCGCCCGCGACACCGATTTCGGTCCGCAAGGTCACGCGCATGTCCGTGGGCCGCGATCAGTTGCTGCACCTGATCGAGATCTCGATCGATCCGCTGGTGCTCGCGCTGTCGCTTTGGGTCGTGGCGTTCATCGTTGAAGAGCACCTGGCGCCGCGCCACATCGTTCTTTCGGTCGTCGTTTTCGCCGTGACGTTCCCGGGCTCGGCCAACCTCGGGCGCTCGCTGCCGAGCCTGCTGAAGCACGTCGTCTACGGCTGGCTGGTGATCGCCGGGCTGCTGCTTCTCTTCGGCTACCTCACCGGCTACCTGCGTTACTTCGACCGCGAGCTACTGGTCACCTGGCTGTGGGCGGCGCCAGCGAGCCAGGCGGGCGCGCATCTGCTGCTGCGCTTCGCGGCACCTAAGCTCCTCGAGATCCAGGGCGAACGCCGCGCCGTCATTGCCGGCTTGAACGAGCAGGGGATGGAGCTTGCGAGGCGCCTCGCGGTCGATCCCTATCTGCGTATCCGTGTCGCCGGCTTCTTCGACGATCGCAGCAACGAACGCATCAATGCGGCGGGCGATCAGCGCGTGCTCGGCGCGATGCGCGCGCTCCCGGGCTTCGTCAAGGAGCACCGCGTCGACATCATCTACATCTCGCTGCCGATGGCTTCGCAGCCGCGCATCCTCGCTCTGCTCGACGACCTGCGCGACACCACCGCCTCGATCTATTTCGTGCCGGACATTTTCCTGACCGACCTCATCCAGGGCCGCGTGGACGCGGTCGGCGGCCTGCCCGTCGTCGCCGTCTGCGAATCGCCGTTCTCCGGCGTGAGCGGCACCATCAAGCGCGTCAGCGACATCGTGCTGGCGCTGCTCATCCTGCTGCTCGCCTCGCCGCTGCTGCTCGCCGCGGCCGCGGCAGTGAAGTTTAGCTCGCCGGGATCGGTGATTTTCCGGCAGCGCCGCTACGGCCTCGACGGTAGGGATATCGTCGTCTACAAGTTCCGCTCCATGACCGTGACCGAGGACGGTGGCACCATCGTCCAGGCGCAGCAGAACGATCCGCGCCTCACGCGCATCGGCAGCTTCCTGCGCCGTACTTCGATCGACGAGTTGCCGCAGTTCATCAACGTCCTGCAGGGACGGATGAGCATCGTCGGGCCGCGGCCGCATGCGGTCGCCCACAACGAGCTCTATCGCAAGATGATCAAGGGCTACATGCTGCGCCACAAGGTCAGGCCCGGCATCACCGGCTGGGCGCAGGTGAACGGCTATCGCGGCGAGACCGAGACGCTCGACAAGATGAAGGCGCGGATCGACTACGACCTCGACTACCTGCGCAACTGGTCGCTGCGCCTCGACTTCTACATCATCTTCCGCACGGTGTGGGTGGTCCTCAAGGGCGACCAGGCGCATTAGATTTTCCGGGTGCTCAGCGAGCGCCTGCTCCTGCAAAAGATTGTCAGCCCGAGTGTCACGGAAGCGTCACGCTTCGACAGCTTAGTAGTTTTCAACTAGAGACCTCGGCTGCCGACGCCGAGCCGCCAAGGGCGCTTTCATCTCGTAGCTTTCTCAAGGCTGGACAGAGAGTTGCACCAGTAAGTTGTGAAGCTACTTCGGTTGCCTTCCAAATGTCCTGAGGATCGCGACGCGCTGGACCCTCGGCGCGGTGCTCCAGCGCCCATGACAAACGTGGGGGGCGGGATGAGAGGTTCCTCCTACGCAGATAGGGAGGTTTGTCGGTTCTCCGCGGCATGTTGCGCCTCTACATTGACTTCCATGTGGCGGACAGCTTCGGCACCGCCACACCGATCAGGAGGAAGTGATGAACACGAAGAAACTGTTTTCCACGGTTGCATTCGCAGCGCTGTCGGCGCTTGGCGCGCCAGCGTCAATGGCCGCTCCGCAGGTGTTCTTCGGGGAAACCCTTGGTCTAGGTGAAGGCACTCGACTGGCGACCTTTGCCAACGCGACCAACGCGCGCAATTCCTTCCTTTCGAACCTGACCGGGGTGGGTACCGAGAGCTTCGAGAGCTACGCGAATTTCACGGCGGCCCCGCTCGCCATCTCGTTTGCGGGCGCAGGAACGGCGACTCTGACAGGCACCGGAAACGTGGATTCGACCGCTCCCGGGGCTACCAATGGCGTTGGCCGCTATGCGACCGACGGAAACAAGTACTGGGAGGCTTCGGGCGTTTTCGGCATTACGTTCTCCGCGCCGGTTGCCGCATTCGGGTTCATGGGAATTGATATCGGCGATTTCGCCGGCCAGGTGACGGTCACCACGGTCAATGGAGGCCCCACTGTATACAACGTGGGCAATACCGTCAGCGGCCTGGGCGGCGGGGTGCTGTTCTGGGGCGTGATCGACACGGCGGGTTTCACGAGCATCAGTTTCGGGAACACCCAGCCTGGTACCGATTTCTTCGCGTTCGATCAGATGACCATTGGCTCTATCCAGCAAGTTACGCCGGTTCCGGAGCCGGAGACCTACGCGATGCTGCTTGCCGGCCTAGGCTTGATGGGTTTCGTGGCACGTCGTCGTCAAAAGAGAGCTCTGGCCGCCTGATCTAGCACTCGCTGTCCAAAAAACCCCGCTGCGGCGGGGTTTTTTTTCGTCCGTCCCTTACCATTCGGCGTCAATGGAACGGCTTGGCAGGGTTGCGGTTTGTGTTTTCGCGGCGATCGCCGCGCTGCTCGCACCGCCGGCGCGGGCGCTCGACGGCACGCAGCTTGCGATCGTGGTGAATACTCTTGATCCGCTGAGTGTCCGCATCGCCGACTACTACGCCGCGCGACGCCGCATCCTCTTCCAGAACATGATTCGCGTGGAGATCCCGCCCGGAAAGAGCATGCTGACGCACGACGAGTTCAACGCCCTCAAGGCGTCAGTCGACGAGCAGACACTGCCGCGGGTGCAGGCCTATGCGCTGACCTGGGCGGCGCCGTACCGCGTCGAATGCATGTCGATCACGGCGGCGTTCGCCTTCGGCTTCGACCTCTCGCTCTGCGCCGACGGCTGCAAGCCGACGCGGGTGAGCCGCTACTTCGATTCACGCGCTGGCCGGCCATTCTCCCAGCTCGGCATGCGCCCTGCGATGGCGATCGCCGCGGAGACGTTCGAGCAGGCCCAGGCGCTAATCGATCGAGGCGTCGCCGCGGACGGCTCGATTCCGGAAGGCACGGCTTACCTCCTCTCGACGAGCGACACGACCCGCAATGTGCGCAGCGCTGAATATCCGGAGACCGAGCGAATCCTGCTGCGCCGCCTACGCGTCCGCAGCCTGCGCCAGGATGCGCTTACCGGTGCCAGGGACGTCTTCTTCTATTTCACGGGTAGGGCGCAGGTCGACGGGCTGGCGACCCTGGGCTTCCTTCCCGGCGCGGTGGCGGATCACCTCACCTCGACCGGAGGAATGTTGACCGACAGCAGTCAGATGAGCGCCCTGCGCTGGCTCGAGGCGGGCGCCACCGGCAGCTACGGCACGGTGGTCGAGCCGTGCAATCTGACGCAGAAGTTTCCCCATCCCGCGGTCCTCGCCCGGCACTATCTGCGCGGCGACACGCTGATCGAGGCATACTGGAAGAGCGTGCAGATGCCGGGCCAGGGAATCTTCATCGGCGAGCCGCTCGCCGCGCCGTTCCGCCGCGCGGCCCGCCCGCAATGAAGCGCTGGCGCGAAGATCCGGTCATCGCCCGCTGCGCTCCGTTTGCGGTGTTCATCGCCCTGTTGATTCTTGCCTCGCTGCTGTCTATTGCCGACAGCGCGGTCGTCCGCAACCTCATCGTCCTCGCGATCCTGGTCTGGTTCTGGCGCAGCTATGACGAGTTGCGTAAGGCGTCGCCGCTCGCCGCGCCGCAGTGCCTGGTCGCCATCGCCGTCGGCCTCGGCATCTTCGTGTTCTGGATCCACCTCGACCAGGACTGGGCGATGCTCTCCCGCCCCTCCGGCGGCTTCGACCCGCGACGAGAGGACGGCAGCGTGAATTGGCCATTCGCGCTACTCCGCCTCGCGGGTTTCGCTTTGGTGGTGCCGGTGATGGAGGAACTGTTCTGGCGCTCGTTCCTCCTGCGCTGGATCGCACGCCGTGATTTCCTCGCCGTCGCGCCGCGCGAGGCGGGGGCGCGCGCTTTTCTCATCACCACGGTGCTCTTCGCCCTGGAGCACAATCAGTGGCTCGCCGGCGCGATCGCCGGTGCGGGATACAGCTGGCTCTACATGCGTTCCGGAAATCTCTGGGTGGCGGTGCTCGCCCACGCTGTCACCAACGGCGCACTCGGCGCATGGATCCTCTACACGGGTGACTGGCAGTTCTGGTGAGATCAGCGAGCGAAGCTGAAGCCACACTTCCCGTCGCGATATTCGCTGCACACGCTCTTCAGGAACGGCGCCAGATCGCCTGAGGCGCCCGCCTCGGGTTCGGCGCTCCCGGAGATCACCAGTCCCTTCTCGCGGGTCCAGCTGCCGCCGCCGCTCACGCGCAACGGACCCTCGACCGTGCCAAGCTCGATGTCGACCTTGCTACCTCCGCCGCGCAGGCGCGCCACGTGCGAGCCGAGCTCCAGCCCGCGCGCGCGAGTGAGGCGAATGCGGCGCCATTCGATGTCGGCGCGGCCCAGGATCGACTTTTCGTCGATGCGCAGGCTCTCCGAGCGGATGCGCAGGCTTCCCTCGGGGCCGAACGTCTCCAACCCCGGCGCCAGGCCGCCGAGCAGACGGGCGGGAAATTCGAGATCGAGCCCCTGCAGCGTCACGGCGCCGGGCGCGATCTCGAGGCGCATGCTGGGTCGCTCGTCGAGGAACACGTCGACCGCGAGCTTGCCCGTGACCAGCTTGCCCGGCGATGCCGCCCAGCGAAGCCGGCCGAGGTCGAGCAGCGCGCCTTCGCGACTGCGCGCAATGAGGTGGCCGCTTCCCGCCCAGGCGCTTCCTTGCAGCGAGCGCAGCGTGAGCCGCTCGCCCGAGGCTTCGGCAATCGCTCGTCCGATCCAGGTTGCGGGCAGCGTCACCACCAGCGCGACGAGGTACGCGGCGACGCCGACCGCCGCGTAGATCACGAGGCGGCGCGTCACGGCCGGCCCGATGGCGTGGCGGTGACGAAAGTGGCCTCGACGCGCACCTGCCCGGGTTGCGGCAGCGCGACCAGCGAGCATGTTTCCAGGTGCACGCCGAAGTCGCGCTGCAGAGCGGCGATCCAGGCGAGCCAGAGATCGAAGTCGAGCGCCGGCGAGGAGACGAGCACCTTGCCGCCGGGGAGCGGCTCGACGCGCGCCAGGGAGCTGCCGAGCGTAGCCGCCGCGGAAGCTTTGATCGCCGGCAGCGGATCCGCGATTCGCGGCGCGGCGCCGATCTTGCGGCGCAGGGCGGCGATCTCGCGTTCCTGCGCGCGCATGTCCTCGACCTGAGCGCGCAGATTGGGGAGGGCGGTCGCAAGCCGCTGCTGCGCGGCAAGCCCCGGTTCCCACAGAAATCCGTAGAGCGCGGCGAGCAGCACGAACAATCCCGCGCCGGCCAGCACCTGGCGCTCGCGGTCGGAGCGCTCCATCCAGAACTCGCGCAGGAGAGCGACGCTCTTCATCGTCCCTGCCGCGCAGTCACGGTGATCTGCAGCCGGCCAGAGGCGTCGACCGGCTGCATGCGCAGCTCGGGCGCCGTGAGCGCATCTTTGGCGCGCAGCGCTTGCACGCGGGCGCCAAACGCCGCGGCATCGCGCGGCATGAGCGATGCCGTGAGCGTTCCTCGCTGATAGGTCACGCGCTCGAGCGGCTGCGCATCGAGCAAGCCGTTCGCGAGCGGGGCGAGCAGGACGAGAAAATCCGCCGCATCCGGCTCGCCTGCCTGGTGCCGCAGGTCGCCGAGAGCGCGCCGCATCTGCAGCGGCGGATCGACCAGCGCGGCGCTGTCGCCGAAGCTCGTGCGATAGATCGACTGCATCTCGGCGAGCAGCGCGCGGCGCTCGCGCGCCTTGGCCGCCCAGTCGAGGGCAATGCCGCACGAAACGACGACCACCAGCGCCGCGGCCAGAAGCGCGCTGCGCCGCAGGCCGCGCCGCCATCCGCCGGCGGCGGCGCGCGACGCGAACTCGCCTTGCAGCAGATCGAGGCCGGGCTGCTCGCGCGACTGAGACCAGTGCCAGGCAGGCGCGGCTTCAACCGGCAGGCCGAGCGCCGCGGACCAGCCGGCCACGTCGGGAGACGTGGCGCCCTCGCCGACGCGGATCTCGATGCGCGCCGGAGCGCGGCCCGACTCGCGTGCCGCGTGCAGCGCCAGCTGCAGCGCCACCGGAGCGCCGGCGCCGTCGACGCGATCGAGCACCAATCCTGCCAATTCGCTGGTGCGGGCGTAGTAGGTGCGCGCGCCGCAGATGACCGTCCAGGCTTGCGGCGGGAGCGGCGCGAGGAGGCACTCGGGCCAGGCCGCCTGCGCGCGGATTCCCGCGCGCTCCAGCCTGGCCAGAAGCCGCGCCAGCCACTGGCGCTCGATGAGCGCGACGGCGAGATTGTCCTTGCCCGGCGCGGCCGCCGCGGCGACATGCAGGCTCTCCGGATCCGGAATGGCCGCATCCTCGGCGAGAAAGCGCAGCGAGCCGGCGAGCCTGCGCTGCTGCGCGACCGGCACGCGCAACTGATCGAGCAGCACCAGCTCGCTCGCGATCACCAGCTCGCACTCGCCGCGGGCGGGCGGCGTGCCGAGCTCGGCCACGCCGGTCTCGAGGCGCGCCTGCTTCGCGTCCCAGCGCGCCCATTCCACCAGGCCGTTGTCGAGCGTCTCGCGGCTTACCCGGATGCGCGGCGACGTCACGCGATGCGCTGCCAGACGATCGTCGGCAGGGCGCCGGCCGCCCTTTCCAGCAGGGCCTCCATGCGCACGTCGGCCTTGCCGACCGTGGCGTGGCCTGCGACCAGGAAGTAGCGGGACTGCACCGCGATCTCGTCGTCGCCGGGCTGCGCTTCGCTGCGCGGCAACCGCGCGCGGAACTCGTCGCGGTCGCGAAACGGCGTCGCGCTTCTCGCCAGCGCCAGCGTCCGCGCCTGCGTCAGATCGAGGCCCGCGATCGCCGCCAGCACTTCCGGCGGCGCCGTGTTGACGTTGACCGGCGTGGGCTGCGGCAGCACGGTGACGAACGCGCGCAGCCGGGAGACGGTCGCCTCGTCGACGCCGCGCACGCGATACAGGTCGCCCAGCTCGCTGATCGGCTGCGCGGCGATCGCCTCGGCGAGCGTCGCCGGCAGGCCGAGGATGGCGAGCAGCCGCCGCAGCGCCGCGAGCTGCTGCGGGCTGGGCTTGCCGTCGCGCGTGAGGTTGCGCAGGTTGAAAAGCGCCTGCTGGTCGCTGATCTCGCCGGCCACCGTTCCCTGCTCGATCTGCGTCGCCGGCAAGCCGGTCGCCCACACCTCGCCCGGGTGATCGATGCTGCTGGAGCGCGCGTCCTCGGCGAGGATCGAGCGCGCCCATTGCGTGCCGCCTTTCAGCACCCAGCGCGCCTGCTCGTAGTCGCGGCCCGCTTCGAGACGCCGGATGGCGAAGTCCTGTCTCTCCACCATCACCGCGCCCGCACCGGCGGCAAGCGCGGCGACGAGCATCGCCGCGATCATCGCCGTTCCGTCCTGTCGGCGGCGCGTCGTCATCGCAGCGGGAAAATCCGCGTGATGCGCTCGCCTGGCGAGAGCTCGAGCTGCGCTTCGATGGCGCGCGGCAGCGCGCCGCCGATGCCCGCCTCGAGCGGCCGCCACGCGCCGTCGGCGTCCAGGGCGCGAAAGCGCAGCCCGGTGACCGCTTCGAGAGCGCGATGAACCTGCGGCGCGGTGCTCGGGGGGGCATCTGCGGGCCACAGCAGATATTCGACCGCGCCGTCTCGCAGGCGATAGCCGACGCGGCGCACCCCGCTTTGCGCCGGCCCGCCGTCGGCTTCGCCGAGCCGCGTGATGAGCAGCTGGCCCTCGCTGTCGAGCGCCGGCCCGGCGGTGGCGAGGGAGAAATCGCGGCTCATCTGCTCGGCGACGAGCGCCACGTCGCTCCAGCGCCGCGTCTCGGCTTCGGTACGGGCCTGCGTATCGAGGATCGAGCTCAGGCCGCGCACGCTGAGCGATGCGAGCACGCCGAGCACCACGATTGCCACCAACAATTCGATCAGCGTGAAGCCGCGTCGCCGGGCCGCGCGCACGCTCAGCCTTCCCTCGCCAGCACGCCGACCAGGCGCCACAGCTCGCGCGCCGGATCCTCGGGGTCGAGGACATGGATCTCGACCCGGCGCAGCAGCGGATGCGGCGTAGCGAAGACTTCGGCGCGCCATTGGAAGCGCCTGCCCGCCTGCTCCTCGGAGCCTTCGCTCACGCCGACCGCGGGCCACGCGCGCCGCGCCGCGAATTCGCTCATCCGGTTCTCGGCGACGAAGCCGGCCAGCCGGCTCAGCCTGAGCTCGCCCGTCGAGCTCGTCATGACCGCGGCGGTGCGCCCGGCGGCGGCGAGCGCGATGGCGACGATCGCGAGCGCGACCAGCACCTCGATCAGGCTAAAGCCGCTCGAGCGAGATGCGGCCAATGACGCCTCCGCGAAGAATGATCTGACGTCCGCCGCCGACGATGCGCGCCTCGATCGGGCTGCCGAGCCCGTAAGGGGCCAGCGTCACGCTCTCGGCCTGCAAGCGCGTCTCGCCGGGCAAAGTCCTCGCGCGCAGCACGTCGCCGTCGGCGATACGCGCCCACTCGCCGTCTTCGTTCCGGCGCGCGAACGCATAGCCGCGCGGTGTCGGCTGCCAGGCGATGGCCTTGCCGGTGGCGTGCGCTTCGGCGAGCGCTAGCTCGAGCAATGCCGCCAGCCGGCTCGCCTCGCGCTCGGCGAGCTGCGCTTCGCCCGGCGGGGCGAGCACTACCGCCGCGACGGAGAGGACGGCGATGATCGCGATCACGACCAGCATCTCGATCAGCGTGAAGCCGCGCGCCGCCCGCATCACAGGCTCCAGGAGCCGATGTCGGCATCGACGCCTTCGCCGCCGGCGGCGCCGTCGGCGCCGAAGCTGAAGACATCGATCTCGGCGCGCAGCCCGGGATTCAGGAATTGGTATGGATTTCCCCAGGGATCTTTCGGCAGCCGCTCGAGATAGCCTCCCGCCTTCCAGTTCGGCGCGGCGGGCGGGATGCTCGGCGCGGCGACCAGGGCGGCGAGGCCCTGTTCGGTGGTCGGATAGCGCAGGTTGTCGAGCCGATAGAGCTTCAGCGCCTGCACGATGGCGGCGACATCCTGCCGCGCGGCGACGATTCTCGCCTCATCGGGGCGGCTCATGATCTTGGGCACGATCAGCGCCGCGAGAATGCCGAGGATCACGACCACCACCATGACTTCGATCAGCGTGAATCCGCGGGCGCGAGCGGCGTTCCCTTGCATTCGTTTAACCCCGGATATTTCGAGCGATATACACTATACACAGTGAGCGGGGGCTCAATGACGCCCGCTGAGGAGGGGCGCTGCAGGTCGTTCTAGATCTCGCGTTGGTGATTGGAATCGCGCTGGCATCCGCGCACTGGACGTGGGCGCTGACGGCGCCGCTGGCGCTCGCCGCGCCGTCGCACGCCGCCGCTCCCAGCGCGATCGACGCCGCCGCCATCGCCGGCCGGCATCTCTTCGGCGGAGGCGACGAAAGGCAGACGCTGCGCAGCGATGGGTCGGGAATCCGCCTGCTGGGAGTTCTCTCGCCCGGCCGCGCGATCCTCGCCGTCGGCAGCGAGCGCGCGCGCAGCTTCGTGCCGGGCGAGACGCTCTCGGCCGGCTTGATCCTGAAAGAAGTGCACGCCGATCACGTGCTGGTCATGCGTGACGGTGCGCCCGAGCGTGTCGGGCTGGATCGCCGCGCTGATCGGACGGCGTCACAGCCGGGCGCGCATGTCCGCCGCTAGCCCGGCTCTGCTGCGCTTCGCGGTTGCTGCGGTGGCCGCGATGCTGTTCGGCGGCGCCTCGGCCGCCGAGGAAACGGTGACGCTCAATTTCGTCAACGCCGAGATCGACGCGGTGGCGACGGCGATGGGTCAGATGCTGAAGCGCAACATCATCATCGACCCGCGCGTGAAGGGCACGGTCAACATCGTTTCCGCGCGGCCGGTGCCCGCGTCGGTGGCCTACGACATCTTCCTCTCGGCGCTCAGGCTTCAGGGATTCACCGCGGTAGAAGCCGGCGGCGTGATCAAGATCCTGCCCGAGGCCGACGCCAAGCTGCATGTGCGCGGCGTGACGCCGTCGGCGGCGAGCGGCGATCGTCTGGTGACGCAGATCTTCGTCCTGAAGCACGAGTCGGCGGCGCAGCTGGTGCCGGTGCTGCGCCCGCTGATCAGCCCGAACAACACCATCGCCGTTTATCCCAACAACAATTCGCTGGTCATCACCGACTACGCGGACAACCTGCGGCGCATGGAGCGCATCATCGACAGCATCGACCGGCCGAGCGGCGGCGAGCCGGTGGTCATGCCGCTGCGCCACGCTTCGGCCAGCGAGGTGGCGCAGACGTTGTCCCGCATCCTCGCCGATGCGCCGCTCGGCGGCGCCGGCCAGGTCGAGCCGCGAGCGCGCGTCGTCGTCGCACCGGATTTGCGGACCAACAGCATCATCGTCCGTTCCGAGGATCCGACGCGGCTGGCGCGCGTGCAGACGATGGTGCAGCAGCTCGACGTGCCGACCAGCGCCGCCGGCAACATGCACGTGATCTACCTCAAGAACGCCGAGGCCGTGAAAGTGGCGCAAACGCTGCGTTCCATTCTCTCGGGCGAGGGAGGACAGGCAGGCGCGCCGGTCCCGCCCGTGCCCGGAGCGGGCTCGCCGCTACCGCTTCCGGGCGGTTCGAGTCCCGGCCTGGTCCAGGCCGACGCTGCCTCCAACGCGATCATCATTTCGGCGCCGCAGCCGGTCGTCGCCAGCCTGATGGCGGTGATCGAGAAGCTCGATATCCGTCGCGCCCAGGTCTACGTCGAAGCCCTGATCGTCGAAGTCACCGCCGACAAGGCCGCCGAATTCGGCGTGCAGTGGCAGGTGATCAATCCACTGAGCAACAGCACGCAGGGATTCGGCGGAACCAACTTCGGCGCCCGCGGTACCGGCACCAACATCATCGACGCCGCCGGCAACCTGTCGACCGTCGGCCCCGGGCTCAACGTCGGCATCGTCCGCGGCCAGATCACGCTGCCGGGCGTCGGCACGATAACGAATCTGGCCGCGCTGGCGCGCGCGCTCGAGTCCGACGCCAAGGCCAACATCCTGTCGACGCCCAACCTGCTGACGCTGACCAACGAGGAAGCGAAGATCGTGGTCGGGCAGAACATCCCCATCATCACCGGCCAGTACGCGCAGACCGGCTCTTCGACGACGGCAACGCCGTTCCAGACGATCGAGCGCCGGGACGTCGGCCTGACGCTGCGCATCCGCCCGCAGATTTCCGAAGGCGGCACGGTGAAGCTGCAGATCTACCAGGAAGTGTCGAGCGTGCAGGACACGACCAACGCCGCCGGCGTCATCACCAACAAGCGCTCGATCGACTCGACGGTGATCGTCGACGACGGCGAGATCGTCGCGCTCGGCGGGCTGGTGCAGGACAGCACCGGCGCCACGCAGGACAAGGTGCCCCTGCTCGGCGACATCCCGTTGCTGGGCGGGCTGTTCCGCTACGAGACGCGCAAGCAGACCAAGACCAATCTGATGGTGTTCCTGCGGCCGATCGTGGTCCGCGATGGCGCAACCTCGGGCGCCATCAGCGGCGCGCGCTACCGCGAGATGCAGCAGCAGCAGGAGAAATCGCAGCTGCCGGGGAGCGCGGTGCTGCCGGACATCCAGGCGCCGCGCCTGCCGCCCGCGACCTTCCCGAACGACCCGTAAATCGGCATGGACGTCGCCAAGGATCCGATGCTGCGCCTCGTGCCTTACGCCTTTGCCAAGGCGAACGGCGCGCTGCTGCTCGATCTCTCCGCCGACGAGGCGCTCGTCTGCCTGCGGCAGGGCGCTCGCGCGCAGGTCCTCGCGGAGCTGCGCCGCGTGCTCGGCGTGCCGGTGCGCGTGGCGGGCATCGAAACGGCGGAAACCTTCGACCGGCGCCTCGCCGAGGCCTATACCCAGGCCAATCAGTCCGCGGCCTACGTCGCCGGCAGCCTGGAGCAGGATCTCGACCTCTCGCGGCTGGTGCAGCAGATGCCGAAAGTCGAGGACCTGCTGGAAGCCGAGGACGATGCGCCGATCATCCGCTTGATCAACGCGCTCCTGACGCAGGCGCTGCGCCAGCGCGCGTCGGATATCCATATCGAGCCGTACGAAGCACGCTCCGTAGTGCGCTTCCGCCTGGACGGCACCCTGCACACCGTCGCCGAGCCGCACCGCGCGCTGCACGCGGCGATGCTCTCGCGCATCAAGATCATGGCCAACCTCGACATCGCCGAGAAGCGCTTGCCGCAGGACGGGCGTATCTCGCTGCGCCTTGCCGGCAGGCAGATCGACGTGCGCGTCGCGACCCTGCCGACCGGCCACGGCGAGCGCGCCGTGCTGCGCCTGCTCGACAAGGAAGGCGGCCGGCTCAAGCTCGCCAGCCTCGGCATGGACGAAGCGGCCCTGGCGAAGGTGGACGGACTGATCCACCAGTCGCACGGCATCGTGCTGGTGACGGGGCCCACCGGCTCGGGCAAGACGACGACGCTTTACGCCGCGCTGTCGCGAATCGACTCGCTCGGCCTGAACATCATGACGGTGGAGGACCCGGTCGAATACGAGCTCGACGGCATCGCGCAGACGCAGGCGAATGCCAAGATCGGCATGACCTTCGCGCGGGCGCTGCGCTCGATCCTGCGCCACGACCCGGACGTCATCATGATCGGCGAGATCCGCGATCTCGAGACCGCGCAGATCGCGGTGCAGGCGAGCCTCACCGGGCACCTGGTGCTCGCCACCCTGCACACCAACGACGCCAGCAGCGCGACGACCCGGCTGATCGACATGGGCGTCGAACCCTATCTGCTTTCGTCCAGCCTGCTCGGCGTGCTGGCGCAGCGCCTGGTGCGCAGGCTGTGTCCGTCGTGCAAGCGGGCGCATGAGCCCTCCGAGGCCGACCTCGCCGAGCTCGGCGGGAACTTCGCCGGAGCGACGCTGTTCAAGCCCGTCGGCTGCGCGGCGTGCAACGCCACCGGCTATTCGGGGCGTACCGGGATCTACGAGCTGCTGACGGTGGATGACGAGGCGAAGCGCCTGATTCACGAGTCGCGCTCCGAGCGCGGGCTTCGCGAGCACGCCATGAAGCAGGGCATGCGCGGCTTGCGCGAAGACGGTCTGCGCTGGGTGCTGAGCGGCGACACCGCGCTCGAAGAGGTCATCCGGGTCACGCGGGAATCCTGAGGCGCAAGTGCCGGCGTTTACTTACGTCGCGGTCGACGGTCAGGGACGCACCCAGCGCGGCGTGGTCGACGCCGAGGCGGCGCGGCAAGCGCGCGCAGAGTTGAGGAGCGCGGGCTTGATCCCGGTCACGGTCGAGGCGGTCGAGCCCGAGGCGACGGTTGGCGGCCGTCGCCTGCTGCGCCCGCGCCGTCTGTCAGCGGCCGTGCTGGCGCTGCTCACGCGCCGCTTCGCGATGCTGCTCGAGGCGGGGCTGAGCGTCGAAGAAACGCTGGCCGCCCTGATCGAGCAGACGCGGGACGACGTGAGCGGCCGCATTCTCTCGGGAGTTCGCGCGGAAGTCCTTGCCGGTCACAGCCTCGGCTCCGCGCTCGATTCCTATCCTTCATCCTTTCCCGACATCTACCGCGCGCTGGTAAGGACCGGCGAGCAATCCGGCGAGCTCGCCGTGGTGCTGACGCGAATCGCCGACTAT
>Ga0137410_10000351_pt1 | contig 32373 bp, 22 predicted proteins | sample CZODoug1_16funga_FD_108878 | JGI IMG/M metagenome (GOLD analysis project Ga0137410, IMG submission 108878) | Vadose zone soil fungal communities from Angelo Coast Range Reserve, California, USA - CZODoug1_16fungal (Illumina Assembly) | ecosystem: Environmental > Terrestrial > Soil > Vadose zone... | reverse complement strand
GAACTGGGGTCCGGACCTCGCGGGCGACCGCATCGCGCCGGTGAGCAGTCCGTCGTGGTACGGCTTCATCCCCGCCAACCCACCCGACGATGCGCTCAACGCGCTCGCCAAGTTGGACGAACAACAGGGCCGCATCGTCGAGATGCGGTTCTTCGGAGGGCTGGCGACCGACGAGATAGCCGGAGTGCTGGGTATTTCCGCATCGACCGTAAAGCGAGACTGGAATGTGGCGAAAGCGTGGCTGACCAGGCAGATGAAAAAAGGAAGCCGTGGAACAGCAGGAACAGTGGCCAAAGATTAAGGAGATTGTCGGAGCCGCCCTGGACCGCGATCCCCACGAACGCAGTGCGTTCCTGGATGAAGCCTGCGCGCACGATGGAGAGTTGCGAGCAGAAGTCGAATCGCTGCTCATCGCACACGCAGATGCCGGCGCTCTCTCGGAAAATACCCGAAACACTCGCAGGACTTGAGAAGGACGACGCTCTGAAATCTCTGCACGGTGATCCTCGCTTTGATGCGCTCGTCGCGAAGGTACAGAAGCTCGCCGTAACTGCGCAGAAAACCAACTAGGTTGCCAAGGATTCGCAATTACTGCCGAGTCAGGCTTCGAAGTTCTTCAATAGTGGGAGAGTTTTGAAAAGAAACCCGCAAGGGCGCCGCATGGATGGCGCCCTGGCTTTCCGATCCGCGTCAAAATCGAAACACAATTCCCGCGGATGGTTGGACTGTATGGGTAGTTGTGTTGGTGTTCAGGTCTCTGAACCCGAAGTCGGGCGCGCTGTACACCAAGCCACGATACTCCGCTCGTAGTGAGACGTGATTGAAGAGGGGATAGTCGGCTCCTCCTCCGTACGCAAACACGCCCACGGTTTGGCGTTGTGCACCGGGGACCGTCCCGAAAGCGTTGCCTGTCGGATCGAACACCAACGCTCCTCCTTCCGCGAGGACGAAGGGGTGGATCCTGAACTTCGCGGGCGCCGGCAGACTAAAGACTAGCCCTCCGGTAGCTTGATGGACGTTAGACTGGATTCTGGAAAGTCCGCCCGCCGCAAAGTACTCTTGGCTATTGCGACCGTATCCGTAGACGCCTTCCCCAGCAAGCCAGCGGTTGAAATGATACCGATAGCCAACCAGAAAACCACCGGCATCGGTAGCACGTTGCGTTGTACCCTGGCCGGTCGTGTCCCTTGTAAAGAAGCCGGTTCCCTGTAGGCTGATCTCTGAACGAGACTCCTGTGCTGCCGCGCTGGCTCCTAGCACGATCGCGACACTTGCAATCAGCATTACTATTTTTCGCATTCCTGAAACTCTCCTCAACGAATCGTTATGCGCCGCCTCAGACTCGATACGCTCACGATGCTTCGGCTAAACACACTCGGCTTCGATCCAAGCACCGGAGATGCCAAAGTAAATGGGTTCGTGCAAACCGATTGATACCAGTAAGTTGGAAGGAGCAAAGGCAGTCGCCCTGGCGAGCACTGTCGGGATGTGCGTCGAGTTTTCGACAAAAGTCGACTTTTCTGACACTTTCAGAAGCCTTCCCCGGCATCGTCGCATCAGATTAAGGACAGCACTGTCCTTACTATTCTCTGTAGCTTCGGGAGAGGTGTTGGATAGGGACGCCACCAGCAAATAGATCTTTTTGAAATGCCGGATGTTCATGTCCACGAGAGCGGAGATCTATCCACAGATCGAGGAGGAGCGTTACTTAGCGCTGTTGCGCGCCGCCAGTGCGATCGCTAACAGTGATTGCAATAGCGCCTTCGACACCCTCACCGCGCGCTTGCGCGACGTTACCCCGTTCGACTATCTGCACTTGGTTGCTTTTGACGATGGCACTAAAAATCCCGCCTGGCAGCTGTTTGAGGCGAACGGCAAGAGAGTCAACGTTCCTCGCGAGGCCGCCGTTTCTTTTTCTTTGGATGATAGCCCGATTGCTTACGCGCACGAATCTGGAAAGCATCTGTTGACGCACGACTGGAATCACGAAACGCGATTCCAAAAACATCGCCTATTCCTTGCCGATCTGGGCATTACGTCTACTTGCACATTGCCGTTGAAGCGAGGCGAGCGTCACCTCGGCGTGTTGACTCTCGGCAGGTTCTATCCCAATGCTTACGATGACGAGGAAGTTCGTTTCCTTTCTCTGGTTGCCGATCAAATTGGTCTCGCGATCGATGCTGCATGGAATTTCTGCGTATCGCAGCGCGTAAAAGACCAACTGAAGCTGATTCTCGATCTGAACAACCAGGTGGTCTCTAACCTGGAGTTTCACGAATTCCTGCACGTCACCTCGTCGAGCGTGCGTCAAGTGATGCGGTGCGAAGCTGCTGCGGTCATGTTGGCGGATGACGAAGGCAAACACCTACGAATACACGCTCTTGACTTCCCGGAGAGCCGTGGAATATTCACCGAAGGCCACCTCATTCCCATTGAGGGAACGATACCTGGAAACGCATTCCGGACTGGAAAACCCGTGGTAGTGAACCGACTGGATCCCACTGAGATGCCGCCCGAGATGTATCGCAAGGCAATTGGCGAAGGTCTGAACTCGTTTTGCGACGTTCCCCTCATCAGCAAGAATCGATTGCTGGGAGTTTTGGCGGTCGCCCGGCGCGAGGAGAACGCGTTTGACGAAGATGAGGTCGCCTTCCTGACGCAGGTTGCGAACCAGGTGGCGATCGGAGTCGAGAACGCCCTCGCCTACAGCGAGATCGCCGACTTGAAAGACAGACTCGCGCAGGAAAAGTTGTATCTGGAGGAAGAGATCCGCGGCGAGATGGACTTCGAAGGCATTGTCGGCCAGAGCTCAGCCCTTCGCCACGTTCTTCAACTGGTAGAAACGGTAGCTCCGAGCGACTCGACCGTCCTCTTGCTCGGCGAGACGGGCACAGGCAAGGAGCTGATCGCGCGCGCGATTCATGATCGCAGCCGGCGCAAGCAGAGGACGTTTGTAAAACTCAATTGCGCTGCCATCCCGACTGGCCTGCTAGAAAGTGAACTGTTTGGGCACGAGAGGGGCGCATTCACGGGTGCGATTACGCAGAAGGTTGGCCGGCTTGAGCTCGCGGACCAGGGGACGATTTTCCTGGATGAAGTGGGCGACATCCCCATCGAAATACAGCCGAAACTGCTGCGCGCTTTGCAAGAGCGTGAGTTTGAACGTCTGGGCAGCACGAAAACCAAAAAGGTCGATATACGCTTGGTGGCCGCTACAAATCGCGATCTAGAGAAGATGATAGAAAGCCGCGAATTCCGCAGCGACTTGTACTATCGCTTGAATGTCTTCCCCATTCGCATCCCGCCACTACGCGAACGCCCGGAAGATATTCCACTGCTCGTTCGCTACTTCGCGCAAAAATACGGGCGGCGTATGGAGAAGCAAGTAGAGTCGGTGCCGGCGGCCGCCATGAAGAAACTCGCGACTTGGCATTGGCCCGGTAACATTCGCGAGCTGGAAAACTTCATCGAGCGATCAGTGATTTTGACCCACGGCTCGGCTCTCCAGGTGCCAATCAGTGAGCTGACAAACGGTGCCAAGGTGATTCCGACCTTCGGAATACGAGACACGAGTGAGCGGGATGAAATCTTACAAGTTCTGAAGGCGGCTCGCGGCCGAGTCGGCGGACTGGACGGCGCTGCGGCACGCCTCGGACTCAAGCGCACCACTCTGATCTCACGCATGAAGAAGTTGGAGATCAATCCCAGGCAAGTGTCATAGCGTCGACATTATCGACACTGCCACCTCGCAAGTCCGCCCATAACCCTTGAATCCACGTGCTGCGAGTTTGGCATGCTTGTTGCTCTTATTTCCAGCGTGATCCTTGCTTACATGTTCGCAGGTTTCGGCGCAGCAGCAGTTCTATTCATGCTGACGTTTCTCAACGCCATGGTGCGGGAACTACGTAAAGATCGCGCCCGTGGCGTCGAAGAACGCCCGAAAAATGGTTCGGTCCTCGTGACTCCGGAACAGCATCAGCACCAAGACCGCGCCGCCTGATTCGCAGCTTCCCGGCTTCGACACTGACATCGACAGTTATCGACACTTCGCAACCGTCCTAGCGCAATCGCGTCCTTATTTCATAGAGTTACGAGTACTGACGTTTCCCCCAGATTTGGCAAGCATATTGCGACTGTCGAATGGATACCGCTCAATGCTAAAGATTTCCACCATCAATAGAAGGTCGGAGCGTCGCCTGGTTGTCGAAGGCAAGCTTGTTGAGCCATGGGTCGGGGAACTCAGGAGAACATGGCAGAGCGCCGGCGAGGATCTTCAGGGACGAAAACTCATCATTGATCTGAGCAATGCCACCGTTATCAGCAGGGAGGGGGAGGACGAGCTCTTGGAACTAATGAAAGAAGGGGCGAAGTTTTCCTGTTGTGGCGTTCTCACCAAATATGTGGTCAAGCAACTGGCACACAGGTGTCGCACACGCTGTACAGAGTGAATCGAAAGAATCGGGCACGCAGGGTTTCATATCTTCACGCAGGGTTTCATATCTTATGGAGGCATGATGACGCGGGCAGCGAGTATCTCCGAAGTTCCAGTGGCAGCCTATGCGGTCGCGGGCGATTTCTGCCGAATCTTTGCCGAGGAAATGAACGGGTTGTACCAGCTGTCATTCTTGCTCACCGCAGATCCGGCGAAAGCTGAGCAATGTTTTGTTTCCGGTTTGGAGGATTGTGCCGGAGCAAATCGAGTCTTCAAGGAGTGGGCCCGATCTTGGGCGCGGCGCACTATCGTCCAGAATGCAATTCGGACAATCCAGCCCACGCGGGAGCGTTCGGCGCCGTCGCCTGCCCCGGGCGCGGCTGCCGAAGTGGAAGCATCTGACAGTAGCGCGAAACTGGCTGCCGTCCTTGGGCTCAAGACATTCGAGCGATTTGTTTTTGTTATGTCTGTCCTGGAACAGTATTCCGACCAGGACTGCAAAACTCTCTTGGCATGTTCGCGACAAGACATTGTTCGGGCACGACTCCAGGCTTTGAAGCAGATAGCCACGTTTAAGGGTACGCCTGTGCCGGACGTCGCTGTCGGAGCTGGTGGACTTTTTTGGCAGCAACGCCTGGCGGCGAAAACTGCTTAACCAGGAAACCGGAGACTGAAGGTTCTGCAAGGACTGATTAGCTACATCGAAAAAATTATTCGGATACTTGTCGATTTGGCAGGCATCTGTTCGTCATACAGGTAGCGAGTCGGTAGAGCAAGCGAAGGGGCACGTGGTCGTGCCCTTAGCAGATGTGGATCTGAAAGGTTTTCATCAAAAGGGGAACTCATGGCAAGAAGAATGATCCTGACGGTGGGCGTGATGTTGGTTCTCCTCACAGCCCTGGGCTTCGTAAAATTCAAGCAAGTGCAGTCGGCGATAGCCGCTGGCTCCTCATTTCAGCCGCCTCCCGCAGCCGTAACGAGCCTTGTCGCTCGTCAAGAACAGTGGTCGGGGACGCTAAACATGATCGGTACGGTCGAAGCTGTCCACGGTGTCACGGTCAGCGCGGATCTTGCGGGAATCGTCGACCGGATTGCCTTCGAATCCGGCCAATCGGTGCACCAGGGAGATGTCCTGGTCGAACTCGACACTAAGCAGGAACACGCTCAGTTGGCTTCTCTCGAGGCGCAACGCGATCTGGCACGCCTGAATTACGACCGGATGGACGGGCTGGTGAAAGCAGGCGTCATCTCACGACAGGAGTATGACCAGGCCACGGCTCAGCAAAAAGCGACGGCTGCCAATGTAGCCGAGATTAAGGCCGCCATCGAGCGCAAGACGATCCGAGCCCCGTTCTCTGGCGTTCTGGGAATCCGCAAGGTGAACCTCGGGCAATATCTGGCCAGCGGAGGTGCCATCGCTCCGCTGCAATCTCTCAATCCGATTTACGTGAACTTCGGCGTGCCGCAGCAGGCAGTCGGCCAGATCCACGTCGGACGCACGCTGCACGTCACCACGGAAAACCTCGCTGGCCAGGCGTTCGCTGGCCGCGCCACAGCGATTGACTCTGTTGTGGATGAGACGACTCGAAACATCCAGGTGCAGGCGACCCTCTCCAATCCCGAAGGTAAGCTGCGCCCCGGGATGTTCGTCCAAGTGGAGGTGCCGTTGGGCGCGCCGCAACCAGTAATCGCGCTGCCGACATCCGCCATCAATTATGCGCCGTATGGTGACTCGGTCTACGTCATTACCGATCTCAAAGATCCGAAGGGTCGAACCTACCGCGGTGTGCGTCAGCAGTTCGTAAAAGTTGGCGCTTCACGCGGCGATCAGGTTGCGGTTATTTCAGGTGTAAAGCCTGGTGACGAAGTCGTGACTTCTGGTGTGTTCAAACTTCGGAATGGTGCCGCCGTTCAGGTCAACAACAAGGTTCAGCCTGGAAATAATCCAGCGCCCAAGCCCGAGGATAGCTAAATGAAGTTCACAGATCTTTTTGTAAAGCGACCAGTCCTCGCGATTGTCGTAAACCTGGTCATCCTGATTGCAGGATTGCAGGCCATACGCTCGCTAAGCGTGCGCCAATATCCGCGAAGTGACATTGCGGTGGTGCAGGTCACGACGGTTTACGTAGGCGCCAACGCGGATCTGGTTCGCGGCTTCATCACCACTCCGCTGGAGCGTGTAATCGCCAGTGCGGATGGCATCGATTACATGGAGTCGTCGAGCGCTCAGGGGCTCAGTACGATCACTGTGCATCTGAAGCTCAACTACGACACGAACGCGGCGCTTACACAGATCCAAGCGAAACTCGCGCAGGTGCGCAATGACTTGCCCCCAGAATCCCAGGCGCCGGTCATTGAGCTGCAAACGGCGGACAACCAGTTCGCCGCAGTTTACCTTGGCTTTTCATCCGCGAGTCTCGATCAGAACCAGATTACCGATTATCTGACACGTGTTGTGCAGCCCAAGCTGAGCGCGGTCAGCGGGGTGCAGCGCGCCGACATCCTCGGCGACCGCACCTTCGCCATGAGAATCTGGCTGAAGCCGGACAAGATGGCAGCTCTCGGCATTTCTGCTTCTTCGGTGCGAGATGCGTTGTCGAAAAATAATCATCTCTCGGCGCTCGGCCAAACAAAAGGTTCTATGGTATCGGTGAACCTGATCGCCAACACCGATTTGCGAACTGCCGATGAATTTCGTCAGCTGGTGGTCAAGGAAGAGAAGGGAGTCGTCGTCCGGCTAGGAGAGATTGCCGACGTTGTTCTGGGCGCGCAGAACTACGAACAGGACGTTCGCTTTAACGGTGAGACCGCGACGTTCATGGGTATCTGGGTGCTTCCCACCGCTAACTCACTTGAGGTGATCAAGAAAGTTCGTGCAACGCTCCCCGAGATTGAAGCGCAATTACCTCCGGGTATGAAGGTAGGCGTTCCCTACGACTCGACAGCCTACATCCAGGATGCGATTAACGAAGTGCTCAGGACGCTTACCGAGACGTTGCTGATTGTAATTGTTGTGATCTTCTTATTCCTCGGCTCGTTCCGCTCGGTGCTCATTCCGGTCGTTGCCATTCCGATTTCTCTCATCGGCGCCGTGTTCCTGATGCTGGCGGCTGGCTTCACGATCAATCTGCTGACCCTGCTGGCGATCGTGCTCTCGGTCGGGTTGGTGGTGGATGACGCGATCGTAATCGTGGAAAACGTCGAGCGGCACCTGCACATGGGCAAATCTCCCATAACGGCGGCGAAGGATGCCGCCCGCGAGCTGGTCGGTCCGATTATCGCTATGACGATCACGTTGGCTGCGGTGTATGCGCCGGTCGGTATTCAAGGTGGATTGACGGGGGCGCTCTTCCGTGAGTTCGCGTTCACGCTCGCGGGAGCCGTGATCGTGTCGGGAATAGTCGCACTGACGCTGTCTCCAATGATGGGATCGAGGTTGCTGCGTGCCGGAGATACCGACCGTGGCTTCGCGGGTTGGGTCAACCGCCGTTTTGAGAACGTGCGTAACGCCTATACGCGAACACTTTCCGGGACGCTGCAATACCGCCCCGTGGTGCTTGTGGTATGGGCGATTGTTGTCCTGTTGATCGTGCCTTTTTACATGTTTTCCCAGCGCGAGTTGGCGCCGGCTGAGGACCAGGGGGTAGTTTTCGGGGTCATCCAGGCCTCCGCAAACTCCACCATCGATCAGACCAATTTGTTCACAAACCAGGTCTATGACGTGTACCACTCGTTCCCCGAGAGTGAAAGTATTTTTCAGATCACTTCTCCGAATGGCGGTTTCGGAGGCATGGTGACCAAACCGTGGAGCCAGCGAACCAAGACTGCTCAGCAGCTTCTGGTCGAATCCGTCGGACCGCTGTCGAAAGTCCCGGGGATCCGGGTGATTCCTCTGACGCCACCGCCCTTGCCGGGCGGCGGAAATTTCCCGGTTGAGTTCGTTGTCACCTCGGCCATGGAGCCGAGGCAGCTCGACGCATTCGCCAAACAGCTCGTGCAGAAGGCGTTCGCAAGTGGCCTGTTCATTTTTGCCGACGCTGACTTGAAGTTCGACCAGCCGCAGGCCGAGGTCGTTTTTGATCGTGACAAGCTTCGTTCACAAGGAGTTGACCTGACCCAGGCCGGCCAGGATCTTTCCACTATGCTTGGCGGGGACTATGTCAACCGCTTCAGCATTCAGGGCCGGAGTTATAAGGTCATTCCGCAGATCAAGCGCGCCGAACGTTTGACGCCCGATCAACTCTCTCAGATCTATGTCAAGGGATCGGATAACAAACTTGTCCCCCTGTCCACCTTCGCCACGCTGAAGACCACTACCGAACCGCGAGAGCTGAAGAAATTCCAGCAGCTCAACGCAGTGACGATTCAGGGAGTGATCCCGCCCAATGTGCCGCTTGATAAGGCACTGGGTTTTCTGGAAGCCGAAGCCAAGACCATTCTACCGCAAGGCTTCACCGTCGATTACGCCGGGGAATCACGCCAGCTGCGCGTGGAGGGCAGCAAGTTTCTTGGCACTTTCTTGTTGTCTGCTGTCCTGATCTACCTTGTTTTGGCAGCTCAATTTGAGAGCTTCCGCGATCCGTTCATCATTCTGGTAGGTTCCGTGCCCCTGGCAATCTCCGGGGCGCTCATGTTCTCCTTCCTCGGACTGACAACGCTGAATATCTACAGTCAGGTGGGTCTGATCACGCTGGTTGGTTTGGTGTCGAAGAACGGCATCCTAATTGTGGAGTTCGCAAACCACCTTCAGGAGACTGGACTCAGCAAACTCCAAGCGGTCATTGAGGCCGCCAGCACGCGCTTACGGCCAATTCTAATGACGACGGCTGCCACTGTGATCGGCCACTTCCCGCTGGTGCTTGCGAAAGGTCCGGGAGCTGGCGCGCGCAACAGTATCGGGATCATGCTGGTGAGCGGCATGATCATCGGCACGCTGTTCACGTTGTTTGTGGTGCCGTCGATCTACGTGCTCGTGGCTAGGACGCATGTGGCGGAGTCGAAAAAAGAAGCGGAGATGGGAGATCTCCTTCCTGAGACTGCGGAAACAGCAGCGTAGGGATGGAGAGCATCTTACCGCTATTGATTCAGCCGCGCCGCTAAGACGCCGACAGGTGGGGCTCGGTGACGCGTGACAAGGCGTCCCGGCCGACGAAGAAATGCACTGCTGGAGTGATGATTAAGGAAAGAACCATAGAAATCATCACTCCACCTATCACCGCGATCGCGAGCGGCTGCAACATCTGTGAACCAGCTCCCAGTGCGAAAGACAGCGGCAACATTCCTGCCAGAGTTGCCAGCGCGGTCATGACGATCGGCCGGAGTCGGCGGCGGCTGGCCTGGAGGATCGCTTCTTCGGCAGTGAATCCAAGATCGCGGAATTTCTGGTCGGCATCGAGCAGCAGGATGCCGTTCTTCGCTACGATCCCGATCACCATAATCATTCCCATAAACGAGGAAATATTGAAGGTCGTCCGGGTGATGAGCAGGGCGATAAAGACGCCGGACGTGGATAGCAGTGCCGATGCCAAAATGGCTGTGGGAGCTGCGAAGGTTCCGAACTCAAAGAGCAGAACGCAGAAGACCAAGACAATCGCCAGAACCATCACGAAAACCAGGTCGCGGAAAGATTTTTGCTGTTCCTGATACGTACCGCCGTATTCCACACGAATGGCAGCCGGAAGGTGTAACTTGGCAATCTCTTTCTGAATCTCGGAGATCCCCGTACCCAGATCAATACCTTCCAAACGAGCTGTGACTGCGACCTGCCGCTGTAAGTTCTCGCGGCGAATTTCGGTCTGACCTGGAACCGCTACCACATCCGCCATCGATCCCAGGGTTGCGGTGTGTCCGGTGCTGCTGGTCAACATCGTGTTGCGCAGGGCGTCGACCGAAGCGCGGCTTCGATCCGGGAAGCGCACTCGCAGCGTATACGCTCGATCATTGCTAACAATGGGCGAAGGCGCTGGCTCCCCCTCTACAATCGCAGCGGCATTGAGTGCGACCTCTTCGGCAGTGAATCCTGCGCGAGCCGCAATGCTGGGATGAATCTGGAACGTTACCGCCGGCCCGCTGATCGTGTTGTCAACACCGTTCAGGACATCCACTACGCCCTTGATCTTGCTAATTGAGTCTCCAACTTTGGGACCCCAATCCGATAGCAGGGCGGGGTCCTGCGCGAAGAGCTTGATCTGGACCGGCTCGGGCGCGCTGGTGAGATCTCCGATCATATCCTGCAACTGTTGAATAAACTCTACGTCCAGCGCAGGTTCTTCCGCCTTAATCTGGGCCCGGAGATCTTCCATGATCTCGTCAGATCCGCGGCTGCGCTTAAACTTCAGCTTGACCGAAATATCCCCCGTATTGGCTTCGGTGACGGAAGCCAAACCCAGTTGCATGCCTGTGCGTCGCGATGTGCTTTCTACCTCGGGGGTTTCGCGTAGCATCTGCTCGACATGGGAGATCACGCGGTTGGTTTCGGCAAGAGAGCTGCCGGCAGGCATGATGTAGTCCAGAACGAATGATCCCTCGTCCATCGCCGGTAACAGGTCTGAACCCAGAAAGCGGTAGCAGCCATACGACACGACGATTAGAAAGACACTCAGTACGGCAAGAGTTTTCGGGTGCTGCAAAGCACGGCGCAACCACTTCTCATGGAAGGTCACTACTTTAAGAAAGAATTTGCCCAGCGAGGCCTCTTCCGCCGCGAGCAGGCGATTGATGTCCTCGTCGTGTACGCCATCCGCTTCCTTCGCTGCTTCCTCTGCGGAGATTTTCCTCCGGATAAAGAACTGGCTGAGCGTGGGCGTCCACGACAGGGCAAGAATCAGAGACGTGAACAATGACACCGACATCGTCACTGCCAGTGCACGGAAGAATGTTCCGGTTACGCCAGCGACAGAGATCAGCGGCAGAAAGACGACTACGGGAGTAATGGTCGATCCGATCAGAGGCTTTGTGATCTCCGCCAATGCGCTCTGGATCGCTTCCAATCGACCTTGCCCGGCGTCACGGTGTAAAACAATGTTCTCCACCACGACGATGGCATCGTCGATGACCAGTCCTACGGCTGCGGCGAGTCCGCCCAGCGTCATCAGGTTGAAACTCTCGCCTAACATTTTCAACGCGATGAACGTGACGGTAACCGTAACCGGAATGACCAGGCCCGCGACGATCGAAGTTCCCCAATCCCGCAGGAAGACCACCAGGATGATGGACGCGAGGATGAGTCCGAGTAGGATCGCATCCCGCACGCTGCTGATAGATTGATTGACAATCAACGACTGATCGTAAAACGGTTGGACCTGGATGCCCTTGGGCAGCGTCTGGCGGATCTTGTCGATCTCCGCGTGCACTTCATTCGCTACCTTAACGGTGTTGCTGTCGGGCTGCCGGTTAATGTTGACCAGCAGCGATGGCTTTCCATTGGCAGTAACCACCGTGTAGAGCGGCTTTACGCCGGTCGTTACCGTGGCAACGTCTCCGATACGGACCGGGATTCCTGCTTGTGTCGACTTGATAACAACGTCGGCAATTTGCTCCGGAGTACGCACCTGTCCGCTTATCAGTCCGAGAATGAGCTGGTGATTTTCTTCCAGCAAACCCGGCGAATCAATCAGGTTCGTGCGCCGTACTGATTCCAGGATGTCAGTCACCGTGACCCCGGCCACCAACAATTTCGCCGGGTCGGGAATAATGTGAAATTCCGGTTCCTGCCCACCCTGAATTACAACCGTTGAGACGCCGTCCAGGCGATTCAAGCGGGGCTTGATTTCGTACGTCGCCATTTCCCAGAGCTTGGTCTGGTCCATGTTCTCGGCTGTAAAGCTGTACCCCATGATGGGGAAACTGGCGAAAGTCAGGCGATCAGCCCTTATTTTCGCGGTCGCGGGAAGTTCACTCTGTACCCGCGATATGGCGGCATTGACGTACTGGAGCGTCTGGAACGTGTCGACGTTCCAGTCGAAGAAAAGATCGATTTCGGCCGACCCCCGGCTGGTAATCGAGCGGACGTTCTGAAGCCCCGGTACGCTGTTCACGGCTTCTTCAAGGGGGCGCGTGATCGTGACCATCATCTGATCGATCGGCATTACGCCGTTATCCACGCCGATCAGTACGCGGGGGAAATTAGTCGCCGGAAATACGTCAACGGTAACGCTGAAGGCGAGATAACAGCCTACCAGGGCCAGCGTGATGATCATGAAAATGATCGATCGCGCGTGGCTTTCGAACCAGTACCGGGACTTCCCGCTGTTAGATGGCGCGCTATTATTTTTCATTTTGGGTTGGAGTCTTTGGAGTCCGGCTCTTTCCCCGCGGCGGGCTTGTCGGCTTCCTTTTCTGCCTCGGCCTGCGCTTCGACGGTGACCTTTGCGTTGTCGGGTAATCCGTACGCTCCATCGGTCACGACGCGCTGGCCTTCTTTCAAGCCTTCCGTGATCTGTAATTTGTCGTCCTGGCGTATTCCCGGTTTGACCGCCTTCTGATGAACGTGCTGGTCGTCGGCAATCACCATGACGGTGGTAGCGCCGTCGGCTCCAGTCAAAAGCGACGCAGCCGGAATTACTAACGCATCAGGTACGGCCTCGGAGACCATCGACAGCCGTACGCTCGATCCGGGCCGCAGAGTTTTTTTCGGATTCTTCGCCTCGACCCAGATCTCGACGGTGGTGCTGTTCAGATCTAACGCGGGACTGACCAGACTTACCTTGCCCTCAACGGATTCCTCCTGCCCGGGTACCGCAATCGTGGCGTGGTCCCCAACCTTGAGTAAGGCAGCGTCACTTTGCGGGATGTGAGCGCGCGCGGTGACTCGTGATATGTCCATGACCGTCAGCAAAGGCGCTCCGGCGGCGGCCATCTCGCCCGGGTATAACGGGCGATCCGTCACCACGCCGTCGAGGGGACTGCGAATCTCCGAATAGCTGAGCTGAGCCGCAGCACCCTGGTACTTCCCTTTCGCCGAAGAGAGCTGACCCTGCAGTCCTTTGAGCTCCTGTTGATGGACAACCGCGTTCAAGGCATCCAAGTGTCGTTTCGCAAGCTCATATTGCGGCTTTGCCTGGGCGAGTGCTACTGCGGCCTGATCCAGGTCCTTGCGAGGCAAAGCACCTTGTTTGAACAGGTCAAGACGGCTGTCGTAAAGTTTCTGCGCGGCATCGAGTTGTTCTTTTGCGGATTGGACATCGCCGGTAGCTTTTTGCAGTTCCTCCGGCACGCCAGACGCGGTTCCGGTCACGTAGGCAGCTTCAGCCTGTTCAAATGCGCCTTTATTTTCTTCGTGCACCGCGGCCAAATCCCGATTCTCCAGGACTGCCAGGAGTTGGCCCTTGTGCACTTTTGCGCCGCGATTCACGTAAAACATTTTTACCGGCGCGCTGATTTTCGGAACCAATGCGGACTGTTGCAGGGGAAAAAGCACGGCATCGGCTGCCACGATTCGCTGAATCGAAGTTTTTTGAACCGTAGCCGCCTTGACTGGGACAGCGGCTTCTTCGGTCTTTTCCTTGGAACACGCTACGAACAACAAGCTGAGAAAGCTCACCAGAAAAATCAATGATGCAAGACGTACGCCGCCTCGGCGTTGAAGTCTGTCTTCAGCGATCGCGGGGACGAGTAGTAGTGGTTGGTTGGTCATCGGGGTCAGAATTTTCCAGTCAGGGTCTGAATGTTCGCAGTCGCAACGCGGAATCGTACCAGCCCGTCGTGGTACGCATTGCTGGCCTGAGTAAGCGTATTCTGCGCGTCCACAACTTCCAGGACGGTAGACTCGCCACCCTGATACCGCAGGTTGATTAACCGCAAACTTTCGGTAGCAAGTTGCACCGATTGGCTTAGCAGATCGAGTTCAGCTCGGGCGGCCTGCGCTTCGTCGTAGAAGGTGCGCAAGTTCGCCAGAAGAGTGCGCTGGGCGGCGCTCAATTCTATTTCGGCCAGTCTCTTTTGCAAGTTCGCTTGCTTGACTTTGCTGATGTTCGCTCCCCACGACCACAGAGGGAGTTGCAGAGTGGCGGCCTTCGCCGTGCCGAGCGTACTGACGCCATTCGCCCTCGTTGCGAAGCGACTGGAGTCAATTCCGTACCAGTAATCCAATGATATTGAGGGCAGAACGCCTCCCCATGCGCCGATCACCTCCCTGCCCGCCTGCTGAAAGCTGGCTTGAGCCGCACGGAGATCAGGATTGTTGCGACTGCCGGCAGCGGTGACTTCTTCCAACGACGGCAGAGGATCGAGCGTCGTCAGATCGTCGGCCACCGTGAAGTTCTCATTGAAGTCCCGGAATAGCAGAACGGCTAGATCGAGACGTGTCTTATTTTTCGCGAGGTCAGCTTCCCGCAAATCTCGCTGCTGCTGCTGCGCTTGCAGTTGCGCCTTGATGACATCAGAGTGTGCCACCTCGCCGCCCTGCTCGAGCTTCTGACTGATCCCAAGGAATCGCTGCGCTTCCTCGTTGGCTCGCTGCACCGTCTCGTACTTATGCTGGGCCGCGAGATATCCGTAAAACGCCTGGGCCACCGTAACAGCTAATCCACGCAGAGCAATTTCGGATTTCGCCCGCGCCACCGCCTGTGCAGCGGACGCACGGCTGTAGTCTGCGAAAAGCTGCAGCGAAAGGTTCTGATGAACGTTTCCTTGAGCGACGTATTCGTGAACCCCATTGTTGGCGATAAAAATCGGCGAGCCGTCGGCGGCTTTGGTCCCGGGCGTAGGTTGTGTGTAGATCGCCGACATATTGTAGGTGACGTTCGGAAGCAGGGCTGCCCGGCTCTGCACCAGATCCTCGTGCGCCAGACCGGCTGCGGTGAACGCCGTCTGCATTTGAGGATTATTCGCTCTCGCTCTCTGCAATGCGTCCGCGAAAGTTATTGGTTGAGGCGCACCCGCCGTCGTATTTGACTGGGGGCTCTCGGGTGCCGTTGATAATTGGACATTGGTCGCAGGTGCACTGGCCTGAGCATAGACACGCCCGACTGTCATAGAAACGAGCGAAGGTATGCACAGACTGGCAACCATAAAGGTTCTCCAATTTGCCTTACAGATATTTGCCAGTTTCAACATGCTCTCGGTCATCGGTAGCAACATATCAGAGTTACCGGAAGCAGATTAAGTTGCTCTTAAAAAAAGGTGAAATTGCATTCAGAGTGAGGTCTGGAGAGCGCTTTATCTGCTATAGAACGCCCTTTACGACCGCAGGCGCGACTTTGGTGGCAGGGTTTGCCAACAGTGTCTTGACGGAATCCGGCAACTTGTCCGCGTTCGCGAGCAAGATGCTGACTTGCCAGGCCTGAGTATCAGTCAGAGAACCCCGAAAACCCGGCATTCCCGTCAGGCGAATTCCGTGAACGACCTTCCAGTAGGTCTCCCCCGGTTCGTCGTCGGTCACGCCTTTGCCGTGCATCAGTTCTGGGGGCTGAGGGAACATGCCGCGCGCGATAGCCGTTGAAAGCTGACCGGGCAGTCCGTGGCACACTGCACAGTTATCTCTGTAGAGCTGGGCTCCAGCAAGATAGTTTGTCTCATTGGCGGCGATAGGCACGGTCTTCGGCATCTCGCGATCCAGAACCGCGTGCAGAGCCTTCTTAGCCAGGTACTTTTCCATCGGCATCGGGGGAGCATCCGTCGCCACCGGCGCGCTGCCGGACAAGAAATATCCAATGACCACGACCAACAGCATTGCAACTCCGACAACCATACCGAAAACAAACTTTTTCATAATGCCCTGTTCGTTGCGGCGACTTTGTCGTCAGAGCTTTCGAATCGCCGGCCGAACTTCCTCGTTCTCGGGTACATCAAGCAGTGGTAGTTCGATACTGAAAACACTGCCCTTCCCTTCCTTGCTGGAAACGTTCAATTCGGCGCCATGTGCAGTACAAATTGCCTTCACGATGGCCAAGCCCAGTCCGGCCCCGCCCGATTCCCGCGAGCGAGCCTTGTCGGCCCGGTAAAAGCGTTCGAAAACATGGGGGAGGGCGTGATCGGGAATTCCAGCACCGTTATCTGAGACCTCCAGCACTGCGGCGTTTGCGCTTCGGCGAACTCGCATCTCAACCTCGCCGCCTTCCTGCGTGTACTTAATAGCGTTGGCCACAAGGTTCACGACTACCTGTTGCAGGTGTGAGCGATCCCCATCCACGTAGACCTCGCTCGCTACGGTGCTGGTCAGGCGAATTGATTTTTCTTCAGCTAGCAGTTTCATTTGTTCCGTGGTCGAAGCTGCCAGCTGCCCGAGGTCAAGGCGAGTCATTTCGATCTTTGCTTCGCCCGCATCCAACCGCGAAATAGCTAACAGGCTCTCGACGATGTGCGACATGCGGTGAGTCTCTTCGAGAGCGCTCCCGATCTGATCGGTAAGCGACGGATTGAGCCGCTGGCTCTGAGCGATGCCCTCGAGTTCCAGTTGCAGAATCGTCAAGGGCGTTCGAAGTTCGTGAGAAGCATCGGCAGAAAAACGATTGATGTGCTGGAAGGCGTCGTCCAATCGCTCGATCATACGGTTCAACGAAACAGAGAGTCTTTCCAGTTCATCTCCGGTCTCGATAACCGGTAGCCTCTCACTCAGGTTGGTGGAGGTGATACCCTCCGCCCGCCGTGTGATTTCATCCACGGGTTGCAGCGACCGCCTCATCAGCCAGTAGCCGCTTCCCACGGCCACAAAGATGATGAAAGGCATGTAAATCGCAAAGGTCAATAGCAGGCCATGCAACACTACTTCAATCTGTCGATAGGGGGACCCACTTTCAACAATGAATCTACTGCCATCAGCAGTGGTGAATGTCAGCCCTTCGATCAACAGAGGCTTTCCCTCGACGTGGATTTTTCGGGAACGGTCTCCACCTGCATCGGGCAGAGGAATTTGAGTCGGATCGAACGATCCATCCTTCGGCGCGCCGGAAACGTACACTACCCCAACACCTTCCTGGATGACACGGATAAAGTGATTATTGACTTCAGGGGCGTAGGCCTCCTCGATTTCAGTTTCGAGCCAGTTTGGGCGTTTAAAGGGATGCTGTGAAAGTAACTGCGTTCCCATCGTTTGACATTCCGCGGTGAGCGTCCTCCGCACGTTCGAGTAGAGGTAGCGCTCCAGACCGAGGTAAACGGAAACGCCAAAAATCAGAAGCGCGCCCGCCAGCAGTCCCGCATACCAGGCCGTGATGCGAAACCGAAGTGACCGGGTATTCACGATTGCCCTCCATTGCTGATCGTGTACCCAACACCGCGGACGGTGCGAATCAGCTTGTGTTCATAAGGGTCGTCGACTTTGTTGCGCAAGTGGCGAACATAGACGTCAACGATATTGGTGATGCCGTCGAAGCTCTGGTCCCAGACATGTTCGATGATCATGGTACGCGACAATACTCGGCCGGCGTTCGACATGAGGTATTCGAGCAGGGAGTATTCTTTGGATGTCAATTCAACTCGCTTGCCTGCGCGCTTCACTTGCTGGGAGAGGCGGTCCAGTTCCAGGTCTCCCACTCGAACAACGCTACTGCGACTGACTGGGCCGCGGCGCAGCAGCGCCTTCACGCGAACCAGTAATTCGGCAAAAGCAAAGGGCTTGGTGAGATAGTCGTCCGCGCCAGCTTCAAAATTGCCGACTTTGTCTGCGACCGCATCGCGCGCTGTTAGGATCAATACCGGAACATGATCGTTATGAGTCCGCACGCGGCGAAGAACCTGCGTGCCGTCCATCTTCGGAAGCATCAGGTCGAGAATAATGAGATCGTAGGCATAGGTGGTTGCCAGCTCTAGTCCGGCCTGACCGTCTGCGGCAACGTCGACCGCAAATCGCTCTGCCATCAAGCCGCGCGCGACGAAGCTGGATACCTTCGTTTCGTCTTCGACAAGCAGAATGCGCATAGTCTCTCTCGCAGCATAGTATATTGCCGTTTCAGGATGAAACGCAGGCGAAGCGGAGATGAAAAAGCGTTCAGAAGCGGCGCCTGCTTAGCGGCCATTCAGTCTGAACAAAGTTTCATTTGTACTTCATGGCACCTTAATGTTGGCCCACCAGCATCAGTATCCCACCATGATTAACAGATATCTCGTTGCGATACTACTCGCCTGCACGCTTGCGTATTCTCAAACGCCGGCGCCTGACCACTGGATCGCAGTTCGTGCAGGCCGACTTTTTGATCCCAAATCCGAGAAACTGGCGACCAACCAGGTTGTGATGATCAAAGACGACCGGATCGTCGAGGTGGGTACCGCCGATCGGGTTAAAATCCCCGCAGGTGCCGAAGTCATTGATCTTAGCCATGCCACCGTACTACCAGGTCTGATCGACGCGCACACGCATGTTTTTGGCAATGGACCCGACCTGGAGCAACAGATCCTGCATGATTCCTACCAATACCGCACGCTGACCGCGCTCGCGAATGCCAACAAGGATCTGATGGTGGGCTTCACGACTCTTCGCGATCTAAAAACGCTCGGCGCCATGTATAGCGACGTAGACTTGCGCAATGCTATTGACCGCGGGATCGTGCAGGGTCCGAGGATGCAGGTTTCCACGCGTGGAATTCAAACCACCGGCGGCTTTCTGATGAACGGCTACTCGTCCGAGGTTTCGCTTCCGATGGCGCTCCAGGTGGTGGACTCGCCCTGGGCGGCCCGCGAGGCCGTGCGTGAGCAAATCGCCCATGGGGCGGACTGGATCAAGTTGTATGCTGCCTACCAATTTTCCTTCACCAACGACGGGAAGATGGTAATTCCAGAAACATTCACCGCGGACGAAGTGTCCGCGATTGTCGACGAGGCCCATAAGAAAGGTCACAAAGTTTCTTGTCACGCCTTTGGGGGAGACGGATTGCATAATTGCCTTAATGCCGGTGTCGAATCCATCGAGCATGGTGTGCTGCTCGAAGATAGCGATATCAAGATGATGGTGGACAGGGGGATTTATCTTGTACCGACTCTCTATCATTATCAGCTCGATCGTGAGCACGATATCAAGAAGTATGGCGGCCACAGCGTGGCAGAGATTTCCGAGCGCAGCTTCCCCAAGGCGGTAGCGGCAGGAGTGAAGATCGCGTTTGGATCGGGCGCCGGCCCGTTTCCACATGGAAGCCAGACAAAAGAATTCGCGTACATGGTGAAGTTCGGAATGACTCCGGTGCAAGCAATTAGCGCGGCAACCATCGGAGCTGCGACTCTCATGGGATGGGAGGATCGTATCGGTTCGTTGGAGGCGGGCAAGTTCGCCGACATGGTTGCAGTCAGCGGGGATCCGACGGCCGATATCACCGAACTTGAGCGGGTCAAGTTCGTCATGAAAGGCGGGCAAGTCTTCAAGAACGAGCTAAAGTGACCTCGCATGAATAGGAACATGAAACGACGAGACTTTTTTAGGACGGCGACAGGATTGGGAGCCACCCTCGGCATCATGGGCGGAGCGCAAGAGGCAACAGGAAGCGATGCCACGCCCCAACCTTGCGGCGAGCCCGCATTTCCACAGGTTCAGAAACTCACTGCCGCCGTCGCCGAGTTCGTACTGAAGACCCCACTCACCGATATTCCTGCCGACGTCCTCGAACTGGGAAAGAAATCGATACTGGATGCACTCGGACTCGCGCTTAGCGGCTCGAAGGCTGAAACCGCGGGTCTGATCGGAAAATACGCCGACTCGTTTGGTTTTCACCCTGGGGGCGTCACCGTATTAGGGTCCGCGGCCAAGCTTGCGACTCGTTTCGCCGCCTTTGCCAACGGTGTGGCCATTCATGTGGACGACTTCGACGATACTCAGCTGGCCGTCGCCAAGGACCGCGTATATGGCTTGCTTGTTCACCCCACGGTATGCGTTCTTCCAGCCGCGCTGGCGATCGCGGAGATGCGGTGGATGAGCGGCAAGGACCTGTTGGCCGCATATCACGTTGGAGTGGAAGTGGAATGCAAGATCGCCGAGGCGATTTCGCCGCGGCACTATCAGGACGGCTTTCACTCCACGGGAACATGCGGAGTCTTTGGCAGCACGTCCGCATGCGCAAGGTTGAAGGGTCTCGACGTCGACACGACTGTGCGGGCGTTCGCGATTGCAGCCAGCCACTCCGCAGGTCTGCGCGAGAACTTTGGCACCATGATGAAGCCCTTTCAGGCGGGCCACGCCAGCGAGAGTGGAGTGGTGGCCGTCGATTTTGCCGCGCTGGGATGGACCGGCGCAGAACAGATTCTGGAAGCGCAACGCGGCTTCTTCCATGCCTATGGCGGTGGATACGATCCGAGCGCGATTGTTGACCGCCTCGGTAAACCTTGGACGTTCCAGAAACCGGGAGTCTCTATTAAGCCATTCCCCAGCGGCTCCTTGACGCATCCTGGAATGACCGAGCTGTTGCGGCTGGTGCGATTAAACTCGATCCATGCCACGGATGTGGATCGAGTCGAGGTTGGCACCAGCCGCAATATGCCCAACACACTGATTCACCATCACCCAACCAACGCACTGCAGGCCAAGTTCAGCATGGAGTTTTGTATGGCCATTATTCTTCTCGACGGCAAAGCTGACCTGACGAAATTCACAGACGTGGTGGTGAACCGGCCCGATGTACAGGCAATGATCAGCCGAGTTCGCTTCTATGCCGATCCCGAGGCCGAAAAAGCCGGATACGACAAGATGACGACCATTATTAAGATCACTCTCAAAGACGGCCGCACGATTGCGGGTCGCGCGGACTTCGGCAAAGGAAGTCCCACCAACCCGATGAGCTATGACGAGGTCGCCGAGAAGTTCCAGGGCTGCGCTGCTTTCGCGGACTGGCCCCTTGCAAAGGCAACCCAAGTCATCGACCTGGTACGCAAGCTTGAAGAAGTGTCTGATGTGCGCGCCTTGACGGCGCTCCTGAGCAAATAAGTTTCCAACTCCAAGCGCCGTTACGGGACAGCGAGGCAAATTGAAGAACTATAAGATTGCAGTCATCGAAGGCGACGGTATCGGACGCGAAGTTGTCCCTGAAGGAATCCGTGTGCTGGAAGCGGCCGGGCGATGCTTCGGTCTGTCTTTGTCATGGACAAACTTCCATTGGAGTTGTGAGACCTATCTCAGCACCGGGCGCATGATGCCGGAAGATGCCCTGGAACAGTTGCGTCCCTTCGACGCCATTTATCTTGGAGCGGTGGGATACCCAGGCGTGCCCGATCACGTATCTCTTTGGGGCCTGCTGATTCCGATTCGCCGCGGCTTTAAGCAGTATGTTAACCTGCGGCCGGTTCGTTTGCTGGAGGGAATCTCAACACCACTCAGTGGGCGCCGACCCGGAGAGATTAATTTCTGCATTGTGCGGGAAAATAGCGAAGGTGAATATTCAGAAATTGGCGGACGCCTGCACCGCAATACCGATCTCGAAATGGCGATTCAGGAAACCGTCTTCACACGGCAAGGCTGCGACCGCATCATTACTTACGCGTTTGAACTTGCCCGATCCCGAAAAAATCATGTCACGTCGGCCACAAAGTCCAATGGCATCGTCTTTACAATGCCCTTCTGGGACGAGCGCTTCGCTGCGGTCGCAAAGAATTATCCGCAAGTTAAGACAGACCAGTACCACATCGATATCCTAAGTGCCCATTTCGTGAGTCATCCCGACAGGTTTGACGTGGTGGTGGGATCGAATCTGTTCGGCGATATCTTGTCGGATCTGGGCGCCGCCGTCGTGGGATCGATGGGGCTCGCCCCCTCCGCAAATCTGAATCCGGAGCGGGAATTTCCTTCCATGTTTGAACCTGTACACGGCTCAGCTCCGGACATTGCCGGCAAGGGGATTGCCAACCCGGTGGCGCAGATCTGGTCTGGCGCAATGATGTTGGAACACCTTGGGGAGAAAGAAGCCGCTCACTCGGTTGAACAGGCTATCTTCCGAGTCCTCGCACGGCGCGATCCCCTTACCCCCGACATTGGCGGGAAGGCCGGAACCGAGGACATGGGAAAAGCAATCGCGGATGAAGTGTCGACCGTGATGGCCAAAAGCTAGGAACTGAATGCTACCGGAAGAGACGCCGTCGCCCGAACACAAGCCAACGGCGCGCTCTCGAGTACCCCCTCAAAGTGAAACTCAGGGCAGCACGTTGTAAACACGTACTTCCGCGGTTTGCTTCTCGTGATGTGGAACGCCCAGGTAGTAGCGATTCAATTCCGGTACCAGAATCCCAGTCTTGGCGCGAAATGCACCCGGTACGTGGCCGACACTGATATAGTGATCGGCATCGCTTTGCTGGAAGACGTCAACAAACAGCGTTCCCGCGAAAAAGATACGCTTGCTGGCGGCGTCAAAAGCCATGTCATCGACCATTGCTGCGGCCGGCATGCTGGCAACCACTTTCCCGGACTCAGTATCCAACACAAGCAGCTTCCCCGGGTCCCGGGTGCCGACAAACAGGCGATGGTTGCTCTCGTCGAGTGCAATTGCGGTCGGCCTTTTCCCTTCCTGCGCCACAGACCAGGTCGCAATCAAGGTTCGTTTCTCGCGATCAAACACTTCGACCGAGTTGTTTCCACGGATGTCAACAAACATTCGGGGACCCGACTTTTCAATGGCCATGCCTTCCACGTCGTTTGAGTCGACCTTGATTTCACCTACTACCTTGGCCGCATTCGTATCGATGACGCTGATATAGGCATTGGGGAGTTTGGCATCTTTGCCGCCATTCACAACGTACAAATAATTCGTTTTGGAATCGTATGAACTGGCGTCGGCGCCCTCTTTGAGCTTGATGCTCCCAGCTGGCTTGTAGGAATCGGCAGCGTAAATCTTGACCTCGCCAAGATCGCCATCGACCACGAACAGCTTGTTCGCATCGGCACGATAGAGCATTGAGTGCGGCGCTTTCAGGTCGTCAATGGAGTGGATCAGTTTGTTTGTCTTTAAATCAAAGACGAGGACTTTCGAGTTCTCTTCCGCGGTGGCGAAGAGGCGGTTGCCCGCGACGTCAACGACAAAATGGTCGAAATCTCCGTCATGGAGTTCTGGCAGCGGGATGGTATTCGAAAGAGAGAGCGGCGACTTGTCCTGCGCGAATGCTCCGATTACAAAGGCGAGAAATACTACCGAAACCAACAACGCTATCGATCTTTTCACCTTGACCTCCAAATGTGGTTACCGCGAATACGATTCAAAAGAGAACTGGAAATACGCTCCATCATTAGGCGTCAAGGACATGAAATCGGCATTAAACCAACATTAAAAACAGTTCGTGCTGTCAGGTTAATGCGTCGGCCGCTTGGCTCCGACCGCTAGCATAAGTACGCCAGACACGAACAGGCTCGCCACCAGATACAACAGGCCCGGCGCAAAAGAATGCATGCGGCCGGCCAGATAGCCCATCACCAGGGGTCCCACAAACCCTCCGAGATTCCCGACCGCGTTGATCATCCCGATTGAGGCAGCGGCAGCGGACTCACTCAGGAAGAGCGTGGGAACCGTCCAGAAGCAAGGCTGGAACCCATAGAAAGCTCCGCCGGCCACGATGAACAAGAGGATTGATACGGTCGGGTTGGCGCGATAAACCACAGCAAGCGCGAGAGCGACTCCGCAGAGGAAAACGGGCATTGCTGCATGCCAGCGGCGCTCTCCGGTTCGATCAGAATGCCAGCCGTTCAACTGCTGCGTGATGAACGCCGCGACATACGGCAAGGCTGCCAACAGAGTTACCTGGAGATCACTCTTACCAGAGAGCCGCTTAAGAATAGTCGGCAACCAGAAGGCAATGCCGTAGCTCCCCGTCATGGCGCAGAAGTAACAGAGCGTCAACAGGATCACGTCACGGTGGCGGAGGGCTTCCCAAATACTGTAGGAGTGAACGCGTTTCTTTGCCTCTTTTTCGCGCTGCAATTCGCCTGCGATCCAAGATCGCTCATCTACGGGCAGCCATCGTGCTTTATCGGGCCAGTCCGTGAGATAGAAAATGGTGATGATCCCGAACAAGACCGCCGGGATCCCTTCGATGATGAACAGCCACCGCCATCCCCTCAGTCCGAGCCATGAGATCCCGAGCAGCAGGCCGGCTAACGGAGAACCGATAATGTAAGAAATAGGGTTCGCGGCATAGAAGACCGCCACCGCCTTGGCCCGATCCTGGTAGCGGAACCAGTGTGTCAAATACACAATGACACCGGGAAAAAATCCGGCCTCGGCCGCTCCCACGAGAAAGCGCACCAGATAAAACTGGTGCTCAGTGCGGATGAAGGCCATCAGCACCGTGATCATTCCCCAGGTGATCATGATGCGAGCGATCCAGCGGCGAGCGCCCCAGCGCTCCACGATTAAAGCCCCAGGGATTTCCAGCAGGAAGTAACCGAAAAAAAAGATCCCCGCACCAAACCCAATCACGCCCTCGCTGAAGCCAAGGTCATGCGGCATTTGCAAAGCCGCGGCCCCAACATTCATGCGGTCGATAAAGGCAATTACATAGAGTAAGAACAGAAAGGGCAAAAGCCGCCGCCCAATACGGCGCCGGGCTCGCTGCCCGACTTCGGAATCGGGAGCCGAAGACGGGGCGTTCGCGGTAGGCGCTTTGATGGCGACGTCAGACATAGTTGCATCTATTCTTCACTTGACATTCAGGGAAGAACCAGCGTGTTCAACCGCTTTGGCACTTCTCCAACTGGCACCGTAGCCACTTCCTTGAGAGTTGTCGCGTTAATGACCGAGACCATTCGCGCCCCTGAGTCCGAAACGTAGACGAGATTGCTGTCTGGAGTGAATGTGATCCATTCGGGCACCGCGCCGGTCGGCGCACGCCCTGGTGAATGGACCTCGGGCAGCTTAGTATGTCCAATCAACTTGAGGTCGTGCAGCGAATATTTGAAAATGGCATTGGCAAAGGTGCTGTTCACCCACAGCGATTTGCCGTCAGGAGCCACTCCGATTCCGTGAGAAGGAGTTCCAGTGCGTCCCTCAGCAATGCCAAAACCGCCGGGCTGATCCGGCAGCTTGATTCTTGTTACTTCCGCGCGCTTAGCGAAATCCACCACTGCAAAGCCGTTAAGTCCAGAAAGCTGGACGAAAATGCGGCGCGTCGCTCCATCGGCTCGTGTTTCGAATGCCATGGGACGGACTGGGCGGTCGAACTTGATCTCCCATATCATTTTCTCCGTTGCCAGATCGATCACGGACGCGGCCTTGTTCTCGATGGAACCGCTGACTGCATACTTGCCGTCGGGCGTGACGTACACGTTATGCACGCTGCCGTCGACGGAAATGCTCTTGGTTCGCTTTTGGGAGGCAGTGTTGACCACATCCACCACGCCCGCCGTCGAGCGGATACCGACCAGCACACGACCTCCGTCTTTAGTGATGGCAATATTGTTTGGGCGTCCGCTGAGCGGAACTTTGTCCAAGATGTCGCCACTTTTTCGATCAACGATGTCGAGGACACTCTCCGACTCGTTGCTGATGTAAAGCCGCGTCCCGTCGGGAGAGAACGCAATCCCATGCGGCAGCGCGATTCCGTGTATGACTTGCACGACCACGTTCGTGCGAGGATCAATGACGTCGATGGTATCGCTTGCGCTGTTCGTGACATAGACGAGAACCGTCAATCCAGGCGAAGATTTAGCAGCAGGCTGCCGGCTCGCACCACGCACCCATTCCGCCATCACCTGCCAGTCAGGGTCATTTTGAGAGTCGAATTGCCTGCCTCCGGAATGGAACGGATCTCCTCCCGCTTCCGGCGCCAGTGGGTGCGTGAGCAGACGACTGGCAAGAGCGTCGCCCGGTTCTACCTGATCGAGAACATTCTTGAAGTTCAGCCGCGACTGTTCATCGGTCCAGGTCGCGCTTCCCGTGGATAATGTCTGAAGATGAAATCCTCGATTCGCCAGAGTATGGCACCCATAGCAGCGGGCATGCCCGGGCCGCTCTTTCAAGAAAATGGGTTCAACTTTGGATTTGAAAAACTCGAAGTCCAGCGTGGATATTGCGCCAGAAGAGGTAGGAGCGGGCACTGCCGAGCCCGCCTTTCCCGTAGAAGTTTCCGCAGACGAGGCCGCTTGCCCGTGCGCGCCAATACCCAAATTACACACGGCAACGAAAAACAACAGCGACAGTACACCTCCGCTTGTCCACGGCATTGCTTGCGAATCCTCGATCAGGTCTGCAGGCGTTCGATTCAGTGATACAGAGAGCTAACTGAGAACTCCGCAGGTGAATTTTGCTGGCGACGAAATAGTTCTGAATGATCAGGTGCGCGTAGCAAGGGTCGAAGTTCCCGGATGTCCTTCACGCTATCAAGTCCGAGCACGCGCTCAATCAGATTCGAGCACACTTTGTCGCCGAGAACAGGAGCCATCAACTCGCGCGCCTTCGCGACTACCTCATCGCGAGTCATCGGGTTCTCCGGAGTACCGCGTACATGTTCGACGCGCTCGCTCAACTGCGTCCCGTCAGTGAGGGTCATTTCAACAATCGCTACCCGCACCGGGATCAATCTTTCGAGTTCCTCATCGGGAACGAGTTGTACCTTGGCACGCTCGCGTAGCACCACCGGGTCCTGCATGCGTGACTTGTCGTGAGCTGCATGGAAAGACACGGTCTTGTCCATGAGCATCACAGCCACGAGATGCTGGAGACAGATGTCCGGCATATCGCGGTTGTTCACCGTGTAGGCTGCGCTGGTTGCGGCCCGCACCACCACCTTCTGTACCTGGTCATGTTCGAAGGGATGTCGCTTGCGCAAATTTTCGAGTGCGTCGAGCGGCGCCTGGATGGGTCCACCCGTGGTCCACTTCTTGAGGGTTGTGACCATCACTCCGTATAGCTCGCCAAGCTGATCGACCATCCCTGCGGGATCGGCCTTGGCATTGTAGGACTCCACAAAATTATTGGGCCCCGAGAGAACATCGTTGACGCCCGTCCATCCCGTGTGGACTACAAGCGCGGCGTTAACGCCGTTGCGGGCTCCCATCGCTCCGAATAGAAAACCTTTCGAAATGTGGTCGGTATCGCGACGCCACGAGCCGATGCCGGCACCCGCTTGCTGGGCAGCATAGTCAAGCAGCCAGCGCATCTGCTGAGCATTCAGACTGGCGACGCAGCCAGCGGCGGCCGCGGCGCCCATAGTCCCAACCAGATTGTGCGTTTCCTTCATCCCTGGACCGACAGTCTTCATGGCGCGCAGAGCAATGTCATAACCAAGCGCCACCGCCCGCAAGAAGTGTGTACCACTGATGCCGAACTGTTCTCCGGTCGCGAGGGCAGCGGGCACGAGCGCGCAGCCGGGATGCGCTCCTCCGGTAGTGAAGTCGTCGTCGGTTTCGTCGGAGTGAGCAAGTTCACCATTCGCGAATGCCGCCTCGATTGGGCCGCAAAGAATCGGTGACGCAACTACAGTGGCAACTTTCTCACCTCCGTAGGCGCGAGCGAACTGGATCGCCATTCGTCCGGGAGGGAGTTCGGATCCTGAAACCATGGCGGCGATTGTGTCGAGGATGTGGTGCTTGGTCTCCTGGAGCACGTCGTTCGGAAGCGCGCGGTTGCGAGCCTCGGCCATGTATGTGCTGAGCTTTTCCATAACCGGGCTGACGTCGTTGGCGGTGCTAACGAGTTGTGGAAACCCGGCTGCGGCCATAATCCACGCCGCCTGCTGTAACCAGGTGCGACGGGTCAGGCCGCGATCGGGATTTTCTTGCTGTGTACTACAGCCCTCGTGCTTTCTCACGTACATGGCCCGATATCCGCGCTAGAAAATGAACTTGACTGCGAACTGAATTTCGCGGGCGGTGGTGGTGGTTCGGGTCAGTTGCCCGACACCCCCAGACAACTGCCCGGTCCCATCAAATATGTCCGTGTTCGTGGGCGTGGAGGGCGGGGCGAAATTGGCGTGGTTGAGAATGTTGAAAATCTCGGCGCGGAACTGCACGTTGAACCTTTCCGAGATCTTCTTAATGTAGTTGTTCTTAAACACAGAAAAGTCCAGCGAAGTCAGACCGGGACCAGTGATTACGTTGCGTCCAGTATTGCCGCGAAGGTTAAAGCATCTTAGATCTCCCGCTGGAAGCGGTCCTCCGAAACTCGGTGGCGCTGGATCACAGTTTGCGTTCCAGAACGCCAGGTCCGGCGCAGTGGGAACCTGGAAACAATCCGTGTTGACATAGCCGCTGACATGTCCAGGCTTCGTGAGCGTCTTGCAACCGGCCCCGCTTACTCGGTTCACATAGGCCCAATCGTCACCGCTGAGGGTGCCGGCCGGATCTGACCCTGTGCCCCACGTCGGGGTGAATGGAATCCCGTCGCTAGCTGTAAAGATAATGCCTAATTCCCAGCCGCCCAAAGCCGACTTGGCAAATCCGGAAGTAGACTTGGGGGTCGGAACCTCCCAGGTACCGTTCACAACCAGGGTGCGACCAACATTGAAATCAGAAAGGCCGCGGCTCAACTTCAAATCGAACCAGTTCAGACTGGAGATTGAGTTGCCGAAAGTGTCTCCTGCGACCGACGCTGAGCTCGTGTCGATGCTCTTGCTCCAAGTGAAGGTGCCTTGGAGTTGAAAACCGTGACTCATGCGCTTGGCTAGTTGTAATTGAAGTGCATGATAGGAAGAGCCTCCCTTGTAGAACATCCCTCGAACTGAGCCAAAGTGTGGGTTGATGAGATCCGGGGGAATACACGTTGGATCGGTGTCTGGGGGGCCGTTGGGGTCCGTCTTATTACACACCGGCGAGTAGATATTTCCGAAGACGTCCACCTTGGGCCACAGATATCCAGAAGGCGTCTTGGTAGGAATGACCAGATTTGCATCATCGACTCGGAATGGCTGGTGCACTCCTCTCGAACCCACGTAGGCAACCATTGCTGCAAGGCTTGGAGTAAGTTGCTGTTGCACATTGAGATTCCACTGCATCACATAGTTCCGCTTGGGGTTCGGATCGGTATAGGTCGTGCGCAGTCGATTTGCCGGAAATTGAATATCCTGGCCGCCGTTAAAGTTGAAAAATGGATTCGGACACGGATTGGCGGGGGGAATACATACTCCCGACGGATCGTTATTTACTGTGTATTGGAAGAACGGAGACGCCTGAGTTGCCAAGAGGATGAACTGATAGGGCAGGGGCTGCACATCGAACATCCCGATACCCCCGCGGATCGCTGTTTTCCCGTTCTTAAGAGGATCCCAGGCAAACCCGACCCGCGGCTCGAAATCCCTCAATGTTGGGTTGCTGGCGAAGAACGGGCCTGTTCCCGAACACCCGGTCGGCGCCATCCTCCCACAAACCGCCAGCTCGTCCGAAAGATTTCTCAAATTTGCGAGTTTGCCGTTCGTTTCCGTTATCACAGTCGTCATCTCATACCGCAAGCCAAGGTTTAACGTCAGGTTGGGGAATACTCGCCAGTCATCCTGCACGTAAGTGCCGAAGAGAGTTTGACGCAAGTTGCGCGGTGACAATGTGCTGGCAATGCCGCCTTGAAATCTCTTGGGCTGGTTGGTGAGAAATGCTCTTAGATTTTCAAAGTTCCAGATTCCATTGGGATCGGTGTCGGCTAGCACATTGAGCAACATACGTTCCACCGCGACGCCGAAGCGGATGGAGTGTTTCCCCCTGGTCCAAAATGCATCGTCGTAGAGCTGGATGGAATTCCAATGATAGAAATAGGTGGGACTGCCACCGATGCCGCCCGTAAAATCGCTGACGCCGCTCCCGATAAGAACCTGAGACGCGGCTCGGCCTGCAAACGCAGAGCCACCGACGCCGAGATCGACTCGCGCCGCGTCCGGGTTGATCGCCTTTAGGCTCTGGTTGTTGCTTACAACTTCGTGGTTACCTCCGATGCGAAACGCGTTTGCGAATTGTGGCGTGAAAACGTGCGTTTCCTCGATTGACGTGAATTGCCTCGATGTGACGGTGGTGAATTCCACGTTGTTCAGCCCGTCCGGCGCTGAATACGGAGTCTTGTCATACATGTAAGAACCAAACAGGCTGTCTTTCTCGGAGAACCTGTGATCAATGCGGGCAGTAAGAAAATTCTCGTTCACCACTTGCTGCCCCGCGAATGTGAATTGGCCAATATCTAAGTTGCCGTTGGGGTCTGGCTTTTGAGGCAAAGGATAAAACGTTAAATAGGTCGCAGCGCTGGGATCCACGGGGACAGGAGAAGGTCCACCGTCGGTAAGTATTCCGTTGCGAGCGTCCACCGACGGCACGGTCGCAACCGTGGAGATGCCCTTCGACTGCCGCGTCCCTTCATAGTCCACAAAGAAAAATGTCCGGTTCTTGATAATGGGCCCGCCAACGGCTCCGCCGAACTGATTGCGCTTAAAAGCGGGTGTGGGCTTACCGGCTTCATCAAAGAAGTTCCTGGCGTCGAGACGGTTATTTCGGATGAACTCGTAAGCACTGCCGTGAATCTGATTGGTTCCCGAACGCGTAATCGCGTTCACGACTCCGCCCGATGTTTTGCCGTATTCAGCGGAGTAGTTGCTGGTGAGCACGGAAAATTCTTGGATCGCATCGACGCCCAGACTTCCGCCCAAGACGCTACCGGGGGCGCCATTTGCATAATCGTTGAGGCTGACGCCATCCAAACGATAGTTGTTCTGCTGCGGTCGGGCACCGGAGATGGTCAACTGTTGTCCGAACCCGCGGTTTCCACGATCAGTGCCCGCCGCGAAGTCAGGCTGGGTCTGGATCTTGTTTACTCCCGGCTGGAGTTCTGCCAGATCCGTCCAACTGCGCCCATTGAGGGGCAGTTCCCGTACTGTGGTCGCGTTGACCACGGCACCGATGTCCGAGGTCGTGAGTTGCACGGCGGGAGCCTCCGTCTGCACTTGAACGACCTCGATCGCCGTGCCTATCTGCATCGTCAAATCTAGAACCGCTGCCGCACCTACCGTCAACGTGATGCCCCTCTTCACATCCGTCTTAAATCCGGGCGCGCTGAAGCTCAGGTCATAGCTGCCGGCTTGCAGGTTCGGTGCGTTGTAGAGGCCGTCCGTGTTTGTGGTGACGTTGCGACTGATACCGGTGGCGGTATTTGTGATGGCGATACTGCAATTGGGAATGAAGCGGCCGCTGGTATCCACCACGGTGCCTGAAATTGTTCCGCCCGTTACTTGAGCCTGAAGGGTAATGTGTGTCGCGCAGAAGATCAGTGTTAACGCCAGGAAACTTGCTCCGAGTGCTTTCAGCGTCGAGGCAAAAATCATTTCGGGGGCCCTCCTGTGTGCGGACAGAGCTTAACTCAGCGTGCAAGACTTAAAACACATTAATTTCCATTCATGCATGATGATCATGAATTCTTGTTCATGAATAAATCATCGACGCACGCTTCGACGCAATGCGGCGTTGCAGGGCAGACCTTCGTAACGCGTAGACGAATCGTCGTCGGCACGTTCGCCCAAGAGCGCTTACGGGCGGACTTGTCTGAGGACTGGATGAGTTGTACCGGTATCAGGCTTGCCTAGCAGCGCACCCACAAGACCGCAAGCACCGGCGATCGAAAGCCACAGGCCGGGGACGGCACGATTCCCAGTAAGGTGAATCAAATAAGTACTGAGCGCTGGTGTAAATCCACCGAAGACAGCGGTCGCCAGGCTGTACGCGAGAGCGAAGCCGGATGTCCGCACACTCACTGGCATAATCTCGGTCAAGAAAACGACCATGGCGCCATTGTAGCTGCCGAACAGGAAAGACAACCAGAGTTCTACGACCAGCAATCGGGAAAAGGAGGGCCCGCGAACGAGCCATAACATCGCGGGATAGGCGGTGGCCAACATCAGCACGGTGCAAGTGAGCAGCAACGGCCGCCGTCCTACGCGGTCGGACAGCGAGCCCATCACTGGAAGCCAAAACAAATTCGACGCTCCAACGCACAGCGTGACGATGAGGCCGTCCATCGCGGCGAGATGCAATACAGAGTTAGCGAAGGTCGGCGTGTAGGCGGTGATCATGTAAAAGGACACCGTCGTCATGGTCACCAGCATCATCCCGACAAGAACGATGCTCCAATTTGTGCTGAGCG